>Ga0315282_10017728_pt1 | contig 10253 bp, 7 predicted proteins | sample YL17G07_20_MG_FD_203693 | JGI IMG/M metagenome (GOLD analysis project Ga0315282, IMG submission 203693) | Sediment microbial communities from Yellowstone Lake, YNP, Wyoming, USA - YL17G07_20 | ecosystem: Environmental > Aquatic > Freshwater > Lake > Sediment | place: USA: Wyoming | collected... | reverse complement strand
CGCACATACCATCCACCCACTGCGAAGGATACTTGCTCATTACAGTCCGCAACTTTGTGCCCGCATTGACGAGAATCAACTCCAACTTCCGTATCTCACGTTTTTCGAACCACTCCAGAATGAACTCTGGCGAAACGAGACCAAGCCTCCTCGCCACATCTTCCTCGCGCTCCGACTTGGTGAGTATGCCCTCGAACATGTAGAACCTGTCATCCCATGGACGTATTCTACTATTGATAACGTCGCCAGTCTTGAAGAAACGCTTTGAAGGGTCAACCCTGGAGACGGCAATGTACCTGTTTCCCGTCTCAAGATGCTCGACAGTTACATAAGGCAGGTAACGGTCATCAAGCACCCTAAACGACCCCCTGATCACCTCCTTCATCTGGAGCATCCTCCTTGCAAGCGCCGGCTCATCAAGAGCGACGTATCTCTCAACGAACTCCTCAAGAACAGTCTTTCCAGTTGATGGCAGCACCTTCTCCGCCAAAAACCAGCTGAACCTCTGCTTCCAAGCGAACTCATCCCCCAATCCTTCTACGCTATACGGGCACTCACCCTCATACTTCTCAAACTCCTCGCGGTACTTGTCCGTCGCGTAATCCCATAGGCGATCAGCATATTCCACCTCAGATTCACTGATCACGAACGGTGGAAAAGGCGGCGAAGGAAGCGAAGATGATGATCCATCCCCCTTCGTTGCGGAGCCATCACCTGACCCAGATTCGGATTCCGCCAAGTCTCGATCTTCCTCCGAGCTTCTACCCCAACCACTTCGGTTGCGCGTTGCTCATAAAGGTAAACCGCTTAGGCTTCCATGAATAGTTGCAAGCGCGGAGGCAGTCGCATTCATAGTGCAATGGGGTGACTCATGCAAGCGAAAACTGAAGGAGAATACCAACCAGTCCGTGCGAACGTGAAAATATAGATTGCATCTCTCTTCGTACCATAGACCGCTCCAGAAATGAATGGTGAACGATAGCAAATCCACTAGGATTCGAACCCGTGAATTTCGAAACCAATTCTAGCCGCAAAAAAAGCTACGGACCCCGCCCACTCTATCGCCAGATTGCCGCCAACTATGGGTACAGAATTCGAACCGCACCTTGCAGACCACGGCTGTGACTGGTGATGTGAGTGGTTCTGGCGGCAAGAAAATGACCCGAATGAAAATCATGGCAGGCCCGCGGGAACCAGAACATTCCTAGGACTCAAGCGCTTGTTAACCGGTTTTACTGGTAAATTGGTGCGCGAATCCCACTCCCAACAAATCCGCTATCTTGCGTAGCAACGGTCATTTATGGGATTCCTCTGTGACATACGTCACCAGAGCAAGAAAAAGGAAAACGAAAAGAGCTGAGCGCAAGACTTAAGGTTGATGCGAGATGTCTGATCGTCAGGCTCTTGTGGAGCAGCTTCACAGATTTGTCGTTAATACCCTCAAAGGTATTGACGTAGTAATGAAGGAACTCAGGAACTCCAACGAACCTTTGAGCACTATCACAATAGCAAACAAGCTCTACCAGCACGTAGAACACGAGTGGAAACAAATCTGTCAAAACAGCGACGTGGCCGATCATTTCGATACAATAGTCGCTCTCGGAGGCGCACCTATGTCGCCAATGGATGAAAATAGGCTAGTAATGGATGAGAAGGGATTAGGTATGAGTATAGTCAAGGAAATCTTGCGCTACAGGCTTCCAGATTCGTTCTCTCCGATGGTTGCGACGGAGTTTGCAGCTAAGCTAGCAGAGTTCTTCTGTGAAGATAAAGTGACGCTAGTAACAGAGGCTCCGATCTATGGCCTTCACATAACGCATGAGGGTCCTGTGACTCCAGCACACGGAGTCAGTCTTATTTCAACATCCGAGGTCTTCCATAAGTTTTCCTTTCTTACCGTGCTTCTTGAAGAAGAGTTCAGAACTCACGCACAAGTCTGTTTCGAGCACAAGTGGCTTGAAAAAAAGACTTTTGTTGAAGATCCAGATGAAATTGAAGCCCTTCAAAATGTATTGGCTGATCCATTATTCGAGAGGATGATATTTGTTCTGCGGCTTCTTGGGATGAGAAACTTTGGGGCACCATACGTTAGAAATGGAGTTTCTGGGTTCGAATTTCTGACCATGTATCGAAAATATCGATTTACGCTATCTTCTTCTTCAAGATGCATTCATTATTCAGATCAGGTTGATAGTGAACGGGCGAAGGGCCTAGCAATAATCTGGAAAGTATTGGAAAATCTCCTGTCTTCGTTGAACCATGATAGAACTCGATTACTTGTCTTTGCTCTTCAAAAGGTCAACGCTTCTTGCGAGAGAGATAATTCAGTGGATAGATTGCTTGACCTGTGTATTTCCCTTGAAGCTCTACTAACCAGAGAGTCGGAGCAGATTACGTTCCAATTCAGGCAACGAGGTATTTTCTTGCTATCCTTGGCCTGTGGCTATCTTAGTGAGAACCAGCTACGCGAGATTAGGAAATTTCTGAATGACGTTTACAAGACAAGAAGCAAGTTGGTTCACGGGGAGACTTTAGACCACAGCAAACTGGAAGAAACCAATACTAAATTGTTCGAGCTAGCAAGGATTTTCTGTTTGAAATATATCTGTTTAGCAAATAGGTTCAGCAAAGCCGAAATGCTAGACAATATTGATCTTGGAATGGCAAGTCAGGAAACAAGAAAGACACTTGAAGACATTTTACTCAATTCAGAGTTAGCGCTATTCTGGAACTCCCCTTTTGAGAAAGTGACTGTATTGTTCCGCGATAGCCGCTTTCCTTCGTTAACTCCCAGTTCATGTTGAATCTTGAAAGCAAGAAGAGTAACATTACCGCAGTGCAAGAAGATCAAAACGTGGTTGGATTGACTTGATTAATTAGCGCTTACGGGCGAGACAACTAACCGCATGCTTGAGACATGTTGTCGATGCTTTGTTTTTACTGAACGTATGTGAGTAGGCGAAGACGTAATCATGCGCTAGACGATTCTATGCGCATGTTCATAGGATTAGATGTCCACAAGAATTACCTTCAGGCAGCCGTCTTGGATGCTGAAGGCCGCCTGGTGAAGCAACAGAGAATTGCCAACTCAAGAGATGAGCTCGCAAACTTCTTTCAACCCTTCGATAAGGCGAAGGCAGTCATAGAGTCTTCAACCACATGGTACCCGATATACCAGCTCCTATCGGACAAGCATGAGGTAACGCTTTCAAACCCCGCGAGAACCAAAGCCATAGCACAAGCGAAAGTGAAAACAGACAAGATCGACGCCCTAACGCTAGCCAGACTGCTCAGAGGCGGATTCATAGCCGAATCCTACGTGCCTCCCAGAAGAATCATGGACCTAAGAGAACTCGTCCGTTACAGAGCAAGCCTCGTCAGACTAAGAACCATGGTCAAGAACAAGATACATGCTCAGCTGCTGAAGCGTGGCATACGCATTGACGCTTACCCCTTCACCAAGGCCCACAACGCCAAGTTGACTGCGATCGGAGACTACAAAATAGACGGATACCTCAAGATCCTCGAATCTCTGAACCTTCAGATAACGGAAACCTCAGGCAGGATCAAGCAAACAGCAGAATACGATGAAGCCTCTAGGCTACTGATGACGATCCCGGGCGTAGGATACTACTCCGCCCTGCTAATAGCATGTGAGATAGGTGATGTGAATCGTTTCCCAGACTCAGCGCATCTATGCTCCTACGCCGGTCTAACGCCCTCCACCCATTCCTCCGGTGGCGTAACCTACCATGGCCACATAACCAAAACTGGAAGCAGACACCTCCGTTGGATCCTCACCGAATGCACCAGAACCCACATTCGAACTGAACCGGACAGCAACATAACAAGGTTCTACCTGAAGCTCGCGAAACGGAAAGGCGACGCGAAAGCCACCGTCGCAGCATCAACCAAACTCCTCAAGATCGCATACTGGCTTCTCAAGGAGAAGCGCCCATATCATGGTTAAGGGAGTCGAACTGCAACAATTTACCTGAGGGCAAGCCTCGTTTTACTGAATGCAGTCAAACCCCTTAGCATGGTGCCGAAGAACCACATTACTGACGGAAAGCGTCGAATAGGTGGCAGGCATCCGCTCCAATCAAGCCAGATGAGGAAAACATATCAACGACAAACAGAAGCACTCACATAGGTGGTAAACTGGTGCACGAATCCCACTGCGCACTTGTCGGGTTAATCATTCTCAAGTAAGAGAACGAGTGAAAGACATCAATAAGAGACTATGCTAGTCTTACTTGGTGTATGGTTTCTTGAATACTCCTTCTTGGATTGTGTTAGAAAGGGCTCGATCCGACTCGGTAGCAGAATTTGTGGGGTATTGGGAACAGTTCTATGTAGATTCGAAGCAACGGCCGGACAGCAAGTTCTTGGCGCATTTGAAGTGGAAAGGAGGAAAGTTGACGTCTGAGGACGTCCGATACCTCTTCCGCTGGAAATACAGAGATGTGCCCAATTGGAGTGCTGAACCGACGATCAGACGACTGCACCAGCTAAATAGGCTACGATTCACAGAGGGAGATTCGCTCGTCAAACTGGCAACAAAGCTATCTCCATCAGGCCTGGTTAAACGTTTCTTCATTTGTCACATTGTAAACCCACTCAAGTATCCGCTTTGGGATCAGTACGTACTCAGAGCGCACTTGATAATCTCAAATCGGGAGAATGAGATCGATGATGTGTTGACTCTCATTAAGGACACAGAAGCATACGAATCGTATCGACGGAGTTTCAATGATTGGGGTCACAATGTTTCGAGTAGTTATTGTAACGACTTCGAATTCCCACCATTTCGGCGGCTCGATCGCGCCCTCTGGGCCATGGGCAAGTACTATAGTCTCCTCATTAGGTCTCCTGAGAACTGAGGGGCGCTAAAGTCTCCAGATCTCCAGAAACGCAATCGATGTGGGGGGCCATGGATAGTCAGACGCTGGTCGAGCCCGGGTTCCGAGAATGGTGTCCGTTCCGCCATGGAGTACAGAATTCGGTACCAGAGAATCAGAGAAGGCAGCAAAGACCAACGTTGCTTGGCCTTAACTTTCCATTCTAACCATGCGCTATCGAGGGTTCAACTCCCTCCAGACTTGATTGCCCAAGCATGTGCAGATCCACCTCTCCCAATCAAGAGGGGTTGTTTTTCAGGCCAACAGAGAAGAGGAAGTCACTGAGAATATCGTTATCTTGCAGTTCAGTGATCAATAGTGATCAGAAGGCGATCATGTTGTCGTTTCGTTTTACCTCTGAAGACTTCCGAAACGCTCGTCCGAATAAATCGTCTCTCAGAAAGCTAAAGAGCCGATTCCTAACACTCCAATCCATCATAATCAGCAAATTGTCGAGCGAATTCAGGCACTTCAAGAGGAAGAGGGCCCACTACGTCTGCAGGATTGCAAGACAAACCGGAGAGCTCAGAGACGGGCTCTGGCTTGGGATGGCGGATGGCCAGATCTACAAGGATCCTAGAAAGAGTATACAACTCCAATTCGGAATCGATAGGAACAAGGCGGATGTATACGGCCTTTGGGTGGAGGGAACGTATTATGCTAGGCCTACCCGACTAAAGATAGCCAGTGCATTGGTAAAGCGGAGAAATGAGTTCTTCAAACTGTTGAGAGCACTGCCAACTGTCTTCCGGATCAGATTCACAACAAGAGATATGGACACGTATCGCCACATTCGTGTCAGAGACATCTCAGATGCGGACATTGATAAATTGATAGAGGTTCTGCCGAAACGAGACACATATCTTGAAATCGGTCCCTCTCTGACAGAGACTGGATCGTCACTTAGCAGGGCCAATATCATCGCTCTCAGGGACAACCTCCCAAATCATATCGTGAGAACTTTTTCGACGTTACTCCCGCTGTACCGATTCATGTCCAGAGAAAGAGAAGAACTAGCGAGGCCTAGGACAGGGCACCATCTCTCCACACAGATCATCCACGAAAGTTCAACATGGGGGATGAAGAGGGCAATGCGATTTGAACGACAAAATGGACGGAAACCCAAAGACGTCTCCCTCACTACAGAAGGCTATGATATCTCGTCCAGCAGCATCAGGGGCATGACTAGGTGTATCGAAGTCAAGTCCAGACGAGGCGGATATCGGGTTGCACTGACACCTCATGAGTACGAGACAGCAATGAAAGAATCAAACAGGTATTATCTCTACGTTGTAAGAGGTGATGGAAGTATCTGGATTGTGAGGAACCCCGCAGAAAACTGCAGGTTCGAGGAAGTGAAAGTCACAGAGTTTGAGGTTGCTAACTGGATTCAGAAAGCAACTAGGCACCACCTGAGATGAACTATCTCCTAGAGTCCTATGCAAGTAATTCGGCCTGCCACATGACGCCCAGAAGATCCTCTTTTTGAGGACTTTTACTGGTAAACTGGTGCGCGAATCCCACTCCCCACACTTCTCAATAAACCCATGGTTGTCTGCCACTTTGTCGTGTGCATTCTAGCGCGTTAGCCTGAACTCGCGTCACTGAAGCCAGTATCAACCTCGAGAGAACACGGCGCTCTTTCATAGGAGCTTGGTCAGAAATCTAGGTTTCTGTGTCAAGAATCGGCCTCATAGGTATTGGCCGCAGGGATGACCCGAACAAACCGTGCAAATCAGGGTAGTTTCCGACCATCCTAGCGCACTTACTGTCTAGTCGAAAGTGGGTCGAGCTAACTCTTTCTCAATCCTCTCAATGGTTGAAATGTCGGTTATTCTATGAACGGTATCATTTGGTCTAGCCAGGATGTTCATGAAGCGTTTCTGAGGTCTCCACTTTCTCAGAGTTAACCATCTAACCGTTCTGCGGTTTTCAAATGGCTCTTTCCTCCAATCCTTTGTTCGAACATGGTAGGGCCTTTCGTCCTCAACCTGAGCAATCGCATGAACTAGAGATCGCGAATATGCAACTATGATGTCGCCTCTCCTGATCTCTCTACCAAAGCGTTGCACTTGGCTTGTCACGTATCCAGGGCGGCTGGTAGAACGTGCTTGTTTGAGTTTTCTTTCTATCGCACCTTTCAACGCGACGGGATCATCAAACGGCAGTTTGGTCATGTTATATCCCCATCCTATCGCTATGATTCCGCGTCTAACACCCTTGCTGTTGATCTCTATCTCTCTTTCCCACAAGGGCCACTGCCATCCGTCCTCTCCAGGTGCGACTTTCCAGAACGATTTGTCTCGCAACGTGGATGGTGAAGCCAAAGGGAAGGGCACCTCAACACCTTCCTCCCGCATGGAGACTAGAGGCGTTTTCTTGATGTGTGATTTCCTTCCTGACTGCCGCTTCCTATGCCTTGACCTCTCGCATGTTGCGCGGTAGTCCTCGATAACTTCTGACTTCAGCTTCTCAGCCGTTCGAAAGACGTTCTCGAAGAACTCAACAATATCAGCGATAACTCCCTCAGAACCTGTTCCCTCCAGAAGCAAGTTTGCTTCTACGTTGGTTCTCACTCCACCCCCGGTGAGGTTAGAAGACCCTAGAATGATGCTTGTTTTGTTCCTAGGAAGCCCAAACAGGAACAGTTTCGCGTGGAATCCTTCGTTGTTGTAGTATTTAACGCCTAGATTGGCGTACTTTCCTTTTAGCTCATAGAGATCATCCAACACTTCCCAGTCAGTGATTCCGTAGTTCGATATTCCGATGACAAACTCGGCCGGACGTCCGCGATTGAGTAGACCTATTAAACCTCTTCTTATCTCAGCATAACCACTTTTCTTCAGAAAGGCAACAGCAATCTTGAGCGAGCGAGAACCACGCAAGTTCTCTTTCAGCTGTCCAAGTACTTGTGAACTCTGCAGAAAGTGAACTTCAACCATGAGTTCTCACAATTGGTTTGAGCGCTCAGGTGTAGAAGAAGCTTTCGGGACAGCGGGATCGCGCTCAGAAGAAATGGAGAGAATCCATCAAGCTTTTCGAGAAGAGTCCTCAGGAGTGCGAGGCTCTAGATGTGCGGAAGTGGTTGTTATCCTTCTTCGCTAATTGTGTTCTTTTCGAATACGCTCGAGTCTATCTCGAAAGAGATCAGGAAAGAGACAGGGAAAAGGCTCACAGTCTCCTCAACCAAGCCTTAGAGATATTCCAGAAAATAGGCGCCAAAAAAGACATAGAGAAAGTCATAGCAAAAAAGAAAGTAAATAAGTAAATAACGCCGTATTCCTAATTCTAGTGGGTGCCCATCTCATGGTCATGCATAAGATCAAAGTTGACAAGCAATCCATTCGGACAATCCTGACACAATTTGCTCCAGCATATAGGGTTCCGAGTTTTCAAAGGAGATTCGTCTGGGATGAAGAAGATATCAAAGAATTGGTGGATTCCATCAGGAAGAACTATCCAATAGGCGCTGTCATAGTGTGGAAACCGAACAAGATCTTTCCCTCCGTCCCACTGTTTGATTCCGATGGTTCACTCTCCACACCGACGCAGGTCGAATACATTATCGATGGTCAGCAGAGGCTTACCTCATTGATTCTCGTGAAGAACAATTGGAGGATTACGAGAGATGGTAGCCCCATTGATACTATCGGGCAGGTCTCCTATAACCCTGCGAGGAACAGGATTGAAAAGGGAAAGAGAGGCGCCGATCTGTCACTAATACTCAACGCTGCAATGGGTGACTTCAATTCCAGTAACGAGTTGCAGAAGAAGTACACCGCTATTGCCAAGAGACTCTATGAAGACATAGGCGCAAAAATCCTCAACTATGAGATTCCGATCTACGAGATCGAAAGTCTGATTTCCGACGGTGAAGAGGACATTGTTTCCAAAGAAATGGCCGAAATCTTTACCAGGATTAACTCTGCTGGCGTAAAGATCGGGCGGCTTGAGATGTTTCTCTCATTTTTCGCCGGAGGAATCGCAAGTGACCCTAAGATGCAAATAACGAAGATATGGGAAGAATATGAAAAGAAGATGGGCCTGGAACTCGAACCTTTCCTTCGATTTGTCTTCTCCAACATGGGAGTTAAGCAAAACGAATTGACCAAAGTGAAGTCGTTTGACCAGTCCTTGAAAAACATCAGAGATCAGAATATCGATTTTGTGGCATTGATCGGCCGAACAAAAAATGCCATCAGATCGGCCACGGCTCTACTTGAATCGGAGATTGGCATCGTCGACGCAGGACTGTTGCCTTCTCAGAATATTCTGGTGCCAATCTTTCAATACTTCTATAATAAGATGAAAGATGCGCCCAACCAAGAGAAGAACGACGCTGTGAAATGGTTCATAATCGGATCGTTCAACGGTGTATACTCCTCTTCTGTAGACAGGAAGATTGAGGAAGATCTAAAGCTAGTTTGTCAGAGCGATACATTTCCCATCGAAGATCTCATGAATCACATGCATCAGATACTTCACGTGAGAACGATAGAAAAGACCGACATAATGAGGAGAGAATGGGAAGACGCCTTCAGGAGGCAGAACGGCACTAGACATCGGATGTTGTTACAATGGCTACTTTATCGCAATGACGCAGATGACTGGGCTGGAAACAAGATTATTAACAACAAAGTCACAGCCCATCATATTTTTCCGCAAGATTACCTTGACGATGGCCTCAAAGACTCGTCAGACGAAGAGAAGGAGAAATTGATACATGCGTTTCCGAATTTGACTCTTGTACATCATGATGTCAATGCGCAAATCGGTTCTACTCCTCCAATGGAGTATCTGGTCAACTTCAGCAACGAAACGTTAGAGAAACATTTCATCCCCTTGGACAGAAACCTGTGGAAGATTTCGAATTACATGACGTTCTTGACGAAACGAGCTGAGAAGATTTGTGAACAGATCGAGCAGAATCTTTCATCGGCCGTTGTTGCGTAGCCAATCATGGCGGGCAGGCGTACTTGGGGAACAGCCTTGGCCCTCGACGTGAATCCCCCCCACCTTGAGTCGCCAACGTGCATTTGCCGCTTGGAGTGGCAGGCAAGACTCTAAAGACGCTGATTACCGATGGTCGTAATTAGCAGAACACGCAAAGAGTGCTTTCAATTTCAGGCGCATGCCTTTTCTAAAAGACCACGAACTAAGCTCTTTCTCTTTTCCTAGTAATTCAGTTGTCTGCAAAGGCAAAACCGTACCCTCGGTGCTCTCACGAGTATTTTACTGATAAACTGGTGCGCGAATCCCACCCCCCGCATCGAACCTTTGGCAAGAATACTTACAGAACCATTGTTACAATCGTCTGGGGTTCGTGATCAAGGCTCGGCCGTGGGCACTATC
>Ga0315282_10017727_pt1 | contig 10254 bp, 9 predicted proteins | sample YL17G07_20_MG_FD_203693 | JGI IMG/M metagenome (GOLD analysis project Ga0315282, IMG submission 203693) | Sediment microbial communities from Yellowstone Lake, YNP, Wyoming, USA - YL17G07_20 | ecosystem: Environmental > Aquatic > Freshwater > Lake > Sediment | place: USA: Wyoming | collected... | reverse complement strand
TGTCGAACAAGCTCTTGAGAATTATCTGCGCCATCATCCGCTCGGGGAGAGCCTATATCCCCAATTATCGGTCTATCAACCCGATGCTGTTGAATGCCGCTTGACAAAGTCACAGTATTCGTAGAGGGCTCGGTACGAGAACAATTTCGGCTTTCTGATAAGTGCTTTCAATTGAACGCACTCACCTCAGCGGCAGCTAGGGGTTGGAGCTATTCAAACGATAAGTCTTCAAGAGTTCGAATAGTGCAATGCCGTAGGCGACGGCAACGTTGAGAGAGTGTTTGATCCCGAACATCGGGATCTCAATCGCCAGGTCAGCGAGTTCGACAATCTCTTTTGAGATACCCGTCAATTCATTTCCGATTACCAAACAGAGAGGAAAGTTCTCCCTCTTGATTCTGTAGTAGGGAATGCTGTTGGTTGCGAGCTCAAGGACGCAGATGTTGACCCCCCTTTCCTTGAGTTCCAGCAACCGATCACGTGCGTTCGGATGATACTCCCATGGGACGCTCTGCGTGGCCCCAAGTGCAGTCTTCTCGATCTCCCGCCTCGGTGGATGGGGCGTGAACCCGCAGAGATAGAGTTTCTCAATTAGCGCGCCGTCGGATGTCCGAAAGATTGAGCCAACGTTGTAGAGACTTCTCACATTGTCGAGAAGTACGCTTACAGGCAGTCGTGTAGCTGTGTGAAGTGTCTCAAGGTTTTGTCGTCGTTGGGCAACTTCGTCGTGGCTAAGTTTTCGCATTTATTTGACTCTGTGTGTTGTTCGGAGACCTTGCCCCTGCTAATATATGCATTCTATGTAGATAGATTCAACCAACGTGGCCCTTTGGACTGCACTCGCGCGGGTTGCAGTTTGAGAGAATTTGCATAAGTAATCGTATTTGGTTATATTGTCGGGTCGAAAATTGCTTGATTCCTAGCACATTTTGAACAAAATAGTGATCGCCATCGATGGACCAGCCGCCTCCGGGAAGAGCACTACTGCTCGTCTCGTCGCTGAGCGACTCGGCTATCTCCACATCGATACTGGAGCGATGTATCGGGCTGTCGCATTGAAAATCCTTCGGGAAAAGATTGATCCGACGGATGCGAAAGCAGTAGAGGGGATTGTTGACTCCACCGGCGTAACACTGAAAAGGATCAATGGTCAGCTTCGTATATTTCTTGACGGCGTCGATGTGACAGAGAAGATTAGGAGTCGGGAGGTGGCAAAGGCTGCAAGCATTATCAGCGTAAACCGGAAGGTTCGGGACGCCATGGTCAAAGAGCAGCGGCGGTTGGGGAAAGACGGTGGGATAGTTCTGGAAGGTCGAGACATCGGGAGCGTGGTTTTCCCGAATGCGGAACTGAAGATCTTCCTCACCGCCAGCCTCGATAAACGTGCCCGTCGACGTCAGCATGACCTTAATGAGCAAGGTCTCCAGGTTGATCTGCAATCTGTTCGTGAGGAGATTGCAGAGCGTGATAGAACGGACGCCACGCGAGACGCCAGTCCACTCGTGAAGGCTTCAGAGGCCGTCGAGATTGATACTTCGAGGCTGAGCATCGATGAGCAGGTAAACCTCGTCGTCGAGGAGGTGAAGAGACTCATCCGAGAGGAAGATTGATCTATATGAAGGTGACGGTTGACAAGAGTTCGGGTTTCTGTTGGGGCGTTGTCCGCGCGATCAACTTTGCCGAGAACGAACTCGGGGAATCGCAGAAGCTCTACTCCCTCGGTGACATTATCCATAACCCGATGGAGATACAGCGGTTGAAAGAAAAAGGACTCGAGACCATCAGCCATGCAGACCTTGCAAAAATCAAGGATGCAAAGGTTCTCATTCGCGCACACGGTGAACCCCCGGAGACATATCGAGCAGCCAGGGAGCTCGGTATCGAACTGATCGATGCAACATGTCCGGTCGTGACAAGAGTCCAGGAACGAATCCGCAAGTATTACAACGATGGATTTCAGATCGTTATCTACGGGAAGAAAGAACATGCCGAGGTGATCGGACTTGTTGGACAAACGAATCGCGAGGCCGTAGTAGTCAAATCAATGGAGGAAATACACAAAATCGATTTCATGCGAAAGACTGTTCTCTTCTCGCAGACAACAATGGACAAAGCTACTTTTTATCGGATCAAGGATGAGCTTGAGCGGAGGATAAAAGAGTTGGTTGTGGAAAGCTTCGAGGAGAATGCCCTGGACTTTCACGCTCGCGACACCATCTGTGGACAGGTTTCGGGCCGGGACAGAAAACTGCGTTTGTTTGCCCAAGAGAACGACGTCATGATTTTTATTGCTGGTCGGAATAGTTCGAATGGGAAAGTCCTCTATCAGATCTGCAAGGAGGCAAATCCCCGAACGTACTTTGTTGAGGCAGAAGCAGAAATCCAACCGGAGTGGTTCAACGGGATTGAGAGAGTCGGCATTACTGGTGCGACGTCAACACCCCAGTGGTTGATGGAGCGGGTGAAGGGTTTCATAGAAGGTCTTGGTGAGCCAGCTGCGCGAGAGGGAGAAGTTGAGCAAAGTGTTTTGTTCTCAAAAAGTCATCAATAATTCACGACATATTTTACACAGACAAACCTGCCGGACACTGGCCACCGCTGCTGTTTGGATGACTTCGCAGGAGCGTGCTTGCGGTTGGCAGACCATTCCGACGGATCGGGATGGGGGCATTTGTTCCACTAAACGGAGGATGGATGGAAGAGACAACGACGAAGACTCAACTTGTCGGCAATAATATGGGTGATGGAGAAGGCATCGAAGAGAGAGAATACTCTGACGAGCAATTCCGGGAGCTTGAAAAACTCTACGAAGGCACGCTTGGAAAGATTCAGGAAGGTGAGATCGTCAAGGGACGCATCGCCGCTATCGGTGATTCTGAAATCTCAATTGATATTGGATTCAAGTCCGAAGGCGTTGTGCCAAAGAGCGAGTTCACAAGCGTAAGCGACCTGCACATCGGCGAGGAGGTGGAAGTCTTCATCGAGCGAATCGAAGACAAAGATGGCCGTCTCCTTCTTTCACGCAAGCGCGCGGATTTCATGAGAATTTGGGAACGCATTACCAGATCCTACGAGACCGGAGAGGTTCTCCAGGGACGGTGCTTGCGACGAATTAAAGGGGGGCTCGTTGTTGACCTTCTGGGTATCGACGCATTTCTACCGGGATCACAGATCGATGTAAAGGCAGTCCGCGACTTTGACGCTTTCATCGGCCAGACGTTGGACTTAAAGGTCGTCAAGGTGAATCATTCATTCGAGAACGTCGTTGTCAGTCATAAGGCGCTCGTCGAAGCGGAGATGGCCGATCAGCGGAAGGCGATCCTCGAGAGCCTTGAGAAGGGGCAGATCCTTGAAGGAACGGCGAAAGCCATCACAGACTTCGGAGTTTTTGTGGACCTAGGAGGTGTCGATGGTCTCGTTCACATCACCGACCTTTCATGGGGCCGCGTGAATCATCCATCCGAAATTGTGAAGCTTGATCAAACGCTTAATGTCGTCGTGCTGGATTTTGACGAGGCAAAGAAACGAATCTCACTTGGCCTGAAGCAGTTACAGCCTCATCCTTGGGAGAATATTCAGCAAAAGTATCAAGTTGGGCAGAGAGTTACTGGCAAAGTTGTCTCCCTTGCTGACTATGGTGCTTTCATCGAGGTTGAGAAAGGAATCGAGGGCCTCATCCACATTTCGGAGATGAGTTGGACACAGCACATCAAGCATCCGTCCCAGGTTGTCTCGATGGGTCAAATGATTGACGCTGTGATCCTCAATATCGACAAAGAACAGAAGAGGATTTCATTGGGGATCAAACAACTTGAGCCTGATCCGTGGCTCTCTCTTCTCCAGAAGTATCCAGTTGGTTCGAAACACACCGGCATCGTGAGGAACATCACGAACTTCGGTGTCTTCGTTGAGCTTGAGGAAGGCGTTGATGGTCTCGTTCACATCTCGGACCTCTCATGGACAAAAAAGATTCGGCATCCCGGTGAAGTAGTGAAGAAGGGTGACAGCATAGACGTGGTCATTCTTGGAATCGATGTGGATCAGCGTCGCATATCGCTTGGACACAAGCAAATAAAGGAGAATCCCTGGGACGTCTTTTCGACAACATATCAAGTCGAAGCTGAAGCGGAAGGGAAGATTGTTCGCATCATCGAGAAGGGCGTCATTGTCGAATTACCCCTCGGCGTGGACGGTTTTATCCCTGCCTCCCAGCTCTCCATGACTCCTGTAAAGAATTTCGCTGATTCATTCCACGTAGGCGATGTTCTCCCGCTGAAGGTCATTGATTTCGACAAAGACAGCAAGAAGATTGTTCTCTCTGTTGTTGAGTACCTGCGCGGCAAAGAACAGAAGCTCGTCGATGAGTACGTTAGTCAGCATAAGCTTGCGCCAATGGCGATTAAGGATGTGGCGAACGTGAGCCCGCAGGAGCAGAAGTCCCCAGCGATTGAGAAAGGGGTGTCGGAGACACCGCGGGGAGAGGAAAAACCAACAGAGTTACCTCCAACCCCGCAGCAGTGAGGGATCACATACTTGCATATGAATTCGAACCATGGCCGAAGAGTTGAGCAAGTCTCAACTCTTTTTGTTTGAGAATGAAGTCTTGTGTGAGATAATCAATTGAAACGAGTGGCATTTCATACGTTGGGTTGCAAGCTAAACTATGCAGAGACGGCTGCGATTAGCAAACAGTTCGTTGAGAGGGGGTTTCGTATCGTCGAGTTTGGCGAACCCACGGACGTGTTTGTGTTGAACACCTGCACTGTGACAGAGCGCACCGATCGTGAATGCCGACAGCTCGTGCGCAGAGCCCTCCGGAACTCTGCTGATGCTTGCACCATCGTCGTAGGGTGCTATGCACAGCTTCAGGCTGAGGAGATTGCCGCGATCGATGGGGTAGATTTCGTCCTCGGCTCCAGGGAAAAGTTCAGTATTTTTCAGCACGTTGAGGATTTCCAGAAACGGGCTAACGCAAAAATCGCCTGCAGTTCGATCCTTGAAGCGACGGACTTTGGCCCTGCGTTTTCGGGTGGATCGGCAGGTCGCACACGGGCATTCCTGAAGGTCCAGGATGGATGTGATTACCGCTGTTCGTTCTGTACGATTCCACTTGCACGAGGGGCAAGTCGAAGTCAATCGGTTGAGACAACCGTCGAGCAAGCCCGCGATCTCGTAAGCCGTGGTTACAGAGAAATCGTCCTCACTGGCGTCAATGTCGGTGACTATGGAAGGAGCGAGGGGACAGACCTCATGTCTCTCCTCAAGCGGCTTGAAGAGATTGAAGAGCTGAGGCGAATCCGCATCAGCTCGATCGAGCCGAACCTCTTGACACACGACATGATCAATTACATTCGTCGATCCCATAAGATCTGCCATCACTTCCATGTTCCCCTGCAATCGGGAAATGACTATGTATTGAAACTCATGCGCCGTCGGTACCTTACCAACTACTACCGAGATTTGATTTGTGCAATAAGAGAGGAAATACCCGACGCTGGAATCGGCGCGGACGTGATTGTCGGATTCCCTGGTGAAACTGAGTTCCACTTTGATCAGACATACCGGTTCCTTGTCGATCTTCCGCTCTCATACCTTCACGTTTTCACTTATTCCGAACGTCCGAATACCTTAGCTGTAAATCTCCCCGGAAGCGTTGAGCCGGCGACACGTGCTAGACGGAGTGAGATGTTGCGGACCCTCAGCGTGAAGAAGCGACGCCAGTTCTACGAGAGCTTCGTTGGCCGAACAATCTCAGTGCTTATGGAAGGGACAGTAGAAGGAAACTGGCGCATCGGCCACACAAGTCATTATGTTCGAGTGGGAATTCCGATGAGTTCGGCTCAAGAGAACGACATTGTTGACGTGAGAGTCACTGGCATAGACGAGCTGCTTTGTATTGGCGGCATTGCTCGGGACCTGTTGACGCAACGACTTGGAGAGTCACTTGTTGGGGTCGCGGCATGAGGATGAACAGCCTGACAAGTCTAAGCCGCAAGTTGGTCCTCGTTGGGCTTTTCCTACTGCCAGCCCTCAGTGTCTTTGGCGGCGACAGACCTGATCTGTTCTTGCAGCACTTGGTCTTGCGTGATTCGCTGAAACTTCCTTCCGGAGTCGAGACACGAATACTCTCTCCCCGAATCGACCTTCAGCAGTCTGTGGCAGAGCAGAAGTCGGTCTTCAGGTCGGTGGTCTACTCCTTGGTTGTCCCCGGGATGGGAGAACTCTACGCAGGCGGGTTCAAGAGCGGAAAGTATTTTCTCATCGCCGAGTCTGGACTCTGGCTGACCTTCACCTCTTTCGAGCTTTACGGCCACTGGATGCAGAACGACGCTCGAAGGTTCGCAGCAGGCCACGCCTCCGCTTCGATTGATGGGAAGGATGATCATTTTTTTGTGAACGTTGGCAATTTCATCAACGTCTATGAGTATAACGAGGAGAAACTTCGAAATCGAGATCTCCCAAATCTCTACGACCCCAACGGACCGTCCTTCTGGCAATGGGACAGTGACCAATCGAGAGCGCGGTTCCGTGACCTGCGCGTGAAGAGCGACAACGTCATTAATAATGTCCGCTTCGTCATTTGCGCAATCATCGTAAACCACATTGCGAGCGCCATCAATGCTGCGCGCTTGGCTATCAGAAAGAACAAGGAACTTGCCAGCGATTGGCAAGTCCAGACCGAACTTCTTGGGAGCTATTTTCACCCAGAGGGCGTTGTTCTGACGCTCCGGAAGACCTTCTAAACGCCTTCCACGTCAGCAACACCTCCATATCCCATGGCTGAGAAACCTTCCTCTCCGACGCGGAATATCAGGCTCCTGCTCGAGTACGATGGGACTGGATTCGTTGGATGGCAGGTACAGGCCCAGGGGAGAAGTGTGCAGGGTGAACTCGAGGCTACCCTCAACCAACTCCTTCAGGAAAACATAAACGTGATTGGATCAGGACGAACCGACGCGGGAGTCCACGCGAGAGGACAGGTGGCAAACTTTCGGACCACGGGTGGATGGGCAGTCAAGGAGATTCATCGGGCGCTGAGTGCCACACTTCCGGAGGACATTGCCGTGCATACGGTGGAAGAGGTGCCGCTGGATTTCCACTCGCGGTACAATGCCATCGAGCGACGATACCAATATTTCATCTCGGCGGCAAAGCTGGCGGTTGAGCGGCAGTACTGCTGGTACATCCCGTGCGCTCTGGACCTCGCTTCAATGAATCGAACTTCAGAACTCATCAAAGGGCAACATGATTTTGAAGCGTTCTCGAAGACAGATTCAGGAATCAGCAGTTTTGTTTGCACAGTGAAAAGTGCTGAATGGAGAAGCGAGGATTCTTACCTGATCTTCCAGATCCGCGCGGATCACTATGTCCGAGGGATGGTCCGCGCCCTTGTCGGCACGATGGTCGATGTCGGGCGTGGATACCGGACGGTTGAGGAGTTCAGTTCAATTCTCTTGAAGAGGGACAGATCAAAGGTTGGAACAGTCGCACCTGCGAGAGGCTTGTTCCTCGAGGAAGTTCGGTACTAGGTTGACCAATCTTGGGAAGCATTCAAGTGCACACAAATCGCGTGGGCTGTCTCTACTCCCTCGGAAGAAAATATACTCAAGAAGCGATACCAGGATTTTGAGAAGACATTACCATGACAACATGGGCGAGCGATCATTTGCATTTCACCGCTACGCTTGTTACCATTTGGCGACTTGGGGTTGTTCTGAACTGATGTATACCCCCTAGACAGATGATACAGCTGGTCATAGCAAAGTTGGCGAATAGAGAGGACCTTACGCGAGAAGAGGCACGAGCCGCTATGGGTGAGATTATGTCCGGCGAGGCAACGCCTGCCCAGATTGCAGGCTTTCTTGCCGCCATGCGTATTAAGGGCGAGACGGTTGACGAGGTCACCGGATGTGCCGAGGCAATGAGGGAGAAGGCGACAAGGGTAAGAACAAAACACTCCGTGGTGATTGATACCTGTGGGACGGGCGGTGATGCAGTTGGGACGTTCAATGTCTCCACGGCGGCAGCAATCGTTGCGTGTGGGGCTGGGGCTGCGGTGGCAAAGCACGGGAATCGCGCGGTCTCCAGTCGATGTGGTAGTGCTGACGTCTTGAAAGCATTAGGTGTGAAAATTGAAGACGTGCCGGTGCAAAAAGTTGAACAGTGCCTTGATGAAGTCGGGATGGCTTTCCTTTTTGCTCCATCACTGCATGGAGCGATGAAATATGCGGCTCCGGTCAGGAGGGAGCTTGGAATTCGAACAGTCTTTAACATTCTTGGCCCGCTGACAAACCCGGCACATGCAACCCGCCAACTCATCGGGGTATATGATGAAAAACTGACGTCACTGGTTGCAGATGTCCTTAAAGCGTTGGGATCAGAACGAGCCCTTGTCGTACATGGAGCGGGAGGACTTGATGAGATTTCAACTTGTGGCCCTACGAAGGTAAGTGAAATCCACAATGGAGAAGTAAAGACTTATACCCTGGATTCATCGGATCTGGGATTCCACAAGGCTTCGGCCAACGACCTCACGGGGGGTGATGCAGCAACCAATGCTCAAATACTCCTTGACGTTTTGGAAGGGAAAGTAGGTCCTCAGCGAGATATTGTCGTTTTGAATTCTGCAGCTGCGCTTTATGTCAGTGGACTTGCTTCATCGGTGGAAGAAGGAATCAGCGTTGCTGAAAATTCAATCGACAGCGGCGCAGCACGGTCTAAACTCGCGCGGTTGGTTGAAGCCACTAATTGATGAGTTGATGACTCAATGGAAAGTCTCTGGCTGGATATTTTCGTGATCGTCATTTTTATCCTCCTCAGTGCCTTTTTTGCTGCAGCTGAGATCGCTGTCATTTCGCTTCGGCGCACTCGCATTCAGGAACTCATTGAGCAGGAGAACAAGCGCGCAGTGGCGGTGAAGGAACTCCTGAGCGATCCGGATAAATTCTTCGCCATTGTCCAAATCGGGATGACTGTTTTCCCTGCAGCAGCTTCGGCGTTGAGTGGTGTACTGGCGATAAAATACCTGAAGCCAGCGCTTGAAGGGATTCCATTCTTTTCGAGTTCGGCTGAAACAATTGCAGTGGGAATTGTTGTCGTCCTCGTCTCATATTTCACACTTGTTGTCGGCGAGTTAGCACCCAAATCACTCGGGCTGCGTTATGCTGAGGTGATTGCGCTTCTCTCTGCCAGAATGCTGAAGGGGCTTCTGAAAGTCTCTTCTGTCATCATTTCCTTCCTCAGCGGTTCGACGAACCTTGCACTTCGGCCTTTCAAAGACCGAACGAGCTTCATTGAACCGCGGATCTCTGAAGAAGAGTTCAAGCTCATGCTCGATGAGGGGAGGAGGAGTGGAGTCATCGACAAAGTTGAGCACGAACTCATCGATAGAATCTTTGAGTTCACCGATACGCGGGCCAAGGAAGTCATGATACCTCGGACCGACGTGGTCGCCATCGACATTAAGACGCCGCATGAAAAGCTCGTCAAGGTCGTCACTGAAGAGGGCTATTCTCGAATGCCCGTGTATGTGGACACGATCGACCACATCGTCGGCATCATCTACACGAAAGACCTCATCACACTCCTCGAAAATCGTGATCTCATCGTCCTTCAAGACATTATCCGCCCTGCGTACTTCGTTCCCAACTCCAAGAAGATCAGCCAACTCATGCGCGAATTTCAGCAGAAGAAGATCCATCTTGCAGTTGTTGTTGACGAGTTCGGCGGAACGGAAGGCATCATCACCATGGAGGACATCCTCGAGGAAATCGTAGGCGAGATTCATGACGAGTACGACGAGGTCCTCAAAGAAGTCGAAGCGTCGGCGGACGGGTCTTTCCTCGTCAACGCCCGCCTACCGATCACGCAGTTCAACGAGAGGTTCGCCTGTGAGATTCCAGAGGATTCCGACTATAAAACCGTAGGTGGATTTCTCTACAAGTTCACCGGTCGGATTCCCGACCTGAATGAGACCATCCAGCACAAGAATTTGACGTTCACCGTCGTCACAAAGAGCGAACGCAGGATGAGACAAATCAAAGTAAAGAGAATTCCTGAGAGTACTCCGCCGAGCAACATCGAAGCTTCCCGAAAGTGAATTTCTCTTCTGTCCGACAAAGACATTTCCTGAAGACCATTGTTGAGAGGAAACGCGTCGAGGTTGGTCTGGCCAAGCAGCAGTTTTCTCTTGCGTTGCTTCGTGAGCAAGCAGGAGATGCAGAAGCGCCTAGAGATTTTCTGAAGGTTCCCTCC
>Ga0315282_10017724_pt1 | contig 10256 bp, 6 predicted proteins | sample YL17G07_20_MG_FD_203693 | JGI IMG/M metagenome (GOLD analysis project Ga0315282, IMG submission 203693) | Sediment microbial communities from Yellowstone Lake, YNP, Wyoming, USA - YL17G07_20 | ecosystem: Environmental > Aquatic > Freshwater > Lake > Sediment | place: USA: Wyoming | collected... | reverse complement strand
TGGTGGTCATGGATAGCCATAATCTCTATGTCTTTAAATACGATGGAGATAAACTGAGTCTGTTTCAGAAAATTGAGGCAGGATTCGAACATAACTTCTTAACCCTGGATGTCGCGGATGTGAATCGAAATGGACATGCTGAAATTATTGTTACCTCTGTCGTTGAAGATAACCTTCGATCATTTATCTTAGAGTATGAAGAGGGTAAATTCAGGAAGGTTACAGAAAAGGCGGGCTGGTACTTTCGGGTATTGGATCATCCCAAAGAGGGGCCTACCTTGATGGGTCAGCAGATGGGATCCGAGGGCATATTTGTCGGTCCTATTTATAGATTTGTCTGGAAAATGAAATCCTTTGAAAAGGGACCTAAGATGCCATTTCCGAAGGAAACCAAGATTTTCGGCCTCCACATGGCCGATATACGTGGGAGAGGAAACCCTGAAATCATTCTCCTTGATGACAAATCTGGCCTTTTAAAAATTGTGTCTCAAGATGGAAAGGAATTATGGAGGAGCAGTGGCCGCTATGGAGGAACCAACAACTATTATGAGACCTTAAAGAAGAAAGTGGAACCTTATCGGCCTCAGGACTCCCCTCCTTGGAGGGTCTATATTCCAGCAAGAATTCTAACCAAGGATCTCAATGGTGATGGAATAAATGAAGTGATTATTAATAAAAACTACTCTTCAGGTGTTTTTGAAAGATTAAGAACGTTCGAAAGTGGAGAGGTTTACTGTTTGATCTGGGAAGAAGATAACCTCGTCCCACAATGGAAGACAAAGGAGATCAAAGGATATATTTCTGATTACCAATTGAAAGACGCTGATAATGATGGGGAGGAAGAATTGGTTGTAGCAGTGATTAGTTACACGGATTCGAGTATATTGGGCAGTAAAGGCATCAGTAACATCCTTTTTTTCAAACTTTTCTAATTCTGGTGATAGTGATGGGGAATGGTGATGGTGGGTCGGTATGGCGATGAGAATAGGAGGATCCATCCATGGTAAAAGATGTTAAAGATTTGGAAGTTTTTAAGTCTGCCCATTCATTAGTATTGGACATTTATAAGTTAACAGAAAATTTCCCCCAAGAAGAAAGATTCGGCTTAATCCCTCAAATGAGGCGATCCGCTTATTCTATTCCAATGAACCTAATTGAAGGGAGCAATCGCTTAACTACCAAGGAATACAGAAGGTTTGTTGGAATAGCAAAGGGTTCCGCAGGCGAAATCTCTTATCAAATACTTCTTGCAAAAGATTTGGAATATGTGTCAGACGGGATTTATTCAGAACTGAAAGATAAATATGAAATTGTGATTAAAATGCTTTCAAACCTGGCAAAATCATTAGCCAAAAAGAATAAATGAATCATTTACACACCATCACCAGTCACCATCACCATCACTATTCACCATCACTAACAAAAAAAAGGCTTGACAAGTCTTTTAGAGAGTGGTATAGAATTAGAAAAAATTAATTTTCTTGTAACTTTTTTTCACAAAATCAACCAATAAAAGGAGGTGATGAAAAAGGGGGTCCGCAATAGCTTTACTATTGCAATAATCTAAAAAAGGAGGTGAAGGGGCATCATAAGTGCCTCGGTGAATTTTGTTAGTGGCTCCAAGAATCACAAAACACAATTCACGAATAAAGAAATTAATTGAGGAGGAAAAGAGATGAAAAAGTTTATTGTTTTAATTTTAGTTGGGTTATTGGTTCTTGTATTTGGAACCACGGTGTTTGCCCAAAAAAAGGAGGAACCAAAATTAGACTTTAGGGCATCGGGGTTCATCAACGAAATTTCATTTTATACTAACAATATCCCGCCCTTGAACCCTGCTGCTAAGATTTACGGTGCTCAGGGAAACTATGTTACCCCGGATGCTAACGCATGGAACCGAAAGGTGTCTTATTTGGATTCTCGTGCCCACCTCAAATTTGACGCCGTGATGGGAAAGGAGTTGAGCGGAACGATTTACTTCGAGATCGACTCTACCCGTTGGGGTGACACTCCAGGGGGGCAAGGCGGAAGCATAACTGACAGGGGCAAGTTTGGTTACTGGTCGGCTGACCGAGCCGCTGTGGAAGTAAAGAATATCTATATTGACGTTGGTCTTCCCTATATCGGAATTGAGGCTCCGATGACTGCGAGGGTTGGTCTCCAACCCCTCTCCCTTCGTCCGAATATCCTCGTCTACACAGATGGCATGGGTATTTCAGGGGGAATCAAAGTTGATCCTGTAATGATTCAACCGCTGTGGTATAAGGCCCTTGAAGGTGTTGACTGGACTGCGGATGATGTGGATGTCTATGGTCTCCATGCCAATGCCAAGCTTGGGACATTCACGATCGGTGGCTATGGTCTCTACTACAACATGAATACCTATCCGTTCTTTGTATCTCAAAACGTCGGGGGAGTTGCCGGTTTACCCTCGAGCTTATATTCCTTAGTCCAAGGCACTCAACAAGCTGCTATGTGGTGGTGGGGTGTCTATGCAGATGGGAAAGCGGGTCCGGTCAATCTCAACTTCGATTTTATCATTGACCGAGGAAAGGTTCAGAGCAAATTGACTCCGTTTGTTGACGATGTCAAGTACCGTGGCTGGACAACCCGACTCAAAGTTGACTACCCCTATGAAATGTTCAACTTGGGAGTCGTCGGGGTTTATGGATCGGGGGCTGACAGGAATAAAACCGATGCCGATGGTTTCGCCAATGGAACAAACAGCAAAGTCGGTTCCTTCGTTGTCCCAGTTGGTTCAGAAGCCGGGGCAATTTCTGGGGAGTCTGTAGCTCTCAGTATGTACGCAGGCTCCACAGGAGGCATTGGTTACGCAGATACCCATAATTACAATCAGATGTGTAAAGGCGCTACCGGTGGAATCTGGTTTGCCAAACTCTACGGAAGTTACAAAGCAACACCTTGGTATAAAGTTACACTCCAAGGTCTCTACATTGGAGACACCACAAAGAATGGAAACACCATTGGAACTGCTGTGAATGCCGATGGAACCTTGAGGAATGACAAAGACATCGGTTGGGAGCTTGATCTGGTCAATGAGCTTCAGATATACAAAAACTTAAAATGGGAAATCGCTGGAGGCCTTCTCTTTGCCGGCGATGCCATGGAATTCAAACGTACCGGTGTTAATGCCAATAAATCAATGGACAATCCATGGGCGATCCTTACAAGGTTTACCTATAACTTCTAATCGGAGTGTAGGCAAAAAAAGGGCGGTCACAAAGACCGCCTTTTTTTTTGCCTTGACTTTTGAAAGGGGTTATATCATTATCCGTTCATTTTCACCTTGACATCTTTATAAAAATTGGTAATATAACACCAACCCGACTAAAAAAGGAAAATCCATGATTCAAAATAGAAAAAATCTCTTAATCCCTTTTGTTTTTTTAACAGTCCTTTTCTTTCTTTTGACGTCCTGTGCTAATCTCCCATTGATCGGAAAGAAGAAGGAGAAGACTGACAAACTCCCTGAGGGGAAAACAGTTACAGTCGAAGGAATGGAGACGATAAAAGGCGCCAACCCTCCTAAACCAGAAGCTCCTCCTTCTAAAAAACCCTCCGCTGTCCCACCCGTCCCAAAGAAAGAGCCTGAAACGAAGGTTGCTTCAGTCCCAACCAGGCCCTTTTACAGCCCTTCCCTTCCCTTCTTTCAATTGGGTTTTAAGAGGAAGGTAGCCATTTTAGACTTTGAAAACAAGACGACTTACAAAGATGAGAAGATTGGAGAAGCAGTTGCCAAAAGGCTGTCAGATAAACTGGAGGCTACCCAGCGATTGATAACGCTGGATAGGACAGTCATCACAGAGATGTTTAATCGGGAAGGTTTTAAATTTGAAAGTCTGGCAGATCCTTCAGTCATGAAACATGCTTACCAATCCTTAGGGATCCAGGCCTTTGCCTCAGGAACAGTCACAGACGTCAGCATCCTTTCTTCTAAAGCATCAGAGACTTCGGAGGAAGAGGTTGCCTTTGCTACAGCAAAGGTAGAAATCCGTCTCATCGATGCCTCCACTGGAAACCTGCTGAAATCCTTTATAGGAAGAAGCCCCATCTTCGGGACCAAAGAGGCGGGGGAATATAGTCGAAGCAAAGCCGTTCTCAAAGCGATTGATTTCAGTTTGGATGAAATCTTAGAGGGGTTTCTTCGTCAACTCGATCTCTTGGATTGGACAACCACCATCGCCAAGATTGAAGGTGATCATCTCTACATTAATGCAGGCAAATTATCTGGCCTTCGAATTGGAGATACCTTAGAAATCTTTGAACATGGAAAGGAGATCATCCACCCCACCACCAATTTTTCCCTGGGATGGACCACAGGCCAATTGAAAGGATTGATCAAAGTGACTGAACTATTCGGTGTGGACGCAGCCATTGGAAAAGTAGTACAGGGCCAAGGGTTCAGCCCCAACGATGTGGTAAGGTCTACAATAAGATAATATTTAAAGGAATCTCTCACCAATGACCCCACTATAAATAGGTTGCCTCGTTTTCACAGCAATTCTCATGAGGTCACAAAGCCTTGAGATTCTTCGCTTCGCTCAGAATGACAACTGGGGACTTTCGTAATGTCATTCTGAAGGGCCTGTCCTGAGCACAGTCGAAGGAAGCCCTAGCGACTGAAGAATCTCGCGGCATTTTCACCGGGAATTGCTGTCGTTTGCATTTTTTACTGTTTTGCATTTTTTACTTGACACTAAAAAAGGATTGTGATATTTTACACAAGTTTTTGACATGGACCCGCGTTATTTATTTGTGGTTCGTTGGGCTCCTCCAAGAAATCGGTTGAGTTAATCCGGATGATGATACAAAAACCTGTGAAAAAAATCGTAATGACAACATAATTTTAAGCCCTTAGCGAATCAACCTCGACAAAAGATTGTCGATATGAAAAAGCCGAAATATCCTGTAGGGGCGGCCCTCTGCGGCCGCCTTTTCAGGAGCCCACAGGGGGGCTCCCCTACCCGTCATCAAGGTACCTGCCCCGAAGGGGCCACCTCTTCCGGGCGAAGTCCCGGACGAGGCGTAGATTCTTACACATTGGAGTCTGAGAATTTGTCTCTAACATTTTCATTTGGCTTGCACTGGATTCCTGCTTTCGCAGGAATGACAAAGCAACCAACAGTGGGTCATTCCCGTGCTTGCGCGCCAGAGCGCTTCAGCGCGCAGGCGTGGAAACGGGAATCCAGATTAGAAAAATTTCAAATATCTTTGGTTAGTCTTCTTTCGGAAGACATGAAAGGAGGATTCTCATGCCGTTTACAATGTTTGGTCGGACGATTCGAAAGATTGGTGTTATTGGGTCAGGCAATATTGGCCCGGATATCGCTCTTCATTTCAGCCAAAACCTCTATTCTTACGGCGTACCTGTTGTCGTAGTGGATATCCTTCAGGCAGCCCTGGATGCGGGGTTAAAAAAGGCTGAATCGAAGATGGCCAAGGGGGTAGAGAAAAAAATCTACAAAAAGGAAGGGGCTGATGCTATCTTCCGAAATATGCTCTTCACCACAGATTATGGAAAATTGAGCGATGCTGATTTGGTGATAGAGGCTGCCTTTGAAAAACTGGATGTCAAGAATAAGATCTTCGATCAATGTCAGGAGGTATGTCCGAAAACGGCAATTTTAGCATCCAACTCTTCCCACATGACCCCTGAAGAGATCTTTCAGAGGATGAAGGATAAGGGCCGATGCCTGGTGCTCCATTATTTCTTTCCCGCAGAGAGAAACATCTTACTTGAAATCGTTCCTGCGAAGGAGACTGATCCTGCTGTGGTTGAGTTTTCAATGAAATTCTACGAATTCATCGGTAAGGCCCCAATCAAGGTGAAGAGTCGCTTCGGCTTTGCTGTGAATCCTTTCTTTGAAGGAAACTTCCTTGCCGCCGCTTTAGCAGCGGAGAAGGGGCTTGCCAGCGTCAAACAGGCAGATACCATCGTTCAAAAAACCCTCGGAATGGGTGTAGGTCCCTTCACGGGTCATAATCTTGCTGGTGGGAACCCCCTCACGCAGCATGGTCTCACCATGTATACCTCAATCATTATGCCTTGGTACCGTTCCCCGAAGATATTGGACGATCAGGTGAAATCCGGCAAACCCTGGGAAACGGCAGCAAAGGGTGAGTCAGTGGAATATAGCCAAGAAGTGTACGAGGCTATTTCAAACAGGGTAATGGGGGCTTATTTTGGGATAGCCTGTGAAATCGTGGAGAGTGGGATTTCGAATATCAGTGATCTGGATTTGGGAGTGGAGGTCGGGCTGGTCATGACTCCTCCTTTCCGAATGATGAATAAGGTTGGGATAAAGAAATCCTTTGAATTGGTAGAAGCCTATGCCAAAGAAAATCCTGGGTTTAAGGTGGCTGAGATCCTCAAGAAGCAGGCGGCATCGGGCAAACCTTGGAAGATTCCTGTGGTGATCAGGGAGGACAAAGGGAATGTGGCTCTTGTGAAAATCCGGAGACCCAATACACTCAACGCCCTCAATAAAGAAGTCCTTGATCAATTGTTTGAGATATTCACCGATATCCAAAAGGATCCAAAAATCCGTGGTGCAGTATTAACCGGATTCGGGACAAGAGCCTTCGTCTCAGGCGCAGACATTGGAATGCTGGCCGCCTTAAAGGATCCAAAGGAAGCTGAAGCCAGCTGCCTCAGAGACCAGGCCACATTGCTTCTGATCGAGAATCTTGGGAAGCCTGTGGTCTGTGCGATGAACGGACTGGCTTTTGGTGGGGGAAATGAAATAGCCATGGCCTGCACTGCCCGGATTGCTAAGAAGGGGCAGAAGGTTTTCATTGGTCAGCCTGAGCCAAAGCTCGGGATCATCCCCGGAGCCGGTGGAACACAGAGGCTTCCGAGGCTGGTGGGAATAGAAAGGGCATGGCCGATCCTCCGGAGCACCAACCCCATCTCTTCAACCCAAGCAAAAGAGATTGGCTTAATTCATGAGGAAGTGGAGGGTGATCTCATCGAGGCTGCTATGGACTGGGTGGACAAGATTCTTTCAGGGAAAGTTCATATTCAACCGATCCAAAAGGGACCTATCCCCATTCCTTCAAAGCTTCCAGAGGTGGATATTGGGCATTTGAGCCAAAAGATTGACTCCCTGCTCCAGAAGGCCATCTTGGAGGGTGCGAAGACGAGCCTGGAGCAAGGATTAAAGTTGGAGTCCAAACTCTTTGGTGAGTGCCTCTTGACCCAGGACATGAGAATTGGGATGGAGAATTTTATTAAGAACGGACCCAGGGCCAATGCAAACTTTATCCATAAGTAACAATCGAGATTTCTAATTCACGCGAAAGTGGGGAATCAAAAGATGAGCATAAAAGAGAAGCTGTTGGAAATCGTAGGAGCCAGAAATTTTTCCGATGACCCCGAAGTTCTAAAGAAATATTCAGTGGACTTTAGCCTTGTACCTTCTGGAATGCCAAATTATGTTGTGAAACCAAAGGATGCTCAGGAGGTCCAAAAAATTATCAGATTTGCGAATGAAAATTTGATTCCTGCAGTGCCTGTCAGTTCTCAGGTACACTTTTATGGAGCGACTATCCCAAAACAAGGGGGTATCATTCTGGATCTGAGCAGATTGAACCGCATTCTGGAAATCGATGAACCTAACCGGAGAGTAAGGATTGAGGCAGGTGTAACGTGGGAACAACTCACCAACGAGTTGAAGAAAAGAAGTTTCAGGATGATCATGCCTTTATTGCCACATGCGGGTCGTTCTGTCCTGACCGACTATCTGGAAAGGGAAGTTCCTACGAATACGGTCTATGATTATGGAGAACCCCTGCAAAGCATGGAGGTTGTCTGGCCCACAGGAGAGATCTTCAGAACGGGCTCTGCCAGCGTCAATGGTTATCCCGATTCAATATCTAAGGGGGCAAACCCTTCCGGACCTGGATTAGACTTTTACCGGTTCTTCCAGGGTGCCCAGGGAACAATGGGCGTTGTCACGTGGGCGAATTTGAAGATTGAGTCCGTTCCCAAAATGGACAAGGTATTTTTTGCTCCCGTTAATGATCTCGCTTACGCCATTGAATTTCTTTATAGGGTATTGCCACGGCGTATAGGACAGGAGTGTCTTTTGTTAAAAAATATTGACCTGGCAGCCATTATTGCGGAGGATTGGGCTAAGGATTTTGAGAAATTACGAAAGGCCTTGCCACCTTGGACCCTTATTTTAGTTGTGAGCGGATTACTCCGGCGTCCAGAGGAGAAGATAGCCTATGAGGAAAAGACGCTTGATGAGATTTTAAAAAATGAGTTCAAAAATATGTCCCTTGCTGACAGTCTTCCCGGTTTTCCTGGTTTGGGAAGGAAGATCTTACCGATCCTTCGAGGGCCATGGCCCGAGGATGTGGCCTACTGGAAGAATCGATGGAAAGGGGGATGCCAGAGTCTCTTTTTCATTACCAGACCTGTTTTAGCTCCAAAATTTATCGAAAAGGTGGAGGAAATAACCGCCAAACATGCTTACCCCATTGATGATATTGGAAGTTACCTCCAGCCAATAGAGCATAACCGAGCCTGTCATCTTGAGTTTCATTTCTTTTACGATCCCGCTAGCAGTAAAGAGATGGCAATGGTTAGTCGTTTATATCGTGATACTGCTTTGGCGTTGCTCAATGAAGGCGCTTTCTTTACGAGACCTTATGGGGAGTTAGCTCCACTGGTATACGAGCGCGCGGCTAACTATACCATGGCACTCAAACGAGTGAAGAAGATATTCGACCCCAACAATATTATGAACCCAGGAAATTTATGTTTTTAAGGAGGATAAGATGCCCAAGAAGCAAGTGAGCTTGGATGTGACACAGTTAGATAATTTTATTTACGACATGAGTCGGTGCATCAAGTGTAAAGGGTGCTACTGGGTAGAACACACGTACATGCCAGGGATCAAGTTCCCTACCAGATGCCCCAGTAATACCTGGAATGCTTTTGACTCCTACGGAGCTTTTGGAAAGATGAGAATCGGCACAGCGTTAGCAGAGGGAAAGCTCAATTGGACCCCAAAGCTGTTAGAGATTATCTATGCAGACCCCCTGTGTGGTGCCTGTGATGTTGGCTGTAAGAGAAATCTCGATCTTGAGATAGAGCTTACGCTTGAGGCCCTGAGAATTAAAGCCGTGAAAGATGGCGCTGGGCCTATGCCTGCCCACAAAAAGGTCGCACAGAATATAGCAAAGAATCATAACCAGTTGGGTGCCCCTCACGAAAATAGGAAGAAATGGATTACAGGCGATATCAGGGTTGCCCAGAAAGCCGATATACTTTATTTCGTTGGCTGTTCCGCCTCTTATTTAAATCCTGAGATAGCCCAGGCAACTGCGAAGATACTGAAGGCTTCCGGTACCGAATTTATGCTCATGCCAGATGAGTGGTGTTGTGGGAATTCCCTCTATTCTGTTGGCATGATCGATGAAGCAAGGAAACTCGCCCGTCGCAATGTCAATGCAGTGAAAGCAGCAGGTGCAAAGACGGTTTTGACCAGTTGTGCCGAGGGCTACCGGATGTGGAAGGTCGATTATCCGAAGATGCTCGATATAGCCACCACAGATCTGGGGTTCACCGTGGTCCATCTTGTAGAGTATGCTAATGACATGTTGCAAAAAGGTGCCCTTAAGCTGACCAAGCCGGTTGATCTGCGATTGACCTACCACGATTCATGTGGCATCAGCAGGCTTTGTGACCCCTGGACACCCTGGAAAGGGGAACGGGGATGGATGGGCACTGTCAGTCCTCCTCTTAAAAGACGACGAGGCAGGGAGGGATTATATGCGCAGCCCAGGAACATCCTAAGCTCCATTCCTGGTATTAAATTCGTGGAAATGCCGCGAATGAGAGAAAATGCCTTTTGCTGTGGAGCCGGCCGCGGAACAAAAGAGGCCTTTCCTGAACTTGCCTCATTTTCGGCCAAGCACCGGCTTGAAGAGGTGAAAGAAGTAGGTGCCGAAGCACTCATTTCTGCTTGTCCCTGGTGTAAGAACAATTTTGCCCAGGCCGTCAAAGAAAATGGTGACAACATAAAGGTAATGGACATCTCAGAACTGATTCTGGCATCGGTTTAGACCAATTTCCCCTCACCCTTCCCCTCTCCCCTGAGGCAGGGTGAGGGGGGACATATTTCCTGGTTGGTAGATATTGGATCAAAGGAGGAGAATGATGGCTATTGTTAAAGAAGCATATAGTGCATTAGAGTCTATTGTAGGTTCTGAATATATTTCGGATG
>Ga0315282_10017723_pt1 | contig 10256 bp, 11 predicted proteins | sample YL17G07_20_MG_FD_203693 | JGI IMG/M metagenome (GOLD analysis project Ga0315282, IMG submission 203693) | Sediment microbial communities from Yellowstone Lake, YNP, Wyoming, USA - YL17G07_20 | ecosystem: Environmental > Aquatic > Freshwater > Lake > Sediment | place: USA: Wyoming | collected... | reverse complement strand
GCGTGTGCAAATCGCAGCCTATAATGATCATCGCTCGGCTCCTCCCTCGGTAAGAGATTCTGGCCTTTTGCCCACGCCAGTTTACTCTCCCCATCCAGGAGCCGACGACCTCATGCCATCACATATCCCAAAGAGCGCGACGTGTGCGCCGCCCGCAGAGGAAGGGAGCGGCGATTTCTCGTGTAGGGGAGGGCTCTGCCCTCCCGCGGGAGCCCGGAGGACTCCCCTCCCCGCCGCTCATAGACCGCCGCTACAGCCCCTGAACCAGTGGACGACCCCTACCCCTCCTGAATCAGGAGGGGAGCTTGGATAACTCCCCTCCTCGCTGGAGTAGGGGACTAAGAGGTGGTGTGCGCCCCTTTTCCGTGTACAATCAGCGGCAACGAGAGGTGGTGCTATGAAGAAGGCGGCGGGATTGCTGGGCTTGGTGGTTGCCCTGGGGGTGGGATACTACATTTTCAAGGTGCAATACACGGAAGGGCCGGCGGGCGGCGCGCCCCCCAAGGAAGTGATTGACGTGGTGGGCGTGAAGAACGATCTCATCGCCATCGGCCAGGCGGAGCGCATGTACCTGGCCAGCCACGGCAGCTACGCCTCGATCGAGCAGCTCCAGCAGGACGGTAGCCTCAGCTTCTCCGGCGCCAGCCGGCGCGGGTACAACTACACGGCGGAAGTGAGCGGCGGGGAACGCTTCCGCATCACCGCCACGCCCGCTGACCCCGCCAAGGCGGGCTGGCCCACGCTGGCGATTGATGAGACGATGCAAGTGACAACGCAGTGACGAGTGACGAGTGACGAGCGGGAAGGACCGTCACTCGTCACTTTCTGATGACAGCGCAAAACGATCAAGCAGTCACACACTTCGATTCCGGCAGAGGACAACCATGAAAGTCGAAGCTCGAGCCCCCGCAAGGGTCGATTTGGCCGGCGGCACGGTGGACATCTGGCCGCTTTATCTTTTTCATCCCGGGGCGCAGACAGTGAACATTGCGATTCGCTGCTACGCCTCCTGCGTGATTGAGACGCGCGCCGACCGGCGGTTCGTCTTCATCTCGCAGGACCGGAAGATCCGCGAGGTCTACGAGTCGCTGACCGACCTCTCGCTCAAGACCTCCGAGTTGCCGCTGGTGCGCGAGCTGGTGCTCTTCTTCGAGCCGCGGCGCGGGGTGACCATTCGCACCAGCTCGCAGGTGCCGGCGGGCGCGGGGCTGGGTGGCTCCTCGGCGCTCAATATCGCGCTCTGCGGGGGGCTGGCGCGGGTCACGGGCAAGCACTACGCGCGCACCCAGATCCTCGAGATCGCCAAGAACGTCGAGGCTATAGTCATCAAAGTTCCCACCGGCTGGCAGGACTATTTTCCGGCGCTCTACGGCGGCGCCAACGCCGTCCACCTGGAGCGCGACGGCGTCAAGCGCGAGCGCCTGCCACTCACTTTCGCCGACGTCGAGCGGCGCTTCGTGCTCTGCTATACCGGCCAGCCGCGCGACTCCGCCATCAACAACTGGGAAGTGATGAAGGCCCATATCGACGCTGACCCCAAGGTGCGCCACAACTTCGACCAGATCGTGACCATAGCCAGCCAGATGCGCGAGGCGCTCCTCGCCGCCGACTGGAACGACGTGGGGAAACTGCTGGCGCTCGAGTGGGAGAACCGCAAACGCAATTTCAAGGGCATCTCCACGCCCAAGATCGACCGCATGATCGACCAGACTTCCAAGCACGGCACGCTCGCCGCCAAGGTTTGTGGGGCGGGGGGCGGCGGCTGCGTCGTCTTCCAGGTCGCTCCCGGAACCAAGCCGGTGGTGGAAGAGATGCTCACCCGCATGGGCGGCGAGATCATCCACTTTGCCGTCTCACGGGCGGGGCTGGAGGTGCGCTCGACCCAGGTCGAACCCAGCGTCGAGAGCCGTAGAGAAGACCGCAAATGAACGCCCGCGTCATACTCCTTTCCCAAGGCCGCATCCGACCGCTCTGGCGGTTCTTCCTCTCGGCGGGCGCGATCTTTCTCGCCGTGGTTCTGGTAGGCCTCGCCGTGGGATTTGTCTTCGGGGGCCTGGCCGGCAAGCCGCCGGGATTCTTTACCGCCCAGGCCTCCTCCTCGCTCCTCCTTTTCCTGGCCCTTCTCGGCATCTTCAAAATTCTCTGCCTCGTTTTCGAGCGGCGGCCACTCGGCTCGACGGGGCTCGCGCTGGGCGGCCGCTGGCGCGCCGAACTGGCCCTGGGGCTGGTGGTCGGCACACTCATGATCCTGGCGGTGGCGGGACTCGAATACGCTCTCGGCTCACTGCATTTTTCGCTGAGCCCTGAGGCCCCGGCGCGGCAAGCTGGCTGGGGGCTCGGCCTCCTGGCGGTTCTCGCCCTTGCGGCGGCCAACGAAGAGATGACATTCCGCGGCTATCCGTTTCAGCGCCTGATCGAATCCATCGGCCCGGTCGGCGCCATCGTCGTCCTCTCGGCCCTGTTTGGAGCCATCCATCTTGGCAACCCCAACCACACCTGGGCCTCGACCGCCAACACGATGCTCGTCGGCGTTCCCTTATCGATTGCTTATCTGCGGACACGCATGCTCTGGCTGCCCATCGGCGTGCACTTCGCCTGGAATTTCGTCCAGGGATTTGTCCTGGGACTACCCGTGAGCGGCATCCAGTTTCCTGTCTCGTTGCTGCGCGCCGAGGTCAGCGGGAGGGAATGGCTGACGGGAGGAAGTTACGGCCCGGAAGGCGGAGTGGTGACGCTGGCCGTGGTCCTGCTCGCCACCGGCTACCTGGCGCTCTCCAAACGCATCTATATGAGCGAAGAGACAAAGTCCCTGGTTTTTGGTCCGCTGGGTGCGTCTCGGCCGCCCGCGAGGATTTTCAATTTGAGCGAGCCCGCCGAGCCACCCGCGGCCACCTTGCTGGACTCGAAATAGATGATCTCAGGATTCTTACCATTTCCGCCTGCCGGCTGCCGCCCTGGGTCAGGGATTGGCCGCGGGGTTCTGATCTGGGCGCTGGCCGCGATGCTGGTTCCGGCGGTCGCCGCTCCCGCCAAAGAGAAGCCCAACCCCGCCCGCGATTCCCGCATCGCGCTCATCCGCGGCCTGGGCCACGAGGTTGCCGTCACTAAGGTGGCGCTGCCGCGCGGGAAGCGCGGGGTTGTGGTCAACGCTCAGGGCGAGATGGATAAAAAAAAGGCCGAGGAAGAGATGCGCCTGAATGGCGTCGCCATCCGCCCCGGCATGCCCGTGCAGATCACCAAAATGCAGTTCAAGGGCGACCGCATGGTGCTGGAACTGAACGGTGGCGGGAGGACTGGCAAGAAGTGGTATCAGCGCATCGAAGTGGGAATAGGCGCCACCACGAGCCCGGTGGTTCGCGATGCCCCTGTGCTCACCTACGGTTCATCCATTACGCTGGTCCTGCCCCGCAAGATCGAGGATGTGAGCGTCGAAGAGGCCAAGAAACTGCTCGTCGGCGTCCTCGACTTCGAGCGGCACTCGCCCACCGTCCTTTACTCGCCCGCCGTGCCGCCGGAGTTCAAGGAGGCGATCAAGAATCACCAGGTTGTAATCGGAATGGACCGCGACGCCGTGCTCTCCTCCAAGGGCGCCCCGGAACGTAAAGTGCGCGAGGAGCGTGAAGGCGTCGAGCAGGAAGATTGGATCTATGGCCTCCCACCCCATGTCCTCTTCGTTACCTTCGAAGCCGACCGTGTCGTCAAAGTCACGCAGTACTGAGCGGGGCCGGTTCTGCGGCAACTGAACGACAAGGGACGTGTAGCGCGGACTTGCCCGGCAAGTCCGCGGCTCATGTGCGGCTTCAGGCGACGACCTAGTGCCGTTCCAACTTAATTCGCCTATGTGCTACACCTGCGTTATGCAGCCTGAGATCAAAGACTTGGGTTAACCTCACGGACCAGGATCAGCCCAGATGAACTGGAACGGCACTAGCGGGGAGCGAGCTCAGCTAGCAACTTTTCCATCTTGGCGTGCAGGCGCTCGTGGGTGCCCGCGCCCATCTTTTCGACCTCGATGCGATCGAAATCGGCGGCCAGTTGTTTCTGCTCTTCCGGCGTGAGCATGTTCTCCGCCATGACGAAGAGGATGTTGTTTTCCTTGTCGATGTGGGCGCGCAGGAGTTCCGCATAGCCCAGACCGGCCCGGGCCCAGCGCGCCGCGCCGGAGGCGTCGCCGCCCTGTAGCGCTTCGACTCCCTCCACCATCTGCCGGACGAGCGCCCGCCCCTGCTCGTGCTCGCGCAGCATCACGCCCGTCGGCCCGCCAAAGCGCGGCAATCCACGGCTCTCGAGCAATGGGAACAAAAGGTCCTCTTCTTTCCCATGGTGGCACTGATCGGCAAACAGGCGAAAGAATTCCAGCAGGCCCTCCAGGGTCTCCGTCGGTACCGTCCCGCCCGACTGGATACGATGGGCGGCGGCCTCGCTCGCCGTGAGCATCTTCAAAATAGCTTCGTGCTCCTTGCGCAAAATCCCTGTTCCTTCTGGCATTGGTACGCTCCTTCCTCCGGACTCGTCTCAGCTTAAGCGGGCCGACTATCGATAGCTATGACTAAAGTCCACTGTAGCGCCGGTCTACAGCTGGCGAGCTGCTAGAGTCCGAGAGCGAAAGGCTGTAGCGCCGGTCTATGACCGGCGTCACGCCGCCCATCGAGCGACGCTACAAGGCGGCCACGGCGCCTTTTTGGAATCAGGGATGCCAATCAAAGATGCTAGGGCCCGATTTTTGAGTTTTTTGGCGCAGGCCAGAAACAACGACCAAGTGTCGCAAAACGAGCTTTCCTTTTGACTTAACTCGTCCTGCTGCTTAACATTAATGCTTTAGGTAAATGAAGCTGAACTCTACTGGAGGGAGTCAACATGCCGGTGAAGGTTGGAATTAATGGTTTTGGACGCATCGGACGAAATATCCTGCGGGCTTCGTACGGTGATCCGAGCATTGAGTTCGTGGCGGTGAACGATATTACCGACCCGAAGACGCTCGCCCACCTGCTCAAGTACGACTCGGTGCTGGGGATTTTCCCCGGTGCGGTCAGTCACGGTGACGACAACATTACCGTGGACGGGAAGAAGATCAAAGTCTTCAAGGTGAAAGACCCCGCCGATCTCGACTGGACGTCGCTCGGCGCGCAAATCGTGATCGAATCCACGGGCCTTTTCACCAAGGCGGAGGACGCCAAGAAGCACCTGAAGGGCTCGGTAAAGAAGGTCATCATCACCGCCCCTGCCAAGAACGAGGATGTGACCCTGGTGCTGGGCGTGAACGACGCGGCCTACGATCCTGCCAAGCACAACGTCATCTCCAACGCCTCTTGCACGACGAACTGCCTGGCGCCGGTGGCCAAAGTCATCCACGAGAACTTCAAGATCCTCAAGGGCTCGATGACCACCATCCACGCCTACACGAACGACCAGAAGATTCTCGACTTCCCGCACAAGGACCTGCGCCGGGCGCGCGCGGGGGCGGTTTCGATCATTCCGACGACCACGGGCGCGGCGAAAGCCCTCGGCTTGGTATTGCCGGAGTTGAAGGGCAAACTCGATGGTTGCTCCATGCGCGTTCCGACGCCCAACGTCTCGTTGGTTGACCTGGTCGTGTTCACCGAGAAATCTACCTCGGTCGACGAAGTGAACGCAGCGCTGAAGAAAGCCGCCGAAGGCCCGCTCAAGGGCATCCTGCAGTATTGCACCGACGAGCTGGTCTCCATCGATTTCCGCGGCAACCCGAACTCCTCGATCATCGATGCCGGCTTCACCAAGGTGATCGATGGGAACTGCATCAAGGTCACGGCCTGGTACGATAACGAGTGGGGTTACTCTTGCCGCGTGCGCGACCTGATTAACTTCATCGCGAAGAAGTTCTGAACCGTCCGGTGTCTGTTTCATCGCGTCCGTAGTCCGTTGCCGGTGGGATGGAGCCTTCCACTCCGGCAACGGATGGCGGACGACTGGTCAATGCCAACACAAATCCTCAAGCGAATGGTGTCCTCATGGCAAAATTATCTATCCGCGATATTAATCTGAAAGGGAAGCGCGTCTTCATGCGGGTTGACTTCAACGTCCCGCTCAACGACGCACTCGAAATCACCGACGACACGCGTATTCAGGCTTCGCTACCCAGCATTAAGCTGGCGCTGGGGCAGGGCGCGCGATTGATTCTTTCCTCCCACTTGGGACGTCCCAAAGGGAAGCCCAATCCGAAAATGAGCCTGAAGCCCGCGGCGGCGCGACTCTCACAATTGCTCGGAAAGCCCGTGGCCTTCGCCCCCGACTGCATCGGCGCGGGCGTGGAAGCCATGGCCAAAGCGATGAAGGATGGCGACGTCCTGTTGCTTGAGAACCTTCGCTTCCATCCGGAAGAAGAAAAGAACGCCCCGGAATTCTCCAAGCAGCTCGCAACACTGGCCGAGGTGTACGTGAACGACGCCTTCGGCTCGGCCCACCGCGCGCATTCTTCGACGGAAGGCATCACCAAGTTCCTCTCGCCCTGCGCGGCGGGGCTGCTGATGGAAAGAGAACTCGAATACCTCGGGAAAGCCGTTCAGAATCCTGCACGGCCCTACGTCGCCATCGTCGGTGGGGCCAAGGTCTCCGACAAGATCGAGTTGCTGCAAAACTTGCTCAAGTTCGCAAATAGCATTTTGATTGGCGGCGCCATGGCTTACACCTTCCTGAAAGCCCAGGGCGTGGCCGTCGGGCTTTCCCGAACGGAAGATGACAAGCTCGAACTGGCCAAAGAGCTGCTGGCCGCCGCGCAGAAAGCGGGCGTGGCGCTCCGGCTGCCTTCCGATCACGTCGTGGCAGACAAGCTGGACGCCTCCGCAGCGGCGGAAACGGTTGACGCCGCGGCGATTCCCGCCAACCGAATGGGTCTGGACATCGGCCCTGCCACACGAGCCGCTTACTGCGCGGAAATCGCCAAAGCCAAAACTATCGTTTGGAACGGCCCGATGGGTGTGTTCGAAATCGACCAGTTCACGCAGGGGACGATGGAGATCGCACGCGCCGTCGCGGCTTCGTCTGCCGTCTCCATCGTGGGTGGTGGCGACTCGGTGGCAGCGGTCAACAAAGCCGGCGTCGAGTCGAAAATCAGTCATATTTCGACCGGCGGCGGCGCGTCGCTGGAATTTCTCTCCGGCTTGACGCTTCCGGGCGTGGCGGCGCTGACGGAAAAACGATAGACGGCGCACAGTCTTCGGGGGCAGGGGCGGGCTGCCTTCTGCCTAATGCATACTTCTAACCAAGGACACCAAAAATGCGACGACCAGTCATTGCGGGAAATTGGAAAATGTACAAGACCATCGCCGAAGCGGTGGATTTTGTGACCAAGCTTAAGCCGCTGGTGGCGGACGCGAGCCACTGTGACGTGGTCGTAAGCCCGCCTTACACGGCGCTGCGAGCGGTGGCGGAGGCCGCAAAGGGCAGCAACATCGCCGTCGCCGCCCAGAACGTCCATTGGGACAAGGAAGGCGCCCACACCGGCGACATCGCGCCGGGAATGCTGCGGGAGGCAGGCTGCACGCACGTCATCATTGGCCACTCCGAGCGCCGCCAGGACTGCGGCGAGACCGACGAGCAGGTGAACCGGAAGGTGAAGGCTGCGCTTGCTGCGGGCCTGATTCCAATCGCTTGCGTGGGCGAAACGCTCGCCGAGCGCGAGGCAGGGAAGACCCAGGAAGTGCTCGAGCGGCAGTTCCGCGGCGGGTTCGCCGGGTTGACCCCCCAGGACTTTTCCCGTATCATCGTAGCTTACGAGCCTGTTTGGGCCATTGGCACGGGCCGGACGGCGACTCCGGAGATGGCGGCGCAAAGCCATCGCTTCATCCGCGGGCTGGTTCGCCAGCAGTTCGGCGAGGAAGTCGCCTCGGCGCTGCGCATTCTCTACGGTGGCAGTGTCAAGCCCGACAACGTGGGTGGCCTGATGGCGCAGGAAGAGATTGACGGGGCACTGGTCGGCGGGGCGAGCTTGAAAGTGGATTCGTTTGTAGCGCTCGTCAATTTCTCGTAGGCCTGACTCCTGACGAAAGAGGTTGGATGGAAACTGTTATTGTGATGCTTCACACTCTGGTCAGCGCCTTGCTGATTCTGATGGTGCTGATCCAGGGCGGCGAAAACGTGGATATCACCGCGGCGTTCGGGGGTGTCAGCCAGGCGGCCTTCGGGCCGCGTGGCGCCGTGACGACGCTGGCCAAAATCACCTGGGTGCTGGCCACGATCTTCATGGCCACGTCGATTACGCTGTCCATCATGGCGACGAAGCATTCCGGCGGAACGGTCCTCCAGAATACTCCGTCCAAGTCGGCGCCGGCAGCGCCTGCCCCAGCGGTCCCGGCGACGAAGTAGTTGAGCCGTCAGTAGTCAGCCTTCAGCTATTTACCACGCCCGCTGAAAGCTGAATGCTCCCCACGCGGAAGTGGCGGAACTGGCAGACGCACCAGCTTGAGGGGCTGACGCTCGCAAGAGCGTGGGGGTTCGAATCCCCCCTTCCGCACCACCTCTTCGATGCCAGATTTTCCCAGACGTGCTTCACCTTTTCTTGTTTCCCGTTGTCCTCAATCCTGCCGCGGGCGACTGCCCTAAGTTGTTTCCCGACTGGCTATTGCCTGCTTGCTTGTTGTGATAGACTGGCAAACCGACCGGACGGTGGGCACAAACATGGCGCAGACCAACGATTCACGGCAGAAGCTCCGCGAGATTTGCCGGATTGCCGCGCGCGTTTTCTATGAAAAGGGTTATGACGGTGCGTCGATGCAGGACATCGCCGAGGCGGTGGGGTTGACCAAGGCCGGCCTTTACCACCACGTGGGCAGCAAGGACCGACTCCTCTTCGAGATCATGAATTACGGCATGGATATTCTCGACGAGACGGTTCTGCAGAAGGTGAAGGACATCACCGATCCGCGCGAGAAGCTCCGGCGGACGATTATCGGCCACATCGACCTGATCGTGCGCGCGCGCGACCAGGAGATCACCGTCATCCTGCACGAGAACCGCTCGCTGAAGGGTGCGCTGCGGAAGAAGATCAACCTGCGTAAACGTCAGTACATCGATTACCTGGAAAACCTGATCCGTCAGGTGCAGCAGGAATCGGGACATCCCGTCAGCTCGCCGCGCGTCGCCGCTTTTGCGCTGCTCGGGATGGTGAACTGGCTTTACCAGTGGTTCGATCCCGAAGGCCCCGTCAAGCAGGACGAACTGGCAGAAGGCTACGTCAGCTTCTTCTTCCGGGGCCTCCTCAGCGCTCCTTAGGCGCCCGAATCCGGACTCTTCCAAGGAGACATCCTTCGCCTATGGCTTACCCCACAGTGGCGTTTCAGGGTGAGAGGGGATCGTTCAGCGAGGAGGCCGCTTACAAACTCCTGGGGCGGAGAATTCGCGTTCAGCCCTGCGAGACCTTCGCGGCCATCTTCGAGTCGGTAGTCAGCGGCAAGACGCGCTTCTGCCTCACACCCATCGAAAACACTCTGGCGGGATCGGTGTATGAGAATTACGACCTGCTTCTGAAGCACGACCTTCATATCGTCGGAGAAGTCAGCCTCCGCATCGTCCACAACCTCATCGCCCTGCCGGGAACGACGCTGAAGAATGTCCGCCAGGTCTATTCCCATCCCGTGGCGCTGGCGCAATGCGGTCGCTTCTTTGCCGAGCGTCCCGCAATTGAAAAAGTCCCCTTTTACGACACCGCTGGGGCGGTGAAGATGCTTGCCGAAAAGCGGCTGCGCGACGCCGCGGCCATCGCCAGCCGGGTGGCGGCCACCTTCTATCAGGCCAGGATTCTCAAGACTCACCTCGAAGACCATCAGGAGAACTACACGCGTTTCCTCCTGCTGTCGCGGGTGGCGCGGGTTTCGTCGCGCGCCGACAAGGTCTCCATCGTTTTTTCCACGCGAAACATTCCCGGCTCGCTGTTCCGCTGCCTGAGCGCCTTCGCCCTGCGCGACATCAATCTGACGAAGCTGGAATCGCGCCCGCTGCGCGGCCGGCCGTGGGAATACTTCTTCTATCTCGATTTTGCGGGGAACGTGAAAGAGGAGCGCAGCCGCCGGGCGCTCGCCCACCTGGCTGAGCTCACCGATTTTCACCGCGTGCTCGGTTGCTACGAAAGCGGGAAGCAATAGGGGCCGGCAGCGGCCTGTAGAGTCTGTGTGATAACACTCGTTTTGGGCACGGCTGATGACGAGTGAGGTCTATGATCCTCGGATTTCGCTTTTTGATCCGGTCGGAGGGAGCGCCTCAACGGCAGAGGGGCCACCTCGGCC
>Ga0315282_10017722_pt1 | contig 10256 bp, 12 predicted proteins | sample YL17G07_20_MG_FD_203693 | JGI IMG/M metagenome (GOLD analysis project Ga0315282, IMG submission 203693) | Sediment microbial communities from Yellowstone Lake, YNP, Wyoming, USA - YL17G07_20 | ecosystem: Environmental > Aquatic > Freshwater > Lake > Sediment | place: USA: Wyoming | collected... | reverse complement strand
AATCTCGCAGACGGTAACTATAAAAAAGGCAGAGATAAAAGTAGCGGCTACCACGCCCCAGTTATAGCCTAAGAGGCGCACAAAGATAGCGGTAATAATGACGGACATGGCTATATTCACAAAATTATTGCCGATTAAAATCGCGGCGATGAACTTATCCAGTATCGTGACCATGCGCTGTACGCTCTGCGCCCGTTTTAACCCCTGGTTGACCAGGTGGCGCAGGCGGATTTTGCTTAAGGCAATGATAGAGGTCTCGGAAATGGAAAAGAAAAAAGAGAGTATCGCCAAAACCGCTAAGACCCCTATGGTAACCGGTAAAGATAATATCTGATCCATGTTTTTTTAACTGATGCCTATTGTTTCCTTTATCGCCTTTTCGCTTTTCGCAAGCGGGCCGATGAGGCTTAAGTTTAATTTCCCGCTCTTAAAAATCTGCTTTGCCGCCGCGCGGATATCCTCCCGGGTAACCCTATTTACTTCTTTAATTATATCGTTTAAGGAATAGGCCTTATCTACGGCAACGGTAGATTCCCCTATCCAGAGCATATGGTCTAAGGTATCCTCTAAAGCCAGCATTAATTGGCCCAGATAAAATTCTTTGGCCCTCCTGAATTCGTCGGGAGTGACTAAATTTGATTTTATTACTTCTAATTCTTTTAAAATCAGCCCAAGGGCATCCGTTACCTTGCGGTTATCTATACCTGCATGCACGATAAATGCCCCGGTATCCTGAAAGCGTTGTACTTGTGTGCCTATCTCATAGGCCAGCCCCCTCTTCTCCCTTACTTCATTAAAGAGCCGGCTGGACATATTCGCTCCCAGTATCACATGCAGCAGGCCTAAGGCATGTTTAAGAGAATGCTCGCGCGCCAGGCTGTGGAAACCCAAAGCCAGGTGCGACTGTTCGGTGTCTTTGTTGAATATCCTGGCCTGTGCACCATCTTGAGTTTCTTGCGCCGGGATATAGACATTGGGAACTCCGCTCTTACGGCTTGAAAAAATCTTCAAAACCCTCTTCTTAAGCTTAGCGTAATCAAAACAACCGGCTACACTGATGACGGTATTGGCAGGCGTGTAGAATTGACGCTGGTATGCCGCAATATCGTCTCTAGTGATAGAACTGACAGAATCTAAAGTGCCGGCGACAGGCGAGCCCAGCGCCTGGAGAGGCCATAAGAGCTCATCCAGCAATTCGTAAACATATGCCTGCGGCAGGTCCCTGTACATCTTTATCTCTTCCAGGATTACTGTCCTCTCTTTTTCAACCTCCTCCTCTAGAAGGGCCGGATTTACCACCATATCCGCTAAAATATCAAAAGCCAGATTCAGATAACGGCTGGGTATTTTTACCAGATAACAGGTCAACTCCTCCGAGGTAAAACCGTTAAGAGACCCGCCTACTCCTTCGATTGACTCTTTGATGCTGCGGCAGGAATACTTGCGGCTGCCTTTAAAAAGAAGGTGCTCTAAAAAATGGGAGATGCCCTTGTTAAGCTTGGACTCGTATCTTCCGCCTGTCTTCAGCCATATACCCAGTGCCAAAGACTGCCTGGCAGGCATACTATGCGCAATAATCTTTAAGCCGCTATCTAATATTTTTTTCTTGTACATATCCTAAATAAGTACCAAAATTAAAAATAAATCACAAATCACAATACACAAATCACAAACAAATCCCAATACCGAATAACCAAAATTCCAAACTAAAAGGTAAGTTTTGGTATTGTGATTTTGGAATTTGGTATTGTTTGTAATTTGCCCCGCCAGTAATTTGACAGTAGGCGGGATCCCGCTTTTGCGGAAGAATTTGTGATTTGGAATTTAACATATCATTAAATTTTTCACAAAATTACTTACTTTTTTTACTAAATCAGGCCTGCCTTTATTTTCCTTAATTTTTTTGACAATTGCGCTGCCCACGATTACGCCGTCAGCTATTTTCCCGATCTGTTTTACCTGAGCGGCGCTTGAGACACCGAAACCTACGCAAACCGGCTTATGCGTCAATCTCTTGATTAGCCTGATATGCCCTTTCAGGTCAAGAGGCAGTTTTTTACGCTCTCCGGTAACGCCGGTCAGGCAGATATAATAAATAAAACCCCGCGCCTGTCCGGCAATGTACCTTGTGCGTCTTACGGAAGTAGTGGGAGCGATAAAACAGATTACGTCTAAATTATGTTTATTGGCCAGCCGCATAAAAGGCCTGCCCTCATCAGGGGGCAGGTCCGGGATAATCACCCCGTCCACTCCGCAGGAAGAGGCAGCCCTGGTAAATTTCTCTTCGCCAAAACAAAACACGGGGTTGTAATAAGTCATAAGGGCAATAGGCAGGCGGGTTTTTTTACGCACTTTTTTTACCAGCTTTAATATATCAATAAGATGCACGTTTTTATCCAGGGCTGCCTGTGAAGATTCCTGTATGACCGGGCCGTCAGCCATGGGGTCGGAAAAAGGCACTCCCAGCTCTATGATATCCACGCCTATTTTGCTAAATTCCAGTATGAGTTTTTCCGTTACGGCGAGGCTGGGGTAGCCGGCGGTAATAAAGGCAATAAAAGCCTTTTTATTCTCTTTCCTTAAGTCCTTAAATTTTTTCTCTATCCTGTTCATCTTTTTAAATTCTCTGTAATTATCCCCAGGTCCTTATCGCCCCTACCGGAGAGACAAACTATCACAAGGGAATTTTTCTTTATTTTCTTAGCGAGCTTCTGCAAATAAAATATAGCGTGCGCCGGCTCTAAGGCCGGGATTATCCCTTCTGTCCGGCATAATAATTTAAAACCTTCCAATGCCTCTTGGTCATTAGCTGTTACATAAGTTGCCCGGCCTATTTTTTTATAATAGGCGTGCTCCGGCCCCACGCCCGGATAATCCAGGCCCGCGGCAATGGAATGGGCATTTTTAATCTGGCCGAATTTATCCTCTAAGACATCGGATTTTGAGCCGTGTAAAACGCCAACAGAGCCTGCAGCCAGAGTGGCTGAATGTCTCCCGGAACTTAAGCCAAGCCCGGCTGCCTCTACGCCGATAAATTTTACTTTCCTGTCTTTGAAGAAAGGGTAAAATAAACCCATGGCATTGCTGCCGCCACCTACACAGGCTACTAAATAATCCGGTAGCCTTCCTTCCTTTTCTATAATCTGCCTCTTTGCCTCACGGCCAAGCACTGCCTGAAAGTCCCTGACCATCACTGGATACGGATGGGGCCCAGCAACGCTGCCAATGATATAATGGGTAATGCGCACATTAGTCACCCAATCCCTGAGCGCCTCAGTCATTGCATCCTTTAAGGTTTTTGTGCCGCTCTTAACCGGAATGACCCTTGCGCCTAACAATTCCATACGGAAGACGTTCAGTTGCTGCCTCCTGATATCCTCTTCGCCCATATAAATATCGCATTCCAGGCCGAACATCGCTGCCACTGTGGCTGTGGCTACTCCGTGCTGGCCTGCGCCTGTTTCAGCAATGATGCGCTTCTTTTTCATCCTCAGCGCCAGCAAAACCTGACCTAAAGTATTATTTATCTTATGGGCGCCGGTATGCAGCAGGTCTTCCCTTTTCAGGTATATTTTACCTCTGCCTAAATACCGGCTTAAATTCTCTGCCAGATATAGAGGCGTGGGCCTGCCGGCGTATTCCTTAAGATAATAGCTCAACTCTGCCTTAAAACGTTTATCCTGTTTTGCCTTGTTATATACTTTTTCTAATTCATCCAAGGCATAGATAAGCGTCTCGGGGACGAACCTTCCGCCAAAACCATTAAAATGACCTCGTCTATCCGGTAACATATCTTTCTCCTATCCTAAAATCTCTTCCTTGTTTTAACTCAACCACCATTTGAATTACTTTTTGCTCTCATCTTTTAATTCAGCTAAACCATTTTTCTGTTACGGTTACTTAACCGTATTTGGAGAAATGCGTACAGTCTTGCCGTTTTCCCATATCGCAAGCGGACGGCCTGTCTTCTTATGCCGCTCCACTACTTGTCGCACCGCCTTTTTTAACGCTGCTTCGGCCTTATCCTGCAAAGACATTCGTTTTTTCATTCATTACCTCGCAGTTTTTTGAATCACTTGAAACAATTCTTCATTGATCACTTCTCTATGGCCATTTCGCCTCTTCGCGATCAATACAGGTTTTGCCTTTGAATTATCAAACAACATCCAAGAATCAAGCAACGGCTCATATAAGATGAAGAAATTATTGATACCACCAATTTCACCACCAAAAATCACTTGAACTGCTCCTTTACTTTAGGGCGGGTGAGAAAATAAATAATCGAACACGAAGGCACTATAATAAACAACGCAATAACTATGCTACTAATGGAGCCCTTATTCTCATCCCAACAGAAAAGGAGAAGGCATAGAGTCACTACGGATACTACCGAAGCATTGATTATGGTAAGCAAACGACCCCGATTCTTCAATCTTAACAAACCAAAAGAAGATATTAAATAGCTTAATGGAAAAAATAGAAAAAATAGTCTCATAAAAACTTCCACAAAAATATTTAAAGGACTTTTACCGCGAGACGACGTTGCCATAATAATCCCCATAGGAATACCTAAAATAGAACAAACAAGAAGGAAACTACCTAAGATTTTAATCCCTTTAGCCTTTTGCTCTGCCATCATATCTCCTTATTATTATGTTTCGAGGTCTTTCTTATTAATAAATTAACCTAATGGTTTTCGAGCGCTTTTTTAGTTTAAGTTTGCGAGGGATGTTGTGAGCGCACAATTCGTGCGCGAACAATATCCCGAGACAAACAAAGAGCGAGAAAAACGACAGGTTCATTGTCTAAAGAGCAGAGTCTTTTACTACCTTAATAAACTTTTTAACCTTCTTACGGTCTTTCTCGCCTGGCCTGAGCTCTACAGAAGTAGAAACATCCACCCAATCCGGATGCGCTGCCTTTATTGCCTGCGTAACATTCCCTGCATTCAGGCCGCCGGATAAAAATATCGGCTCTTTTTTATTCCCTAGCCGCTTTAATAATTCCCAATTAAACTTCTTACCGGTGCCACCTGCTTTTGATTTTACAAAGGTATCAAAAAGATAAGCAAAAGTATTATACCTTAATATCTTCGCTAAATCTACTTTATCCTTTATTCTAAATGCCTTAATTAACTTAAAACCAACAAATCTTTTACAAAAGCCCGCTGATTCATTACCATGAAATTGCAGCATATCCAGTTTACACAATTTAGCGATCTGACGGATTCTCTTTTCTTTCTCGTTGACAAATACCCCTATCTTGATAATATTTTTGGGTAAATCCTGGATAATATTTTTTGCCTCTTCAGGCTGAATATAGCGCGGGCTCTTTTTATAGAAAACAAATCCCAATGCATCACAGCCGTATTTTACGCAAGCCTTGGCATCATCAAGGTTAGTTATCCCGCACACCTTGACTTTCACCATTAAATTATTCCTAACACCTAGCACCTAACACCTATAACCTAATTTCTACCACCCCATCACCTCTTCAACCTTTTTCCTTATATCCGCGGCCTCCATAAACGCCTCGCCTATAAGAACCGCGCTTACTCCCAGTATTTTCAGGAATAGCACGTCTGGATAGCTTTTGATCCCGCTTTCTACCACCACAATCCTCTCTTTGGGAATCAGGGGGAATAATTTTTCGGTAGTCTTGAAATCCACCTCCAGGGTATGCAAATCGCGGTTATTGATGCCGATAGCAAAGGCAGGCGCTTTTAAATTCAAAACCTTCTTTAATTCCTTCTCCGTATGCACTTCCACCAGGCATTCCAGGCCCAGGGCCGCAGCCAAATTTATCAACTCGGATAATTTTTCTTTTGCAAGTAAATCCGTGATAAGCAGTATGGCGTCCGCGCCGCAGTAACGTGATTCATAAACCTGGTAAGGCTCTAAAATAAAATCTTTCCTTAAGACTGGAAGCGCTGTTATGCTTTTGACTTCAGCAAGATAAGCTAAATTTCCCTGGAAATAATCTTCTTCAGTCAGGACAGAAATCGCCTGTACACCGGCTTCCTTATAAGAGGCGGCAATCTCCTGTAAATTAAAATCCTGCCGGATAATGCCTCTTGAGGCAGATGCCTTCTTTATTTCGGCGATAAGAGAGATTTGCCTGGGTTTACTTATGGCTTTTAAGAAGGGGGAAGCCTGCGGCAGATTCTGGATTTTCAGTTTCAGCTCTTCCTCAGGAAGGGCCTGTTTGGCTAAAAGGATTTTTTCCTGTTTCTTAAGGACAATCTCTTTTAAAATATCCGGTTTCTTCATCTAACTTTTATGCGAATATTCCTTTAATAACTCCAGTTTTTCCAGCGCCCTGCCGGAATCTATTGACTCTACTGCCAGCTTGATGCCTTCTTTTATCGAGGCCGCTTTATCCGCGGTATAGATAGCGGCACCCGCATTTAATAAAACAATATCGCGCTTAGGGCCTATTTCTTTTTTTTCTAAAATATCCATTAGGATTTTGGCATTGCAGGCGGCATCTTGCCCTGTGAAATCTCCCGGGTTTGCTTTATTAAAATCAAAATCCGCATAGTTTAGCGTATTTTTATTTACTTTTCCCCGGCGTACCTCAAAAACATCGGTTATATCCGCAGTAGTTATCTCATCTAAATTATCCCTGCCGCAAACAACTAATGTATGCTCTGTCCCCAGGCTCCCCAAGGCATATGCCAAATTATGCGCCCAGCTCTGGTCATAAACCCCTACCAGCTGGTGTGTGGCATTGGCAGGATTGCTCAAAGGCCCTAAAAAGTTAAAAATGGTCTTGACACCCATTGCCTTTCTGGCGGCAAAAGCATATTTCATCGCCGGATGAAAATTCGGCGCAAACAAAAAGGCGATGCCGATTTCATCCAGGCATCTTTCTATCCCTTCCTTACTCATATTGATATTTATGCCTAATGCCTCCATCACGTCCGCGCTCCCTGACGCACTGGACACAGAACGGTTACCGTGCTTGGCAACAGCTACCCCCGCAGCGCTAACCACAAAAGCTACCGCTGTCGAAATATTGAATGTGTGCTTCCGGTCTCCGCCCGTGCCGCAGGTATCCAGGATAACTTTGTGTTTTGTGCGGATTTTGGTGGTGTGGCGGCGCATAACCCCGACCGCCGCGGCTAATTCTTCCGCAGTCTCTCCCTGTGTATTCAGATTATTTAAGAAGGCGATGATCTGGGGCGTACTTGTTTTTCCGGTCATAATCTCTTCCATAACCGCTTCCATCTGGGGAGCGGTTAAATCCTTTCCCTTTACTAAGATCTCTGTTGCTTCCTGTATCATAACTTTAAGAAATTAGCCAGTATGGCCTTGCCCTTTTTGGTCAGGATAGACTCCGGGTGGAACTGTACTCCCCAAACCGGGTATGCCTTGTGTTTCAGGCCCATAATCTGCGCATCTTTTGTCCAGGCAGTTATCTCCAAACATTCGGGCAGGGTTTTTCTTTCCACTACCAAAGAATGGTAACGCGTGGCCTCAAAAGGGCTGGGTATGCCCTTAAATATATCTTTACGGTTATGATAAATAAGCGAGGTCTTGCCGTGCATAAGTTCCTTTGCGCTAATGATGCGGCCGCCGTAAACATAGCCTATTGCCTGATGCCCGAGGCAAACCCCTAATATGGGAATTGAGCCTGCGAATTCTTTGATCAGCGCGCAGGAGATACCGGCTGCCTCCGGCCTGCCCGGGCCGGGAGAAATAACTATTCCTTTAGGCTTAAGCCTCTTAATGCCGGCTATATTTATTTTATCGTTCCTGAATACCTTGATATCCGCGCCTAACTCTCCCAGATACTGCACCAGGTTATAGGTAAAGGAATCGTAATTATCAATCATTAAAAGCATGGCTTACTCTTTCTCCCTCCAAATTTTAGCGCCTAATTTCTGCAATTTCTGCTCCATGTTTTCATATCCGCGCTCTAAGTGATAAATCCTGGAAATAGAAGTTTTTCCGGAAGCAGCCAGGCCTGCCAATACCAGGCAGGCAGAGGCGCGCAGGTCTGAGGCCATCACCGGAGCGCCGGACAAAACCTTTATCCCTTCCACAATCGCATGCGGGCCTTCCCGCTGAATATGGGCGCCCATACGGTTAAGCTCAGCCACATGCATAAAGCGGTCAGGGTATATCTTTTCAGTAACCACGCTTATACCCGGGGTAACGCTCATCAGGCTCATCATCTGCGCCTGCATATCCGTGGGGAATCCGGGATAGGGAAGCGTGGTCAGATTAACTGCCTTCAGCTGCTTTTGGAAACGCGCGCGCATAGAGCCGTCTGTCCTGGTTATAGAGACGCCTGCCTCTGTCAGCTTGTCAATCAAAGCCCCTATATGCTGAAATAAAATATTTTTAATCAGTATATCGCCGCGGGTAATCAGAGAAGCAAGTATCAGGGTGCCGGCCTCAATTCTATCGGGGATAATGCTATGGGTTGCTCCGTGCAGGTGTTTTACCCCTTCTATTTCAATTATCGGGGTGCCCTGGCCTTTAATCTTGGCTCCCATCTTAAGCAGAAATTCCGCTAAATCCACCACTTCCGGCTCGCATGCCGCTGCCTCAATTACTGTCCTGCCAACTGCTAACACAGCAGCCATTATCACGTTATCAGTGGCCAGGACTGAGGAGCCGTAAACTCCGCCCAGATATATATAGCTTCCTTTAAGTTTATCTGCCTTGGCTATGACATAACCTGATTCAATAGTGATATCCGCGCCCAGCGCCTTTATGCCTTTTAAGTGTAAGTCCACCGGCCGCACTCCTATAATGCAGCCTCCTGGAAGAGAAACTTTGGCTTTCTTTAATTTCCCCAGAAGCGGCCCCAGCACGCAGAAAGAGGCGCGCATGGTGGAAACAAGTTTATAATCGGCCAAAAAATTCGCGGGCCTGCCGGAATTTACCATCACTACACCCCTGTCCAATTCCGCGTTTTTTCCCAGAGAACGCAGTATCTTTAACATGGTATTGGTATCGCGCAGATGCGGCACGCCCTTGATAATGCAGGCGTCGTCAGTCAATAAAGTCGCCGCCAGTATCGGCAACACCGCGTTCTTGGAGCCGGAAACCGTAACTTCCCCTTTAAGTTTTTCTCCGCCTTCAATAATCAGCTTATCCATGATTTACACCTTTGCTACTACCACTCTTTCTATATCGCTGTAATCCTTGATCACCTCGCTTATTTCAAAATTGCCGCAGTTACGCAAAATTTCTCTTATGCCAGGTTGCTGGCCGAACCCAATCTCCAGCAGCAAAAACCCTTCCGGCGTAAGGTAGTCTCTTGACCGAACAGCTATCCTACGGTAAAAATCCAGTCCGTCCCTGCCGCCGTCTAAAGCAATGACCGGCTCGTATTTTATTTCCGCAGCAAGTTCCCTGATTTGCCCTGTAGGTATGTAAGGCGGATTGCTTAGGATTATCTGGTAATTGGTGATTGGTGTTTGGTGTTTGGTGTTTGGTGTTTGGTAAACGGTAAATAAAACGCTTTGTATAAATTCTATTTTTTCCGAGACGCCGTTTAGCCTGGCATTTTCCTGCGCTATATTTAATGCTTCCTGGGAAATATCCGTTGCCGTTATCTGAACGTGCGGCAGAAATTTTGCCAAAGATATTGCTATGTTGCCGCTTCCCGTGCCGATATCCAAGATTTTGCATCTTCTGTAACCGCCGGCAATTTTTAAAACAGCCTCCACAAGAATCTCTGTCTCCTGACGAGGTATCAATACGCTGCAATTTAGCTTAAACTCCAAGCCCATAAACTCCGTCTTGCCCAGTATATACTGCAAGGGCTGCGCTACAATCCTCTTTTCTAAAACACGGGCAACAAATGCGGCCTTCTCTTTATCTAAGGGCTTATCCCTCTCTAAATACAGAGAGGCCCTCTCGCAATTAAATATCTCGGTAAATAATAATTCTGCCTCGTTCACTTTGGTTTTAACCCTTTACGCCTTCTGCCTTCTCCTGCGCCGCCTTTATCAGCGCATCAGAGAGTTCATCCAGGCCCCCTTCCAGTATTGCCTCCAGCCTGTGCGAAGTAAAATTTATACGGTGGTCGGTAACCCTGCGGTCAGGATAATTATAAGTGCGGATTTTCTCGCTGCGGTCGCCGGAACCTATCTGCGTTTTTCTTTCCTGGGAAATTTTTCGTGCCTCCTCCTGCTGACGGGCATCAAGGATGCGCGCGCGCAGGATGCGCATCGCCTTAGACTTATTCTTTGTCTGGGAGCGTTCATCCTGGCAGGCCACTACTATCCCCGTCGGTAT
>Ga0315282_10017719_pt1 | contig 10258 bp, 10 predicted proteins | sample YL17G07_20_MG_FD_203693 | JGI IMG/M metagenome (GOLD analysis project Ga0315282, IMG submission 203693) | Sediment microbial communities from Yellowstone Lake, YNP, Wyoming, USA - YL17G07_20 | ecosystem: Environmental > Aquatic > Freshwater > Lake > Sediment | place: USA: Wyoming | collected... | reverse complement strand
TTTTTGGACCGCTTTTATCTTAAAGAACCCTTTAATCTCCTGACTGAAATCCGTCTGACCCTCTTGATAAACGACGGATCCCAAAACCCTTCCGCCGTTTCGGGTAATCTCTTGATTGAATAGGTCCTTGAAATAAAGTCCATAGGGGGAGTTGGGATAGAAGACGGCGAAGGTGCCAAGTTCAAATTCTTTCATGGCAAACTTAACGAGCGTCCGGACCTGTTCCGAAGGGGTGAGGGAATTCCGGAAGACGAAATCCTCTTTATTAGAAGGGGGCTCCTTTTGGGAGAAGGTGAGAAGAGGGACTTTTAGCTGCTGGGCTTTTCTGGCTGCCTCGTCAGCATCGACACTGAGAAGGGGACCGATGATCGCAATCGCTTTTTCTTTGCTGACCAACTCTTCGACGGCCTTCTCCGCCTCTGTCGGGCTCCCTTTCGAATCGCGGATGGCCAACGAGATTAATGGGTAATCGGTTTCTTTTATCGCCGACTGGATTCCCTGGAGGGCTCTTTCTCCAAAGGGACTATAAATCCCGCTTAGAGGGAGAATGACCCCCACTGTATACTTGGACCGAATGGAAGGAAGGATCATGTCCAAAAGCTCTTTGGCCTGGGCCATATAGTCCGTGCCACGATATTCTTTTTCCAATTCCATCAAATATCTCTTTGCAACGAGATCGTTTCCTTGGCGCTTGGCTATTTGGGCCAATCTTAATTTGGCATACCCTCCCGCATAGGTTCCTCGGTAGAGAGATTCGATGGACTTCAATTCCTGTTCAGTATTCGAGGTGTCCATGGTGGCTTTCACCTTTTTCCTCAGCTCCTCGTTGGCTTGACCAGGAATGAGAAGACCCTTCCCATACCAATGGAGAGCGGTGGGGCGATCCTTTAATTCGAGGTAGTTGTCTCCCAGCAGGCTAAAGATTTGCACCATCCTGGATGGAGAAAGGAAAGTCGTGAAGAGCTCATTTAGAATACGAATGGCATCGTGAGGCCTTCTGAGCCGGGTATAACAGATTCCCATCCTGAATTTGGCCTCGTTGAAGAGAGGGCTTTGAGGAAAATCGGTGATCAAGCTCTTAAAGCGCCACAGTGCTTTTTCCGATTCCCCCCTTGAAAGAAGAATCTCTCCATCCCTGAAGAGAGCCGAATCGTCAGGCTGGGGCTGGGCGGAGACAGGGCTTTGCAGGAAGAGCAAAAGAAGGGACAGGAGGATGAACTTCCATCCCCCTAACTTATGGGTCATTGATGGTGGTAACATAATAAATTTCGGGTAAGTGGCGATAGTTCTCATTGAAATCAATTCCGTAACCTACGATGAAGACGTCATCTACCTCGATTCCCAGATAATCCGCCTCCATCCCAACTTCTCGACGCCCCTTCTTGTCTAAAAGGGCACATATCTTTACTGAACGAGGGTTGGAGAGGATTAGCCGGTCTTTCAAAAACTGGAGGGTGTGACCGCTATCAATGATATCTTCGATAATGAGGACATCCTTGCCTTCGATGGAGAGCTCAATATCTTTTGTGATCTCAATATTACCGGAACTCTTCATTCCGGATCCATAACTGGCTAATCTTACAAAATCGATCTTAGCGGGAATCTTGAGACGACGGATCAGGTCGGAAAGAAACATGAAAGCCCCTTTGAGAATACAGACCAGCACCAATTCTTTCCCGCTATAATCCCTCGAGATTCGATCTGCCAAACCCCAGACGATGGAAGCGATCTGTTCTTGGGAGAGCAAGGGATGGAGATGATATTTTTCCATAAGCTTCCCCTTTTAGAAAAACATGCCCATTACGTTAAGGCCCGCTCCTTCTAACAGGGTTCACAAGGCGTGTTCTAAGACCACTATCTCCATCTGCTGGGGAAGGGTTGCTTTGTCAAAAATGGCTTCATTAGCCTTGGGCCGCTTTGTGTTCGTTTTCCCTTTCAGAAAGTCTTCCACCGGTGCAATAGGAAATCCGCATTTCTCCGTCTTGAAGTGCATGGGGATGACGACTTTAGGCTTTATCTGTTCGGCAACACGGGTCGCTTCTTTTGGGTCAATCGTGAAATACCCACCCACGGGGATCAGTAAAACGTCCACCATACCGATCTCAGTCAATTCCTTGTCGCTCAGGATATGGCCCAGGTCTCCGAGGTGACAGACCTGAATATTATCGACCTTGAAGGTGAAGACGGTGTTGGGGCCTCGTTCACTCCCCTTAGAAGGATCGTGATAGGTTGAGATGCCTTTAATCGAAACTCCCTTTGTTGTTTTGAAACCGCTCCCTTTGACAACCTGAGGAGTTTCGGGAAGATCTTTGATATAATTATGATCGGCGTGATCATGGGTGATTAAAACGAAATCTGCCTGGTCTTTAATTTTTCCATAAGAAAGTTGGCCCCCAAAAGCTCCGGGTTCGTAAGGGTCAATAATAAATTTCGTCCCCTTATCGGATGTGATTAAGAAAGCTGCGTGTCCATACCATTTGATCTTCATGTCAAACCTCCTGCAATATAAAGGTATTTTCAGTATAATGAAAAGAATGAAGAAGTCAACCCTTCGACTCCCTGGCCTGAAGGCCAAGGCTCGCTCAGGGTTGACCCTGAGCGGCGCTTCTTCACCCCGCCTTCAGAGGTGGGGCTTGGCGCCGCCGAACGGGTCAATTCGATTCTCAACTCTACATTCATAACTCATAAATCTTAACTCTTTCTTCTTAGTTTATTCTGGACCGCCCTCTTTTTCCCTTTTAGAGTGCCCTTTTTATCTCTTCGATCATCGATTTTCAAAGTGGTTAATACCCGTAGGGCTCCTTTTTTAAAAGGCGTTTGGTGCATTTTGAAGGCGATTTTGAATAGATCTTTAAGATCTCCTTCAATGTTTGTCCCCATTGACGAAAGCTCATAACGAACCTTTTCTTTTTTCAGAATGCGAAGACAATCTGCCACATAAGCGCTGAGGCTCGTTTCGCCCGTGCCAATGGGCACGACGCTGATTTGTAAAATTGCCATGATTCTCCTCCTTCCTGATGACTTAGAATTCCTCTCTCCGCCTGCCTGCGGCAGCCAGGGCAAGCATAATTTCAAAACCCTAAATAGGGTGTTTAAAAAAGTATCATCAACTCAATGAGTTGTCAACCCTTCGACTCGCCGACCTGAAGGTCGAGGCTTGGCGCCGCCGAATGGGTCAACGGTATTGAGGCGTGACCGGAACGTGCCCCGTCCCGCCAAAGCTGGATAGGCGGGGTAAAGGGGCACAATTAGAACGATATTTCCTTTGCTCGCTTTCGGCTCGCCACTTCGTGCCAGGGAAGCCCATTCGACATACTCAGGGCCGTGAGCTCTGTCGAACGGCCCCACCCTGTGAGTGGGGAGCTTCACAATAAAAGTATTTTTATTTCGCGCAGAATGAAGTATAATGACTTTGAGCCAGCTATGAGCCAGCCACAAGAGATCTCAGGGATGATCGCCTTTTCTGCAGGACTTCTCTCCTTCGTTTCGCCCTGCGTCCTTCCCCTGGTTCCCTCTTATATCACTTACATTACAGGGGCTTCCTTCAAAGAGTTGACGGATGTCGAAGCCAGGGCGAAGCTGAGGTGGGCCGCTCTCTTCCATTCTCTCTTCTTCATCATCGGATTTTCGTTCATCTTTATTCTGATGGGGGCCTCGGCCACCTATCTCGGACAATTATTGGCTCAATATCAATACTGGATTATGAAAGGAGGCGGGATACTCATCATCCTCCTGGGTATCCACTTCACAGGAATCATCAACATTCCTTTTCTTCATATTGAAAAAAGATTTGAGATGAGGAAGAAGCCTTTGGGTTACGCAGGTTCATTCTTTGTGGGAGTGGTTTTTGCAGCAGGATGGACCCCTTGTATTGGACCCATCCTCTCCACGATCCTCATCTATGCCAGCACCTCGAAAAGCTTCACGACGGGAATTCTGCTGTTGACTTACTATTCGATAGGCCTGGGAATTCCATTTTTTCTCTCCTCCCTGGCTTTCAATTCATTCCTCTCTGCTTTTGATAAAATAAAACGATACATGAGGATCATCAACATCGTGAGCGGGCTTTTCCTGGTTGGCATTGGGATTCTTTTCCTGACCGACACATTCAAAGAGATCAATTCCTATCTGAATACGCTCACCAACCCATAACCCAACTCACGCAAAGTGCATAGGGCAAAGCGCATAGCGAAAAGAAGTCAAGCTGTCGCCTGGTCACATAGTCACATAGTTGTATCGTTAAAGAATTAAAAATTATCCGACTACACGACTACAAGACCACTCAACCATGGGACGACGAGACTTTTGAATGTTTAACGCCATGCCCTATGCGCTCTGGGCTATGCTGAAGTTTATTGTCTGATGCTCATCAAGGTGAGAATTCCGGCAAGTCCAAAGAGTACCGTAGGGATCCAACAAGCGAGAAAAGGGGAGAGAACCCCCGATTTTCCGAAGGATACAAAAACATAAAAGATGACGCCATAGGCAAAGCCAATCATCACGCTACTTCCAATGCTCAGGGCTACCCCTCCGGACCGACTGGTTTTCAACGCGAACGGGATGCCAATCAGGACCATGATCAAGTTTAAGAAAGGGGTCGAAAGCTTGGAATGAAGATCAACAAGATATCGGGTTGCGTCGTAGCCTGCTGCTTGGATCTTTTGGATGTAGGTCCAAAGTTCTCCGTAACTCATCTCTTCAGAGTTTCGCCCGATTCTTCGTAAAGATTCCCAGTCCTCCCCCAAATTGAATTCCATTTTGTCAAACGGAGTCACCTGGGTGGACCCGTTCTCTTGAAAATCGCGGACGGTTCCGTCATAGAACCACCATTCCCCCTCCACCCATTTGACCTCTCGGGCGTCAATTCGTTTCATACATTGAAAATTGCCATCCAATTGATAAAGGGTGAAGCCGCTCAAGACCTTTTTGTGAGGGTCGAGAAGTCGGATGTTTAAGATGCGGTCGTCGCTGCGATACCATATCTTATAATTCTTAAAAAAACTTGCCGGCTTTTCTTTTCGAACCTGAACATCCAGAAGATACCGGGTTTTTTGGTAGGTGACGGGAACGACGTATTCATTCCCCAGGAAGGAAAAGATACTGATAACCAGAGCAATCAAAAGTAACGGGAACGTAATTCGGTAAAGGCTGACGCCCCCTGCCTTCATCGCTGTGATCTCACTATTCCGAGAGAAGCCGCTGAGAGTGAGAAGGGTCGCCAAGAGAATTGCGTAAGGAAGGGTCCATTGAAAAATGACCTCCGGGATTTTGTAGAGGAAATAGACGAAGATCAAGTGGAAGGGAGCGTTATACTGGCTGAAGAGATTCATTTTTTGAAAAAACAGCACGACCACATAGATGAGGATCAAACTGCTCAGACTTAAGCCGAATATCTTCAGAAACTCGCGAGTGACATAGCGATGGAGCGTCCGGTGATGATCAAACATCGTTAGAAAGCTTTCTCCATTTTTTCTGCAGCAAATCGAGACCCTCGATCACCCATACGGCCGGCTTGAAGGGTGATTCATTCGCCGCCTTGATCAGAAGGTAGATACCCAGACCCCCGAACATAAAGGTAGGAGACCAACCTGCGAGGAGGGCGGGCACAGCTCTTCTCACAGCGAGCATTTCGAAGGCGATGAGGGAAACGTAGTAAGCCAATAAGATGAGAATGCTGAAGACGAACCCATACGACCTTCCTGAACGTCGGGGTTGAATTCCCAGGGGGACTCCGATGAGACCAAAAACGATACAAGCGAAGGGAATGGCACGTCGTTTGTGGAGTTCCACCTCCTGTGGGGTCGCGTCTTCGCCTTGGGCCTTCAACTTTTTTATCTTTTCCTTAATCTCATCGATCGACATCTCATGCTCCTTAAGCTTCCTTTGAATGTCAGCGATAGTCTTGCTAAACTCAATTTTCAAATCATAGGCGTCAAACTGCATCTTCTGATAGGCGTTTGCTTTGGGGTCAAACCGATGAATGTTTCCGTTGAGAAGCTTTAGGACCACTTCCTGAGATTGGGGATTGCTGATGAGAAAACCTTCGTGAGCAAAGATGGTGTTGACATTCTCCTTCTCTCTGTCATCATAAATTAAAATCCCCTCCATCTTTTTCCCTTGAACGGGAACTCTGTCCACATAAACGACGAGGCCTTTGAAGCTATCGTTGAAAACTCGCTCTTTAACTTCAATGTCTGGCTTAGACTGTGCCATGAGAGAGAGCGTGGATATAAAACCACGGTTACCCCATGGGAGGCCGTAGAAGACCAGGAAACTCGTGATAAGATAGGCACTGATGGAAAAAATAGCGATCGGGATATAAAGCTGATAAAGACTTATTCCCGAAGCTTTAAAGGCGATAGTTTCGCTATCTCCTGATAGCCGGCCAAAAGTGAGAAGGATTCCGAGGAGGACCGACACGGGGATCGTAAAGGTAAGAAAAGAAGGGGCGATGAAGAGAAAAATCATCAAGATGTTTGTAACGTTTCCACCCCTATTAATAATCAATTCGATCAGCTTGAAGATTTTATCCATCAGGAGGATAATCGTGAAAGTCATCAGTCCGATGAAAAAAATGGGGAGAATCTCCTTCCAGATATAGAAATAAAGGGTTTTTTTCATAGTAATTTTGTCATGTGATACGCCTGCTTACTGGTAGGCAAAGCCACAATTATAACTTTTACGTATTCTACGGGACGGATGGAGGGTTGTCAAGGAACGTCTTGAAAAGCTTGACAAATTATTATTAATGGATTAGAAATGATTAGATCGCGGGGTGGAGCAGTCCGGTAGCTCGTCGGGCTCATAACCCGAAGGTCGCTAGTTCAAATCTAGCCCCCGCTACCAAAAACTTTAAAGGACTTACGAAGTTTTTTGTAAGTCCTTTTTTCCTATAAGAAGGGGCCCTTCCCGATAGCCTTCCCATCATACCCGGAGCGTCGTTTATGCGCGGAAAGTGAAGCTCCCCGGCCATCCCGTCGAGACGGGACAGGCACGCTGGGGCTTCCCGGGCACGAAGTGACGAGCGGAAAGCGAGCAAAGGAAATATCGTTTTAATTGTGCCCCTTAATCCCGCCTACAAGGCTGGGTTTTCGGGGCACTTGCCGGTCAGGAGTGGCAGGGAGACGGCCGGACAATCTCGAATAAATTGAGGCCCTATGTTTGATTCAAAAGAAGTGAAAAGACAATTCGAGGAGGAGTGCACGGCCTGCGGCCTTTGTGTAGAGTGCTGTCCGATTGTCTCACACACGGAGCTCAAAGGGGTTGATTCCAAAAAGATTATGGGAGAGATACTGGATCTGTTTCAGCATAAGAATATTGGGACCCTGGCGTGGACTCGGATTTACTCCTGCTTATATTGTAATACCTGCACGGCACACTGTCCTAAAGCACTTTATCCCGCCCATGGCTTTGCCGTAGGTAAGGCGATTCTACAGGAACTTGGCGACCCTGTACCGAAAGGTGTTTCCTCGATTCTAAAAATAGTTGGGGGACTCATCGAAAATGCGATCCCATCCTTTCGAGGAGATCCTGAGAAGTCGGATTGGTTGATAACGGATGTGACGAAGAACAGACCAGAACCGTCCAAAACAGTTCTTTTCTCGAGCTGCTTTGCGCTTATCGAAGGGACAGTGCTGAATACCACCGTAAAGATACTTCAACGAATCGATCCCACCGTCAAGGTATTGGGAGGCTTCGATTACTGTTGCGGAGAGCTCCATCTCATCGCCGGCAAGCCGGAGGAAGCCGAGAGGCAGTTTGCAAAGATGATCGAGGGACTGAACACCCTATCCCCCGAAAATGTGGTGATCTTCTGTCCAACCTGCAATATGAATTTTGATGGGCATAATCCGGATGCCAAATGGTCTCGAAGTTTCGTCACAGATTTTATTGCTGAACATCTTGATGACTTAGGGCCCTTAAACAAGATTAAGGCGACCGTCACCGTTCACGATCCATGCCACTTCGTTCGAGGAGTAAAGCCCGGCTCAGAATCGCCCCGCGAGCTATTGAACGCCATACCGGGAATAAAGATTATAGAAATGGAAAACACGCGAAAAAACGCGTTATCTTGCGGTGCTTACGCTATTAACGGGGCGGTAAAGCCGGGGCTGGAATTCCGGGATCGGAGGCTAAAACAGGCCAAAGATACGGGTGCCGATATGTTAACTCTTTATTGTCCCGGCTGCCATATGGTCTTAGGGCCTGAGGGACCGAAAAAATCTCTTAGGGTTGAATCCATCCTTACCCTGCTGGGGGAATCTTTAGGGTTAAGATGAAAGGGCCGTGGGATTTCACTCGTTGAGAAAGGGGAGTCTCTCACCTTTCCGGTAGACCAGGGCCTGACAAGAGGCGATCGGATTATTTCGGTCATCAAACAATTTGATATCATAAACAGCCGTCCTTTGGGTCCGGCTGAATTCCCTCGCCTCGGCAATGAGGCTGCTGCCGGGAGAAGGTGAGGAGACATAGGTAATATTCATGCTCAAAGCCACGGCGACCGTCCCATGGGAGTTGGAGGCGGTCTCAAATGCCTCATCGATCAGTGCAAAGAGTGCGCCACCGTGGACGAAGCCGAAGATATTCTCCATATCGGGAGTGAATTTCATTTCAACCTTGGAATACCCATCATCCAGGTCTAAAAGTTTGATCCCGAACTTTTGAGCAAAAGGTTCCTTTTCCACTTTTCTGAAAATCGCTTCTTTCACCTTATTGTCCATCATCTTCCTTTCGAGTGGCCGGGTCTTCCCTAATTCCACTCCGTCAGCTCTTTTTGGGATTTTTGCCTGAGACGTTTCTTCCTGGAGCGGATCTTTTTTTCTTCTATTCTCTTTTCAACGGCGGTCACCGGGAGTGAGGTCGCTATCCGGCGCCTTTTCGGCTGATTGAGCTTGATCAGGCGCTCGCGAAGTCTTTCAAAGGCGAGCTTTCGGTTCTCCGACTGGGAGCGATGTTCTGTAGCGACCACCGTGATCCCGGAAGGCAGATGCTTCAGGCGAACGGCCGTTTCAACCTTATTCTTTCTTTGACCGCCCGGTCCTCTTGATCGGTAGGTTTCAACGGTGACCTGTTTTTTGAGAACTTGTGGATCAGTGTCAAACCTCTGTTGCATGGGTTTGATCTCCCCTCAATTCCAAATCACAAATCCAAAATCCTAAATAGAGTCAGATAGTTAATTACTGAATGACTGAGAAGATTTTGTTTGAAATTGTGAATTCTGTCATTGTGATTTATTTGGGATTTGGAGATTGGACCTTGGTGCTCTTTCACACGTCTTCTTCTTTCTTTTCATCCGCATGGTGTTTGATAACCAGAGCATCCACCATAAAGATCACATCCTCGGCGATATTCGTCGCATGGTCGGCAATTCTCTCCAGGCATCGGGCAACGATCATCAGGTGGACCGCTCGGGCAATGGTCTTTGGATCGGACACCATGTAGGTGAGGAGCTCTCGCACTACCTGGTCGTTTAACCCATCGACCAGATCATCCCTTTCGCAGACGGATCGGGCCAGTTTGGGGTCCCGGTTTACAAAAGCATCTAAGACATCCTTGACCATCGATTGTGCAATCTCAGCCATCCTGGGAATATCAATATAAGGTTTGAGCTGAGGTTCCTGATTCAAAGAGACGGCGCGCTCGGAAATATTCACTGCTTGGTCGCCCATTCTTTCGAGATCGGTGATTATCTTCATTGCCGAGGTGATGAAGCGGAGGTCTGTCGCCATGGGTTGTCTTAAGGCGAGAAGTTTTATGCACATATCATCGATGACGATTTCCATTTTGTTAATCCGATCTTCAAACCCAAACGTCTTCTGAGCAAGTTCCGAGTCCCTCTGGACTAAAGATTGGACGGAATCACGGATGGCCTCTTCTACCATCGCCGCCATCTTGAGGAGATTCTCTTTCAGTTCTTCTAATTCTTTTTGAAAATGTGTTTCTGTAGGCATTTATCCTCCTTTTCTTATCATAAAGCCAGGTTCTTTCAGGTTTATTAGGGGTTCCTCCTTTATCTACCTTCCTTCATCCCCCCCTTAGTTTAAGGGGGGAAACAGAGGGGGGTTACAAGATGCAGATGCCACCCACACCGACACCGGAATAGCCTAAAGCCAGTTCAATACTGGCTAACCGAAACGTCCGGTGACATAATCTTCGGTTCGTTTATCTCTGGGTTTGGTAAAAACTTGATAAGCCGGTCCTTCTTCAACCAACTCGCCATTTAAGAAAAATCCCGCCCGGTCAGCCACCCGGGAGGCCT
>Ga0315282_10017718_pt1 | contig 10258 bp, 9 predicted proteins | sample YL17G07_20_MG_FD_203693 | JGI IMG/M metagenome (GOLD analysis project Ga0315282, IMG submission 203693) | Sediment microbial communities from Yellowstone Lake, YNP, Wyoming, USA - YL17G07_20 | ecosystem: Environmental > Aquatic > Freshwater > Lake > Sediment | place: USA: Wyoming | collected... | reverse complement strand
TCCGGGGTGGCCCCCTGCTGCAGGTGGATCATGTCGGTCTTGGCAAAGACGCTGCAGCGGCCCGCCACCCGGGGCGGGGTGGTGGACTTGAGGGCCAGCTCGCTGAATTCTTCGATGGTGTAGCCCAATCGGTGCGCCTGCTGGTCCAGGAAGGAGCCGGTGCCCGCGGCGCACATGGTGTTCATGGCAAAATCCTGGATCACCAGGTGGCCGTCTTCCTCACTCACCAGGATCAGCTTGGCGCTCTCTCCCCCAATGTCAATGATGGTGCGAGCCTCGGGGCGGAAATGGTGCGTTCCCCAGCCCAGGGCGATGATTTCATTGACGAAGGGGCCACCCAGAATTTCGGACAGGACCTTTCCGCCCATGCCGGTGAAGCCCGCAAGTCGGCATCGGTCCAAAGGGAATTCCGGCCCCAGATCCTCCAGCAGGTTCAGCGCGGCGCGGCAAGGTTCCCCCAGGTGGCGGCGATATTCTTCCCGCACCACCTTGCCCTGGGGGTCCATTACCACCAGGTTGACACTAACCGAACCGACATCAATTCCCACATCGAATCTGTCGTGCATAACAAAGGCCTGGAGAGTATTTAAGATTTATGGTTTCAAAGACACGGGTTTCATAATGGTGATGAGTTGGTGGTTAACCGCCTTATCCTAAACCTCCAGCCGTGCGGAAGCGGGGATCTACCAGGGCATAGCCCACATCCGCCAAAAGATTGCCGACCAGGGTAAGCAAGGCTCCGATAACCAGCTCTCCCATGACCACGGGATAATCCCGGGCCATCACCGCCCCATAGAACATAAATAGCAATTCTCTCCCCGACCTCAGACCTCACCGGCAAGAAACACGAACCCAGCCGCCTGACGCGGGGTTGAGCTACACCCATGCCGGGGGATGCCCATTGGCGGATGTGACAAGCAAAGGGCACTTCAATTCATCAGGCTATCGCACGATAAGCACGCTGCAGGGTGCGTGGCGACTCACCTTTTCGGCGGTGGTGCCCAGGAACCTGGCCCACGCCTCCGAAAGGCCAGAATGGCCTACCAGGATCACATCAAACTTGCCCTCTTTCGCCACTTGGACTATGGTCTTGGCAGGATGGCCGATGCGTATTTCGGTTTTCAATTCGATTCCGGCCTCTTGCGCCCGCGCCCGGGCTTCGCCCAGAACCTGCTCATAGTGCTGGTAGCCGAAGTCCTTCTCCTCCATGACCTCATCCATGGTGCCTGCGAAGCGGGCCGGTTTTGCCTGCACCGCCAGGGCCCGGAGTTCCGCCTGGTGCAATTTAACCAGGTTAATTCCGGCCTCCAGACCCTTCTTGGCGCCTTCCGAGCCGTCGTAGGCCAGCAAGATTTTCCTAAACATCTTTGTCCTCCTTCGATGCTTTAAATCAGGATTGCCGGTACTCTCCAAAAGCAGGAAATCAGGCCCTCTTACAAATACTGTCATTACTATGCGTGAGACGGGACCCACTGCCTTTCCCAGGTCAGCATGTCAGTTGGAGGTAAAAGATCCGTTCAATTTTCATGGCTTAACTATTGATGAAGGGCTTCCTCTATAATTGAATCTCCGTAAATTACATCAACCGCTGAATTAACAGGACAATCAATAGGCTGATTAAAATGTAGGCGGCATAGAGGTTGACGCTGCCGCTGTGGATTCTCCCCAGCAAGGCAGCCAGAAATTGCGCCAGTCTGGCGCCTGGATTAAAAATCGCCCGTTCCAGGATATTAATATCCTGGCGTTGGCTTTTAATGGCGATGCGGAAGTGGCCCGCTACCGTTTCTTTCATCTCGTCGAAAGTCGAGGGCCGAAAGATTGCCTGGAAAATCACCCTCACGGGATTGGAAAACCCGGTGGCAGTGTAAGTCATTTCAGGAAATAATCGGCGAATACCCCCCTCCCAAGCGGGCCTCCTCATCACGGTCCTTGCCCTGGTCAAGAGGCGAATAACCAGGATGCTACCGGCCAGGAGCAGAATCAGGACCACAAAGGTATAAGAGGTAGACATGGCAAAGACCACGGGGTTGCGCTCCGTGCCCCGATGCATAACCACCAAACCCTGGCCCGGCAGAATAGTGCTGCCCACCTGGGCTCCAAGGTCGTGGAATTCGGCGATGAATGCCTCCCCAAATTTGGCATTCCCTTTGGTCACCTTAAAGAAGGGCGGTACCAGTTCATCCGCCATCTGCACCTGGCTAAAAGTGGCAATAGTCTTATCCAACAAAGGGATCACATACGTGGGCAGAATGCCGAACAGGAGACAGCAGGCCGCCAAAATACCCAGCGGTGTCCGCATGGAACGAGGCACCTCCATGGCTTGCGAAGCCCTGGTAGATCTTGCCACCCCCAAGAAACTCATGGCGAAGGCCTTGACAAAACAGGTCACCGCCAGAGCCGCTGTCAGGGCCAAGGCCGCGGCGCAGAGGGCGAAGACAATCTTTATGGCCACGGATTGCAGGGCGACGCTTCGTAGCATGGTTTGTAGGGTCAACCATTCACTCACAAAGCCGTTGAAGGGCGGCAGGGCAGCAATCGACAGCGCCCCCACCAGGAAGAAAAAACTCGTCCAGGGCATAACCCGGATCAGCCCTCCCAGGCGATCCATATGGCGCTCTCCCGCACCGTAATCCACCGCTCCGGCTCCCAGGAACAGCAGCGCCTTGTAAAGCGAGTGGTTCAGAAGGTGGTAGAAGGCCGCAATGAAAGCTATGCCTGCCAAAACCGGCATGCCTGAGGCGCTGAAGATAAAGCCCGCTCCCAGGCCCGCGGTGATGATCCCCATATTCTCAATAGAACTGTGGGCCAGCATCTCTTTCAGGTCATTCCTGATGGTGGCATAAAGAATCCCCACCAGAGCGGAGACAGTGCCTACGATTAAAACAAGGACGCCTGGTCCCGTATTGGTGATGGGGAGAAGGTCGGCATTGAGGCGCACGATGCCATATAGTCCCAGGTTAAGAATTACCCCGGAAAGAATGGCGGAGATATTGCTAGGAGCCGCGGGGTGGGCCCGCGGGAGCCAGATATTGGTTGGAACCAGGCCCGCCTTGACGCCAAAACCGAAAAAGGAGAGCAAAAAGATGGCCCAGCCTAAAGGTTCGCTTATCCCGACGGCCGCGGCTTTTAAGGAAGCAAAGTCGAGGGCCGCCGCGCCCCGCCCCAGAAGAAAGAAGGCCAGCATGGCCGCCAGGGTTCCGGCTTCACCCAGGCTCAGCATGAGGTAACCGGAGCGGGTGGTTTCTTCCTTTTCGTGTTCATAGTTCACCAGTAAATAGGAAAATATCGACATCGCTTCCCAGGTCAGCAGAAACGAAAGAACGTCGCCGGCAGCCAGGAGGAGGACAATGGAGGCGAAGAGAAGATGGTAATAGATGCCGAATGACTTGAGGCTATATCTTCCCCGATATTTTTTCAGGTTCATGTATGGCGCGGTGAATATGGAGACGGGAAGAAATACCATTCCGGCTGAGAAGATGAACAACGCCGAAAGGCGATCTATCCTGAGGAGCATCTGTCCCAGGGAAAAGACCTGCCATAGCTTTATCTGGAACGGATGGCCGGAAAGGAGAATATTGCCGCTCAGCAGTAAAACGGCTATGGAGGCCAGAGAGCCGATCCAGGCCAGGGCCACCAGGTTTCGCCTGCCAGGAAGCGTCGCCGCCAGGATGACCCCGGTAGCACAGAGGATCAGAAATAAGCAAAACAGGCTATTCAGATTAAACATGGATCTGACCTCCCGGAGGCGAGTCGGCGGGCAGGCACATCTTGGGCTGAGCGCGACCAACCATGGTAAGAAGGGCATGCAGGATAGCCAGGGGCGGAGGCGGACACCCGGGGAGCAGAATGTCCACGGGAATTAGGCTGGAGGCTCCCCCCAGGGAAGCGAAACTCGTCCCGAAGATTCCCCCAAAGATTGCGCAGGCTCCCAGGGCCAAAACCCCCTTGGGATCAGGCATGGCCTCATAAGCTTTGAGAAGGGGCACCCGCATATGGTCAGTGACCGGTCCCGCCACCAGGAGCACATCGGCCTCTCGAGGCGTGGGAGTTAGAAAAAATCCTAAACGGTGCATATTGTAATAGGGTTTGTTGAGTTGCTCGATTTCACTCAAACAGGCGCCGCAGGCACCGGCGTCGATCACCCTGAGGTGAAGCGATCGCCGGAAAGATTTCCCGAATTTATTCTCCCTCTCGGCGTGGAATCCAGAGGAGGCGGCCCATTCATAATTTCCCTGGCACTGCCACTCCAGGGGCGTTGTTAGGCGGCGGAGGCAGCGATAACAATGGATGCACCGCTGCTCCCGGAAGAATACCTGCCGATCCTCTCGAACCAGTGCTTCGGTGGGGCAGCAGGCGACCAGGGCCTCAATTTCTTCTGAATCGGCAACAGTTTTTGGCATATCGGCAGGGAAACCGGGCGATATTCCCGGACTGGTATCCTGCCTGGACGGATAAGCCGTGGTCTTGATTCCTCTTCGCATGCCTTCCCAGACCCATTTCCACATAGCTGGCTCCTATCTGTCACATTCCGCGTTGGAGAGTCCGAAAGTTGCCATAATTATTGGAAAATCCTGGAATGCAAAAGCCTCGGCAGCAAGATGAAAGCCGTGCCAGTTGATAAAAGACGGCGTGGTTAGATGGTATCGGGCCACGTTGCCCTCCTTATCAATTCTCACCCAATGAAAGGCGGCGCCGCGAGGAGCCTCGGCCCAACCTAAAGCAGCCCCCGGGTTGATAGCCAGGATAGGGGTCGCTACTTCACCTTCCGGCAGGGATTGGATTAATCCTATTATGATTTTCACAGATTGCTCCGCTTCGCGGAAAAGCACCCGGAGGCGGGCGTAGCCGTCCCCTTCCTCTTCCCCAGGCACTTCAAAGGGGACCTCGGCGTATGCGGCATAAGGCAACGCCTTTCGCAGGTCCCAGGCGATGCCGGAAGCCCTGGCGACGGGCCCCACCAGACCATAGCTGCGAGCAAACTCCTTTGACACCATCCCGACTTCCTCCAACCGGTCAAGAAAGCTGCTGGAATAGCGTAACAAGTTATAAAGTCTTTCTAAGTTGTGAAACAGCACCTGCAGGGCATAGCCGAGAATGTCACACTGCTTTTTACCGAGATCGAGAGTCACCCCTCCGGGGAGGTTCACTCCGAAAAGATAGCGATGTCCGGTGAGAGTGCAGCAGAGGCGGAGGGCCTCCTCTTCCAAAATGCCGGCCTGGCTGGTGGCCACGGCCAGCGCGGTGGAGTTGCAAATTCCCGCTATTGCCGCAAGATGATGGCGAAAGCGCTCCAGTTCGGCAAAGATGACCCGCAGGCCCTTAGCCCGGGGAGGCACATCAATTTGGCAAATCGTTTCCACTGCCTGGCAGAAAGCCAGGGAATGGCCGAAGGCCGAGGTTCCGGAAAAGCGTTCTGCCAGGAGGAGCGCCTGATCCACCGACTGGCCTTCAGCAATCTTTTCCACGCCTCGAAACTTGTAAAAGAACCGGGGGGTGGTGCGAATCACGTCTTCACCCACGCTTTCCAACAGAAAGAGGGCGGATTCGGCTGCATCGGAAAAAACCGGGCCAATGGGCATCATAAAGACCCCAGGGGCCTGAACCACCCTGGCAGGCCGCCAGGAAGGTTCCCCTTGGCGATGGGTGTAAGGCTTGGCGCCGTCGAAGTCTTTCCGCAGAGGATTGACCCCGTCCGGCCACTCTTCGTGCAACACGAAATTTGCAAGGCGAGGGTGGCCTTCGAATTCCAGGCCGAAAAGGTCCCGCGCTTCTCGTTCATGCCAATCTGCGGCATGGATGATCTGACTGATGCTGGGAATGGTATTTTCCAGGTTATTGAGACGCAGGCAAAGATGAACCTGTTCACCGGATGACCCGCTATAAAAGATGTAGCGGAGCAGCCAGGCTTCCGGGGCTTCCTCGACGACCATACTGGCAAAATCATATTCCATCTCGTCAAAGAGCCATCGGCACAGGGCCAGCAAATGGCTGCGGTTACATTCGACATAATACTGGGACAATTTACCATTGATTCTGACATTGAGCTGCCAATGCCAACGCTTGGCAATAGTCTCAGAAAGATCAATAGGCCTGGCATTATTCGAATAATATTCCGCCATTTACTTACTCCCTAACGAAGACGCAGCATGATGGATTAGTTGATAAAGTTGTTCCGGAAGATAAATACCAAATAAAATTACCGGGATAATTGTTACAATAAGAGCTATGATACACGTCACAGGCAAAATATTTCGCCCGGGTATTATTGATCTTCCGAATAAAGTCTGCTCAGTCTGCTCGTCGATCAATAGGATATCCGGACTTCCAAAAACCATCCGGTTGATATGATGCATGATGCCAAAAAAGGCCACCACGATAAACAAGGCCAGAAGCCCGATAACCAGGTACTGGCCATTCATTATCCCCGCTTTCAATATGGAAAATTCGCTTAAAAAAACGGCGAAGGGAGGAGCCCCGGCGATACCCAGCCCCCCCACCATCAGGAAAATTCCGGCCAGGGGCGATATGCGAATGAGCCCTCGAATGGCCCCAATGTTTCGAGTTCCCGTCGCCATCAGGGTGGCGCCGGCTGCGAAGAAGCAAAAGGATTTGGTGACTGCATGGCTAACAATCTGCAACATGGCGCCGAAATGGGCGGCATATCCCCCAAGTCCCGCGGCAACCAAGATGATGCCCATATGTTCTACGGTAGAGAAGGCAAAAAGGCGCTTGTAATCTTTTGCCTGAATTAATAGGAAGGCTGCCACTCCTGCAGAAATGAGACCGAAGATGACAAACCACATGCGGGCGTAAGAGGCGGCGCTGCCTTGAAACATCGGCAAGAGCCTCATAATGCAATATAGGACCGCGGTGGTCTCTATGCCTGATAATATGGCGCAGATGGGTGAGGGCGCCTGGCTATGCGCATCTGGAAGCCAGGTATGCATGGGTACCAGGCCTGCCTTGGTGCCAAAACCTATCAAAATGAAAAAAAAGGCGGTGTAAAGGAGGGCTGGCGGCATCTGCGGCGCAGCCGAGATTAGCCCCTCCCAGGTGAAGGCTGCCTGGGAGGAGAGGCTCAACCCCCAGCAGAGAATGAGTATGCCAAGTAAAGCCAGAGAGGCGCCCATGCAGGTAAGCACCGCATATTTCCAGGCCGCCTCCAGGGCTTGCGGGGTGGATTCGAAACTGACCAAAAAGACCGACAACAGGGTGGTCAACTCCACGGCAATCCAGACCAGGGCGAGTTGGCAAAATATCGGCACCGCCAGCATGGAAAGCAGGAAGAGGTTGAACCGATTGTAATATCTCCGAATCTTCCTGTCGTCGGTCGCCTCTACCGTGGTCGCGATGTAGCCCCACGAAAAGATGGCGGCGGTCAACCCGACAAAAGCAACAAGGACCAGGATCAAGGCGCTGAAGCTATCGCAGGAGAGATAATCCCTGACCGCGGTCAGCTCGCCTCCGGTAGTGGTAGCCAGGGCTACCCGCAAGGATAAAAGAAAAACCGCCAGGCTTCCGAGGATTGTCACTCCAGGGGCAAATCTCCTCCCCATCGGGAGGAGAGACAGCGCGGCAGCAAAAATAGAGATCAGCAGAATGTATATGAGCTCCATTAAATTCTACTCCTCCCTTAAGGCCATCATCTCGCCCACCGCGGTCTTGGCGATCATTTTGTGAATCCTCATGGCCAAAAGCCCGATCACCAGGACAGTGATTAGCACATAAAAAGCGGCGGCCAACTCGGCGATGAGGGGCAAATTGGGCGCAATGGATATTCCGGCGAAGAAGGCCCCGTTCTCCATGGCCAAAATCCCCAGAAGTTGAGGCACCGCTTCGCCCCGCACCGTTACGGTGTAGGCCCCGATGAGGAGACTGGCCATGCCTATGGGCAAGTTGACCTTCTCAAAGACCCCCGCCCCGGTGGCGGTCAAAAGCGGGCTGGCGATATAATAAGAAAGGATGGCGATGCTTACGGCTATGAGTAATGATGTGGGTATATTTATCACCTGGGAAATCTCACGCTTGGCGTAACTTTCGTATCCCACGGCCTGACGCAGGACCCAGGGAATAATGAATACCTTGGTGGTAATGGTTAGTGCGGCTACCACGAAAAGGTGAATCGAAGCATGATAATAACCGAGAATCACCGCAGAAATCGCCAGAAGAAGGGACTGGAATACGTATATTCGCAGGCAGGTGAGCATTTGGCGGATCCCCACGAGACCAAAGGCGCTGATCAGAAAGACCCCTCCCGCCAGGGCGTTCAATTTGGTGAGGAGCGGTAGCAGCAAATCCTGGCCATTCATATTTTCTCTCCTACATCAGGAAAAGATCGGTAATCATGGCGGCTACCGACGTGGCAAAGGCAGCCCCGAGAAATTCCGTGATCCGAAATAGCCTCAACTTGGCCAACGACGACTCAATGGCGACCAGGACAAAAACAAAGATGATAATCTTGATCAGAATCAACGGGACCGCCAACAAGACTTCCCAGTACTGCACCTCTTGAGCCAAACCCCAGGGCGCGACCAAGACATTCAGGAAGATGCAGCACAGCACAAAAAATTTCATGGCCCCGCCCCATTTCATCAAGGCCGCGCCTGTGCCGGAATATTCTAGGCCCTTTGATTCATCAATCATGGCCAATTCAAAGTGCCCCGTGGGGCTGTCCACCGGAATTCTGCCGGTCTCTGCCAGGATCAGCATCAGGAAGGCCAATAGCATCAAGATATGTGAGGGTTGAAAGAAGTTGGCCAGAGGGGTGACCCAGTGCTTCTGGACGATATAAGGGATAGTGGAACCGGCGATGAAGGAAACGGTGAAGAAAACGATCATGAAGACCGGCTCAGCCAAAAAGCCCACCATGCGGGTGCGGCTGGCCCCCATCGGCCCGTAGGGATTGCCTGTATCAACCGCCGCCAAAGTGGCGAAGAACCCACCCAGGGCCAGGATGAATCCTCCGCCCAACATATCCCCCATGAAGGCGAAAAAAAGGGGATAGCCTGTCAACACCGGAATGAGCAGGGCCACAAAAATAGGAGTAACGAAGACCATGTAAGGCGTAAACCGAAATATCCAGGAACTGTGCTCCGAGACGATTTCTTCCTTGTGGAAAAGCTTCCAGATATCCCGGTAGGGCTGGAAAATGCTGGGGCCCCGTTTGGACTGAACATTTTCTTTTAAACGAGTGCCAATTCCTTTGATAAGAGGTGCGAAAGCCATAACTACAATGACTTGAATTACATTAAATATAATTTTATCAGTCATAAGGGTTACTCCTTGCGGGGATCAAGGCTTCGTCCTACTGGATCTCGGGTTCCGACTTCCAAAAAAAAAGACTTCTGCCCACGAAGGACAGAAGTCATCAGTCTCACGCCCAAAAGGCGGAGCGCTTAAGGCGGACTTCATCGCCTATCTTTTTCCCCTTTCTAATCTTTCAGGGTGTGGAAGTCAATAAATTATCTATTTTAGAAATCCTTCATTAAAGCAACCTCCGGATTATTTCTGGATGAAGCCCTTTAGGTTTACTGGGGAAATACCAAGTTAGTCCAATTCATAAGGCTACCGCACGATAAGCACGCTGCATGGCGCGTGGCGGCTCACCTTTTCGGCGGTGGTGCCCAGAAGGAACCTGAACACCTGCGAAAGCCCGGTATGGCCCACCAGGATCACATCGAACTTGCCCTCTTTGGCCACCTCCACGATGGTCTTGGCGGGATGACCCATGCGTATCTCGGTTTTCAGTTCGACCCCGGCCTCTTGCGCTCGTTTTTGGGCCTCCTTCAAGAATTTCTCATAGTGCTGGTAGCCGAAGGCTTTTTCCTCAATGACCTCATCCATGGTGCCGGCGAAGCGGGGCGGTTTCTCCTGGACCGCCAGGGCCACAAGTTCCGCCTGGTGGAGTTTAACCAGTTTAATTCCGGCCTCCAGCCCTTTCCTGGCGCCATCCGAGCCGTCGTAGGCCAACAAGATTTTTTTAAACATTTCGTTCCTCCTATGAATATTCTCAGCCCAGCATAGCCAGGATTCGCCTGTGTTAGCGGCGCAGATAGCACACTTCCCTGGATATCAAGAGAAAGAAGGGAATGGCGCAAAGCTGCACGATCACGGAAAATATAATGAGGGCGCCCAAGGAGTATTCATACAGAATCCCCATAATGACGCTTCCCAAGAGCCAGAAAAGCCCGAAGGCGGCCTGGGAGATACCGAAGGCGGAAGCCCGGCGATCTCTCGGGATCATCTCCGCCAGGGCCGC
>Ga0315282_10017717_pt1 | contig 10259 bp, 5 predicted proteins | sample YL17G07_20_MG_FD_203693 | JGI IMG/M metagenome (GOLD analysis project Ga0315282, IMG submission 203693) | Sediment microbial communities from Yellowstone Lake, YNP, Wyoming, USA - YL17G07_20 | ecosystem: Environmental > Aquatic > Freshwater > Lake > Sediment | place: USA: Wyoming | collected... | reverse complement strand
CGCTGTAAAACTTTTCCGATACCCCTGCCCGCCCTCTGGACCTGGGGACAATTTTTTCACACCTTCTCAGTTACGGAACCCAAATTGCTGCCCTGACATATAACTCAGCCCTTTAGGGCTGAAGAATCAGGGCTAAAGCCCTGAGTTACACCATCGCCAGTACCCCACGCTTCGTAACTGAGGGATTACTTTTTTTTGCAACATTAGGGTCTACTTTTCACCATCATCAATAAACGTCCCCATTTTTCTAAATTTTTCATACCGGATGTTTAATAATTCTTCGATATCCATTCTTTCTAATTCTCTCAAATATCGTTCCACCACTTCTTTTAGAGATTCCGCCATTCCTCTTGGGTCGCGATGGGCTCCTCCCAATGGCTCCTTTAGAATCTCATCGATCACCCCCAACCGATATAAATCATTGGCAGTCAATTTCAATGATTCTGCTGCCACCTCTTTCTTCTTGCTATCTTTCCATAGAATCGCCGCACACCCCTCCGGTGTAATCACAGAATAGACCGAATATTCTAACATTAAGATTCGATCTCCAATCCCAATAGCCAGGGCTCCTCCACTCCCCCCTTCTCCAATCACAATAGCGAGGATGGGAGTTCGAAGCATCATCATGATTTTAAGATTTTTTGCAATAGCTTCAGCTATTCCTCTCTCTTCGGCGCCCACTCCGGGAAATGCACCAGGTGTATCGATCATCGTCAGAACAGGTTTTTTAAACACCTCTGCCATCTTCATCAACCTTAAGGCCTTTCGATATCCCTCGGGGTGAGGCATCCCGGCGTTCCGGTAAGCCATTTCCTTCGCATCGGCTCCCTTCTGGTGACCGATGAGGATCACAGATCGACCGTTAAACTTAGAGATTCCTCCCACAATGGCTGTATCATCTCCATAAGTCCGATCCCCGTGAAGTTCAATAAAATTTTCAAACATCCAATGGATATAATGGGAGAGCCTGGGACGGTCGATATGCCGAGCCAATTGTGTGATTTGCCAACCGGTTAAATTGGAAAATATTTCTTTTTGTAACCGATGGAATTTATCCTCCAAATTTTTTAATGGCTCATTGAAATGAAGGTGTTTGTCCCTGGAGAACCTTTTTAAGTCTTCGATCTCTCTTTCCAACTCGACCAGCGGTTTTTCAAAATCCAAATAGTGTCTCACCATAGGTCCGCCTGTTTACCCTGTTAGAAAGCCCGCCACGTATGGCAGGGATGATATAAATAAAATCTTAATCCCTTATAGAAAGGACAGGGTAAAAGCCCCCGTCTTTTCTAACAGGGTTTATTCAAAAGAGAGGAGTGGAGATTTAAAAAGATTTTTAATTTTATTTTGAAACTCCTGAGTTGGATCGACCGTGTAGCGGTCTGACAAAGCGATCACCGTCTCCTGTTGTTTTCCATTGGTCAAATGGAGAAGGACTCGACAGAATCCTTTATGGGCGATGATAATTTCCTTTAAATCTGAAAGTTGGGAGGTTGTTGAGGAGGAGAGCGGGATTTTTAAATGGAGTGTTTTCATCGATGGAGAGGACACCTCTGAAAGCGCATGAACCTCCGTGCCTTTTATCTTGACATGATCCTCGGAGACATCCAGTACCCCTCGAACCAGTATGGGATCTCCCCCCCTTAAACAGGGCAGAGCGGCTTTAAACACCTCGGGAAAAAGGATGACTTCGACAAATCCATTCATGTCCTCCAAATTCAAAAAAGCCATCCGATCCCCTTTTTTGGTCGTGATCTCTTTCAACCCGCTGAAGAGGCCACAAATCTTTACTTCCGCCCCATGGGGTAGTCTGGAAAGGGTGGAAGTGTCCTCGTGAGTAAATTTTTTAATTTCTTCTTGATAGCGTAACAACGGATGCCGGGAGATGTAAAACCCGATCGTCTCTTTCTCAAATACCATCAGTTGATCTTCTGGAAATTCATCGATCTCAGGATAATTCTCCTCCGTTTCCCTCAGGACAGGCATCCACATATTCATCTGGGCCTCTTCTTTCTTTCGTTGGACCCATTGGGAACGCTCGAGAAATTCCTCCAGGGCGGTCAGCATCTGAGACCGATGGAATTTTGAGAAATCGAAAGCGCCGCATTTAATTAAACTTTCGATCACCCGTCGATTCACTTTCCTTGAATCGACCCTTTTACAAAAGTCGAACAAAGATTTAAATTTACCCCTCTCTTCTCTTTCGAGAAGGATGGCATCCACCGCAGCATCCCCTACGTTTTTCACACCCGCTAAACCAAATCGAATTTGGCTTCCAATCACCGTAAAATGTTTATAACTTTCATTGATATCGGGGGGCAAAATATCGATCCCCATCTCTCGACATTCTGCAATATATTTGACGATTTTATCGGGGTTCTGAACTTCACTGGTGAGGGACGCGGCCATGAACTCCATCGGGTAATGAGCCTTCAAAAATGCGGTTTGATAGGCGATGAGCGCATAGGCGGCGCTATGGGATTTATTGAAACCATATTCAGCGAATTTGGACATCAGGTCAAATATCTTCTCCGCCTTGGTCAGCTTGATTCGTTTTTTGCGCGCCCCCTCCAAAAATTTCTCTTTCTGCATCTCCATCTCTTTGGGATCTTTTTTGGACATTGCCCTTCTTAGGATATCCGCATCCTCCAAACTGAAATGGGCCAAAGAACTTGCAATCCTCATCACCTGTTCTTGATAGACAATCACGCCGTACGTTTCCTCCAATATCTCTTCCAGTTCGGGTAGATCATATCGAATGAGGCCTTGGCCATGTTTCCTCTTAATAAAGTCTTCTACCATCCCACTGGCTAAGGGACCGGGTCGGTATAAAGCAACGAGGGCGATGATATCTTTGAAACTTTCAGGTTTTAATTTACTCAGCAAATCCCTCATCCCAGAACTCTCCAGTTGAAATATTCCGAGCGTCGATCCTGACCCCAATAAGGTAAACGTCTCCGGATCATCTGAGGGAATTTGCGAAATCTCGATCTTCACTCCTTTTTCCTTCTCGATGAGTCGAATCGCATTGTTGACCACCGTAAGGGTCTTGAGTCCCAAGAAATCAAATTTGACCAACCCAATCTTTTCAACATCTTTCATGGGATATTGGGTCATCACTTCCCCGTTCTGTCCATGGTAGAGGGGAAGGTATTCCATCAATGGCTTATTTGAAATAACGACACCGGCGGCATGGGTCGAAGCATGTCGACTCAGGCCTTCCAAGGACTTGGCGATATTAAACAGGGAGGCCATTCTGGGATCTTTCTTAACCCCTTCCTCCAATCTCGGCTCTTGTCTCAAGGCTTGGTCGAGGGTGATGTTTAATGTGCTGGGAATCAGTTTGGCAATTCGGTCCACTTCCGCATAGGGGATGTCCATCACACGCCCGACATCCCGGATCACCGCCCTTGCCTGCATTTTACCGAAGGTGATGATTTGAGCTACATTTTCCTTCCCATATTTATCCATCACATATTGGATCACATCGTTTCTCCCCTCCATACAAAAATCGACATCCACATCGGGCATGCTGCTCTTTCTCCCGGGATTTAAAAATCTCTCAAAGATTAAGTCATATTCGATCGGATCCAAATCCGTGATATTTAAGGCGTAGGCCACCAAACTCCCAGCGGCTGAACCCCTCCCGGGACCGACAGGAATTTTTCGGTTTTTCGCAAAATGAATAAAATCTGCCACAATTAAAAAATATCCTGAATATCCCATGGACTTAATAATTTTCATTTCCTCTTCCAGGCGAGCCCAATAGTGAGCAGATCGTTCTTTAAAATCTTGTCTCTCCCGGTAGGGAGCGAGCCTTCCTTCCAGTCCTTCTCGGGAAAGTTTTTCGAAATAGCTGTCTAAGGATTCTCCGGAAGGTACTGAAATTTTGGGGATGTGCTTCTCTTCAAATTTTAATTCCAGGTTGCATCGCTCCGCGATCTCCATCGTATGGGATAAAGCCTCTGGAGTATCTTTAAAAAGATCCGCCATCTCCTCAGGCGACTTAAAATAAAATTCATCCGATGAAAATTTCATCCGATTGCTATCGGAGAGGGTCTTTCCTGTCTGAATGCATAGGAGGACCTCATGGGCTTTGGCATCCTTGCGGTGGAGGTAGTGACAGTCGTTGGTCGCAACGGTGGGAAGAGAGAGTTGCTGGGCAATTTCCAAGAGTCGATCATTTAACGTCAGCTGATTTTCTACCCCGTTATTTTGAATTTCGACAAAAAACCGTTGCTGATCAAATATCCTCCCGTATTCCTCTGCCGACTGGAGGGCTTTTCTCATCTCCCCTCTACCGGCGTGGACTGCGATCTCCCCTTTCAGACAACCGCTGAGAGCAATCAACCCTTCGTGATATTTACTTAAAAGTTCTTTATCCACCCTGGGTTTGTAATAAAACCCCTCGAGATATGCGAGGCTGACTAATTTAATGAGATTGAAATAGCCGATCCGATTCTTGACCAGTAGGGTCAAATGATAAGCTCCCTCTCCTTCTCCCGCGGCCTTCTTTTCAAATCGACTCCCTGGAGCAACATAAACCTCACAACCTACGATGGGTTTGATTCCATGCTTGATAGCCATCTGATAAAATTCGATCACTCCAAACATATTTCCGTGATCGGTCAAGGCCAGAGCATCCATTCGATATTTTTTTGCTAAATCGAGAACCTCTTCGAACCGAATGGCACCATCTAATAGGCTGTATTGGCTATGGACATGAAGATGGACAAAATTAGAATGTTGCATATCTTTTCGCTTAAGGTTGGAGGGTTGAGGAGCGTCCTGCTTTAGCAGGACTTGAGGCAAAAGTCTTTTCGCCTCTAGCCTTCAGCCTCCTGCCTCCATCGATCTTATTCCCACTCAATGGTGCTGGGTGGTTTAGAACTGACATCATAAACGACGCGGTTGACTCTCTTCACTTCGTTAATAATCCGATTCGATATGTCCCCTAAGATTTTGTAGGGGAGTCTGACCCAGTCTGCCGTCATTCCATCTTGGCTTCCAACCACCCTTAACGCAATTACGTTTTCATAACTCCGTTCATCTCCCATCACGCCAACAGTCTTCACAGGGAGTAAAATGGCAAAGGACTGCCAGACCTGGTCCCACCAATGGGCCTTCTTCATCTCTTCCATCACAATCTCATCCGCAGCCCTCACAATGTCTAACCTTTCTCTAGTGACCTCCCCGATAATTCGGATGGCGAGTCCGGGGCCTGGAAAGGGTTGACGTTTTATCATTTCATCGGGCAGCCCTAATACTTTGCCTAATTGCCTCACTTCATCTTTAAACAATTCTCGGAGAGGTTCCACTAATTTCAACCTCATCTTCTTGGGCAATCCTCCCACATTGTGATGACTCTTGATGGTCGCGGAGGGCCCTTTCGATGAGATGCTTTCGATGACATCTGGGTAGAGAGTCCCTTGGGCTAAATATTCCACTCCCCCAATCTTTTTTGCCTCCCTTTCAAAGACGGAGATAAATTCCCCTCCAATCCTTTTCCTTTTATCTTCCGGATCAATCACACCCTTCAATCCCTTGAGAAAGTGGCCTTCTGCATCCACATAGATGAAGGGTATTTTAAAATGATGCCTAAATAAATTCACCACCTGAGAGGCTTCATTTCTCCTTAATAGACCATTATTCACAAAAATACACTTAAGACGATCACCCATAACTTTGTGCAGAAGAAGCGCGACGACGGTGGAATCAACCCCCCCGCTTAATGCACAAATCACTTTCCCGGACCCAATCTTTCTCCTTAGGTCACTGATCGCCTGCTCTAAAAAAGACCCCATTGTCCAAAGTTTGGAACATTCACAAAGGGTGAAGAGGAAATTTTTGAGGATATCAAGGCCCTTCGGGGTATGAACCACCTCCGGATGAAATTGGAGCCCATAAATCTTTTTTGGGACATCTTCCATCGCAGCAAAAGGTGTGTTCCTTGAATGGGCAATGGCATGAAATCCAGAAGGCATTGTCTTGATTTGATCCCCATGGCTCATCCAGACCTCAAGCTGGCTCCCTTTTCCCCCAATGTGTTTGAATAGTTTTCCGCTCCGATCAAGGATCAATTTGGCTTTCCCATATTCCCTTTTTTCCGAACGATTGACTTTCCCCCCTAATAAATGGCTGATCAGTTGCATTCCGTAACAAATTCCCAAAATGGGAATGCCCATCCTGAGAAGGGCAGGGTCGCATCGGGGGGCGTTCTTTTCATAGACACTGGCAGGTCCTCCAGAAAAAATCATTCCCTTCGGAGACAAGGATCTTACTTTTTCGACAGGAATATCATAGGGATGAATTTCGCTATAAATTTGACATTCCCTTATCCTTCTGGCAATCAGTTGGGTATATTGGGAACCAAAGTCGAGAATGAGTATCTTATCAAAGTGGGCTTGTGGAATAGGCTTCATTTAATGTTTTAAAAAATATTTTCCATCTTTTAATTCATATTGATAGGAGATCCCCTTACGGTAAAAGAGGTCATTCTTTCGAAGCAATTGGGCGGAGACCAATTCTTCGAGGTGATTGGGATAGCTCCCCTTTTCCAGATAATAGATGTCTAAGGCATTCTTTATTCGATCCAATTGAGTCTTATGAACCAAATGAGTAGGAATTTCAATATCGACTCGTTCGACCCTCGAATCCAAAAAATGGCGTAAAAAATTGGGTGTAAAATAGATGAAGAGTAAGAAGATTAAAAATAGAAAACCCCCAACAGAGACAAAGGGTAAAGCTTCCCTAAAATTGATCATCCCCACTTTTTTGGCGAGGCTTGGGGTCTGGACGCTCGCGATTTCAATCAGTCCAACTTCTAACAGATACGATAAAATTTCACTGGCATTAAATTTTCCCAATAGGCTCCGGTCAATAATGTCTTGAACCGTCCGAGTCCCATCCACTAATTTGTAGATTAATTCTTGCTCAGAGGTTAACCCCCTTTTCAAATCATCTGGGAGAGCCAAAGCCTCGACAGACTCCTCTTCGCCTCCCTGGGCCTTTCGAAACACCAGGTGGGGTGAAAAGACTTTCTTTTCGATCTCCGACCACTCATCCACCATTCGTAACATCGTTAATAAAACCTGTTCTGTGCTGAGGGCAAATGGAATCTTATTATAACTTTCCACCAGTTTCAGATCGAAGTTAAATTCACCCTCTTCCCACCAGAAAAGATCATAGATGGTTTCGTAAACCTGCGTTGAAAGAACCTTTAACACATCCTCTTTTGTCAGCAATTGGAGGTCGACAAGAATTTCCCCCAAGTATTTGAGCGTCTCTTTTTGAATCCTCAACACCCGCTCCAATTGTTCTTGGGTAATGAATTCGGCCTTCACGAATATTTCACCGATAAGATCCTTCTTTCCTCGATAGTTAGAGTGGACATGGACGATCATCCCATCGACAAAATAGATCTCCACTAATTTCTTCCCCTTACGAATAATTAGGATGCCTGTTTTGAGTTGTTGCCCGATCAATTGAAGGATTTCTGTAATACCGAAGTCCTTTAAATTCCCCTGAAGGGCCATGAGGTTCTCCTTTGCATCTTCAACTCCATATATGCCATAGGCTCAAATTCCGCTCTCAGAGAGTTTATGCCCTCCCACGGCCTTCCCTCCTGTGGGAGGTTGAAATTGTTTTTTTCCGGTTTCGAATCGCGGTTTGAGTCGATAGATCTGCCAAATGGAGAGAAAATATAAAATGATAAATAGACCTCCCCAAAAGATCATTTCCAAAAGGTTCGGGAACGGTTGGGCGATGGGAGAAGGGATCACTCCATTCCAATAGATAAACTTTAAAATAAAAATAAAAAATAAAAAGAGCAAAAAGAATCCCTTAAAAGAGTGCCCCTTCCACAAGTATCCGAATCCAATGAAAACGAAAGAGAGAAACCTGCTGACGAACTGGTTTTGTTCCTGAAATTGGCGCACCTGAAAAGACTTCTTTTCGGTAATCCTGGGATGAAGTTTTTCTTTTTGAATAAAAATACGATAGCAATTGAAACAGATAAATTCTTTTTCTGAATCTCCCGAGTAGAGTCGATAAGTAGAGGTTCCACACATTGGACACCGGGCCAAAAATCGTTTCGTCTGACCGTAGCTGGACATTGCGATCAAAAATCCTAAGAATACGATGGGCACCAAAAGGGGTATTCTCGATGGGATTTTCTCAAACCAACCTTTAAATAACCAGAACAAAAATCCTTCTCCTCCGAAGAAATAGGTCAGAAACCGTCTCCAGAGTTTTTGTGTGGTCAAGACCTCGTCAATGACCAGGCGATTGATATGAGGAGAATCAGTCTCCGAATAGGAGTCAATGAGGTGGGGGTCCAATTGTCTTGCTCTTTTATAGGTTTGATCCGTTTTCCCGGAAAGAAAAGTCTCTTGAGAATAGGCCCGGTAGAGATTGTAATAATAAGCTCCTTTACTTGGATTTAAATCGATCGCTTGTTGATAGGAAGTGACAGACAGCTGGATTTGTTTTTGAGCTAAATAGACATTTCCAAGATTTGAAAAGGCTTCGCTGAATTTGGAATCCTTTTGAATTGCCTTTTTATAAAATTCTTCTGCCTGAGGGTAACGGCCTTGTCTTTTTTCTATCAATCCGAGAGAAAAAAGAACCTCGGGGTCATCGGGATGGGTGAATAACCATGCCTGCAATTTTTCTTCAGTCGCCCTATCCCAGTCCTCATGGTTTACCTGATGCATTCTCAAGATGACATCCGAAGAGGGTCCATTTAAAAAAGAGGAGGAGGAACGAATGAAAAAGGGAAGGTAAACCAAAAGGATGAGAAAGAGCAGAAGGAATCGTTTCTCCTGCTTCGTCACATAGCCCCATAATAAAGTGGACCAGAAAAGGATGGCCCATAGCATATCCAAACGTAGAAAGAAGGGGATGAAGAGGAAGAAAATTTTGAGACCATTGGTAAGTAGCTCTAAGATCTCTTGGCTTATATTTTTTCGAATCGTGTAGAAGTAGAAGGGAAGATTTTTTATTATGACCACGATTCCAAAAATCATAAACGTCAGGAGGATCGCATTGGATAGGATGTAGAACATATCATAAAAAAAGTGAAACGAACTGGGATAGTGGCGAAATTGTGCCATCTGCCCCTTGATAAACGCGGAAAGGATTTGATCAAGTTGAAAATGGTTTTGATCCCAGAGGGCTCGTGCCAGTTCGAAATAAGGTTGGGGTAAGTCGGGTGAAAATTTGATGGAAGAGGTGGCGAACTCAATAGCCTGGTTGGATTGTCCTCTCTTGATGGCCTTTTCCGCTTCTCGGATCAGCAAGTAAGAGAACAGGGGAAGATTCCTGATCCCCTTGTCCAATTTCAATTGATAGAGTTGATCCAATTCGTCCTTGCTCACAGGTGTGGTCTTTTTAAGTTCCCATACCCGCTCTGTTGCAGAGGGACTCTCTATTGTAAAAAATTCTTTCGAGAAGGGTAGGGTCTCCCTCTTGGTCAGGAAACCCATGTAATAGAGGAAAGAAAAAATTAAAACGATGAGGATAAAAAATGCCCTTTTCATCAATAGATTATTCCCCTAAAGTCCCTGGAAGCTTCTGACCGAATGGCCTCACTTGATAAAAGATATTTCTTGACCCCACCTGTGAGACGGAGTGATAGGGGATGTCTTGGTTACTCCAATCGATAATTTGGGGCCTCTTTGGTTATGACGACGTCGTGGACGTGGCTCTCTTTTAAACCGGACAAGGTGATCCGAACAAATCTTGCTTTTTCTTTTAATTCCTGAATATTCTTCGCACCCAGATATCCCATCCCGGCCTTGAGGCCTCCGATGAGTTGCTGGATACAAAAGGAAAGGGCGCCGTGGTAAGGAACTCTTCCTTCAATCCCTTCTGGAACCAATTTGGCCTCACTCTCTACCTCCTCTTGAAAGTATCGATCCCGACTCCCCTCCTTCATTGCCTCCAATGATCCCATCCCTCGATAAACTTTGTAGCTCCTTCCTTGATATAATACAATCTCACCTGGACTTTCATCGGTCCCAGCAAATAAATTTCCGATCATCACCGAATGCGCACCTGCGGCCATGGCCTTCGTGATATCCCCGGAAAATTTAATTCCGCCATCTGCAATGATGGGCACATCATGTTTCTCTGAAATCTCAGTTGTCTCCAGGATCACAGAGAGCTGTGGGATCCCTACCCCTGCAACAACCCGTGTGGTACAAATCGATCCAGGTCCGACCCCCACTTTCACCGCATCGGCTCCCGCTTTGATGAGGTCA
>Ga0315282_10017716_pt1 | contig 10259 bp, 9 predicted proteins | sample YL17G07_20_MG_FD_203693 | JGI IMG/M metagenome (GOLD analysis project Ga0315282, IMG submission 203693) | Sediment microbial communities from Yellowstone Lake, YNP, Wyoming, USA - YL17G07_20 | ecosystem: Environmental > Aquatic > Freshwater > Lake > Sediment | place: USA: Wyoming | collected... | reverse complement strand
TGGAAGAAGAAATTCTGAGCGCCTGCCCAAGATGCACATTCGATAAGGCGACTACCTACAAACAAGCATACGAATTAATAAATACTTGGACCTATGAGCTGGTCATCCTTGACATCATGGGTGTTCGTGGATTCGATCTATTGGAGCAGGCGGTAGCTCATCACTTTCCTGTGGTCATGCTGACAGCCCATGCGTTGAATCCGGAGGCCCTGAAACGCTCGATTGAAATGGGTGCTCGGGCGTACCTTCCCAAGGAAATGTTGGGTGCAATTGTCCCTTTCTTAGAAGATGTGCTGAAGTATGAAAATTTGACCGGATGGGGCCGCCTTCTGGAGAACCTGAAAGGATTTTTCAATGTCCGCTGGGGAGAGAACTGGAAGAAAGTGGACGAAAAATTCTGGAAAGAATTTGATGAAAGAATTGCTTTTATAAAAAAGTAATTCGAGCTTTAGAGAACAGCGAATGAAATGCCCAAAATGCCAGTTTGAAAATCTCGAAGCAAGAAAGTTCTGTCGGGAGTGTGGCACGAAACTCGTTCTGGTGTGCCCTCAATGCCAATCCGAAAACCTTCCGGGAGACAAATTTTGCGGCGAGTGTGGTCACGATTTAACACCCCTATCAAAGCTAACTCCCCAAGAACTATCTTTTGAGGAAAAACTTGCCAAGATTCAACGTTACCTCCCCAAAGACCTAACTCAGAAGATCTTAGCTCAAAGGGATAAGATTGAAGGTGAGCGCAAGCAGGTTACGGTGATGTTCTGTGATATGGAGGGGTATACAAGCCTTACTGAAAAGCTTGGGTCAGAACAAATGTACTCCATAATGGATGAGGTCTATGAAATTCTCATCCACAAGGTTCATGATTATGAAGGGACAGTCAATGAACTCACAGGCGATGGGATTATGGCTCTTTTTGGGGCACCCATTGCTCTGGAGGATGCTCCTCAACGAGCTATTCGATCTGCCTTAGCTATCCATCAAGAGATAAATAAATTCAGTGACCGAATAAAACAAGAAAAAGGAATTCCAAGTTTTAAGATGAGGATTGGCATTCACACAGGCCCAGTGATTGTCGGAACACTGGGTAATGACCTTCGGGTTGAGTTCAAAGCAGTAGGGGATACGGTAAATTTAGCCTCCCGGATGGAAGGATTGGCAGACCCTGGGACAACCTATGTGACCGAAGATACCTTCAAACTCACGGAGGGATTCTTTAGGTTTGAGGCTTTGGGAGAGAAGAAGGTTAAAGGCAAAGAAGAGCCTGTGAAGGTCTATCAAGTTATTGCTCCCAGTACGAGGAGGACAAAATTTGATGTCAGTGCAGAGCGGGGTTTGACTCCTTTTATTGGCAGGGAGAGGGAGCTTGAACTTTTGCTGGATGGTTTTGAGCGGGTCAAGGCGGGTAAGGGGCAGGCGTTTTCCGTTGTATCTGAGGCAGGGGTCGGTAAATCGAGGCTATTGTATGAATTTAGAAAAGCTGTTGCCAATGAGGATGTTACTAATCGGTCCATAATTGTATGGACATTCCCTCCCCCTTTGATGGGGGAGGGTGCGGGTGGGGGTGGACAAGACAAAGACCTTTTGGTCCCCCCTCCCCTTCATCCCCTCCCGCCGAAGGGAGGGGAGATTTTCTTGGATTATGTCTTTTCAATTATGGACTCCTTAGTAACTTTTTAGAAGGGAAGTGCCTCTCTTACAGCAGGGGTGTAGCCTATCATCCAGTGATAGACATCTTGAAGTCAACCTTCGATATTCAGGAGGGAGAAGGAGATCAAGGGATTAGAGAGAAAGTCAAAAAGGGATTGGAATTCATGGGAGTCGATGAACCTTCGACCCTCCCTTATCTTCTTGAGCTTCTGTCGGTCAAAAACAGTGGCATTGATCAGATCTCCATGAGTCCTGAAGCAAAGAAGGATAGAATTAGTGAGTCCATAAAGAGGATTGTCCTAAAAGGCTCTGAGATACGACCCCTGATCATAGCCTTCGAAGATTTGCACTGGATAGATAAGAGCTCAGAGGATGTAGTAAAGGGCCATTTAGAGAGCATACCAGGGTCAAGAGTTTTGTTGATATTCACCTACCGGCCTGAGTTTGTTCACACCTGGGGAGCTAAATCCTATCACAACCAGTTAACTTTACATCGGCTCTCCAACAAGGAAACTCTTGAGATGGTGACATACCTTTTAGGCACAAAGGAGATTGAAAAGGCATTAGAGGAGTTGATCCTTGAGAAGACAGAAGGTGTCCCCTTTTTCATTGAGGAGTTTATAAAGTCACTCAAAGACTTAAAGATCATAGAGAAACGAGAAAATGCGTATCATTTATCCAAGGACACCCATGTGACCATTCCTTCGACCATCCAGGATGTGATCATGGCAAGAGTTGATTCACTCCCTGAAAGAGCGAAAGAAGTGCTTCAGACTGGGTCAGTTATCGAGAGGGAGTTCACCTACCCATTGATCAATAGTGTAACGGGCCTTCCAGAAAAAGAGTTGCTCTCCTACCTCTCTGCCTTAAAAGATTCAGAGCTTCTCTATGAAAGAGGCATATACCCACAATCGAACTACATCTTTAAACACGCCCTGACCCGTGAGGTTGTTTATGACTCGATTTTGGCCAAGAGGAAGAAGAAACTTCACGAGGACATCGGGAAATCCATCGAGGAATTATACAAAGACAGCTTGAATGAGCATTACGAAGTTTTAGCTGAGCACTATTTTTTGGGTGAGAATTATTTGAAAAGTTCTGAGTATTCGAGGTTAGCAAGCAGGAAGGCTGAAAAGACAGCTTCGCTGAATGATGCGATTGCCCATGCAAAGAAAAGAGTAGTGTCTCTTGAAAGATTATCCCGGACAGATGAGATAGAGAAAAAAATTATTGATGCCGGGACAATCCTTGGGCTCTACATGGTCCAAATGAACTATCATGCCGAGGCAAAAGAAGTTATTGACCCGGTTGTTGATTTGGCCGCAAAGCATGGTTATAAGAGAAGGCTTTGCCAGATATATGCCATCTTAGGTACATATCATCTTATGGTGGAAGATAACTATCCAGATGCATTTAAATATCTTGAAAAGACTCTAAACATCTCAGGTGAAGTTAAAGACCTTGTCGCTTCATTTTTTGCCAACTATTGGCTGGGATTGTCTTCGGGGTTCGCCTGTGAGTTTGAGAATTCGTCTAAATATCTCCAGAGGGCGCTTGATATTAATTTAGCAGCAAAGAATCTTTGGGGGATTGTATCAGTAAAAAGCCTGCTGAGTTATGTCTGTTATTTCTACTCCGGAAAAATAAATATGGCATTTCGAACTACCAGTGAAGCTATTGGTATGGCGGAAGAAAGCGGAGATATTTATCCCAAGGCGATGTCATATGTAAGCCACGGAGTCTCCTGCTATGGTAAAGGATTCCTGGAAGAGGCGGAAAAGTATCTTTTGAAGGGGCTCGAATTTTGTGAAAGGATCAATTTCCATTCCTGGAATGGGGTTGGACGATTTAATCTTGCTGAGACCTATTTTGAGATGGGAGACTTCCAGAAATCCGAAGCTAATTATGAAAAAGGGATCTGGGTTTGGGAGAATAATCGATTATTTCCTTCCTGGGTGGGATGCGGAAAAGTAGCTTCAGCAAGATCAAAAGTGATGAATAAAGAGAGAGATGTGAATTTAGAATCCTTGTATGCCCATTCCCGAAACAATAAGGTAAAAGTAGCGGAAGGCTGGATTCAAAGGTATATAGGAGAGATTTTACTCAACATTGATGATCAGCACATATCTGAGGCAGAGCATTGGATTCAGAATGCTATTGAAGCCGATCAGAGGAATCGGATGATGTTTCACCTGGGAAAGGATTATGCCCTTTATGCAGACCTGTTCAAACGAAAAAGCGATAGATTAAAGGTCCAGGAGAATCTCGGCAAAGCCATCGAGATTTTCAAAGAATGCGGTGCGGATGGCTGGGTGGCGAAATATGAGAAAGAACTCGCTACACTTTCGTAGAATTAAATTGGCGCTCCGTCAATTTTTTCAACAGGAAGGTTCTCGATGGTAATATTGACGAGGTCTTTCAAGGACAACTTTTTGCTTGCATCGAGGATTTCGATACCTACAATGTGTTTCTTTTCGTCGAGATCGACTGTAACTCCTTCTTCAATGTCTATATTGTCCTCGATAGATGCTTCCCTAAGCTGGATATATAAGGCATCAGCCTCTTTATCGTATTCGATTTTCAAACCGGATCACCTCCATTTTTTTCTCTTTTTGACAGCAGAAATAATCAAAAATTTATCCTCTATCTCTTTATACGTAACTCTCAGAAATCTCCCGGACGCTTCTATCCATGCATTGGATCTACCTTCAACCGATGATTCAAGATGTTCTGGTTTTCTTATTGCCAACTCTATCTCATCCTCAGTGATTCCATGCAAACGCATTCTGTTTCTTGCATGTCTCGTGTATTTTATTGTTTTCACTAAGAAAATGATATCAGATACTATATGAAGTTGCAAGCGATTTACAATAGGGGGGACGTTCATATTTTCCAAAATCTCAATGTAAAGATCTGAAGGGTGTCGGACTACTGAATGAACCGATACCAAGCTGCACTCGAAAGGAGGAAATATCATGGCAGATTCCATTCTAAACGGAAAGAGTATCCTCGCTGTAGATGATGAACCGGATGTTCTAACAGTTTTGGAAGAAGAAATTATGACCGCTTGCCCAAGGTGCACCTTCGATAAGGCCACTACCTACGAGAAAGCAAGCGAATTCATAGGAACATTGACTTATGACCTGATCATCCTTGACATCATGGGTGTCCGTGGATTCGATCTCTTAGGACAGGCTGTTGTCCGCCATTTTCCTGTTGTCATGCTGACCGCCCATGCGTTGAATCCGGAGGCCTTGAAACGCTCCATTGAAATGGGTGCACGGGCATATCTTCCTAAAGAAAAGTTGGGTGAGATTGTTCCTTTTTTGGAGGATGTGCTGCAGTATGAAAATCTAACCGGATGGGGCCGCCTCCTTGGGGACCTGAAGGGATTTTTCAATGCCCGCTGGGGAGAGAACTGGAAGAAGGTCGATGAAAAATTCTGGAGAGAATTCGACGAAAAAATTGCTTTTATAAAGAAGTAAAAATATCCGAAGAAGTTCAACAAATTGGCATTAGAATTCTTATCTTCTATTTGATCATCTTTTTGAATTCTTCTTCGGTGAGGGTCTTGATACCCAATTCCTTGGCTTTGTCAGACTTGGAGCCGGGGTCTTCTCCGACAACCACATAGTCAACTTTTTTCGAGATGCTGGAGGCGGTCATGCCGCCCAGCGATTCCACTAAATTTCGAGCTTCCTCTCTTTGAAAAGTTTTAAGGGCCCCTGTGAAAACGAAGGTTTTCCCCACGAGCTTTCCTTTCTCCTTGCCTGTGGGTTCGGTCACCTTGACCCCTGCTTTCCTCAATCGTTCAATCGATTCCTTGTTCTTCTTATCCCTGAAGAACTGGACCACACTGGCCGCAACTTCTGGCCCGATTCCTTCAACTTCCATAAGGTCTTCTTCTGAAAGATGGAAGAAGTCGTCGAGGCGCGGGAAACTGCGGGCTAAGTCTTCTGCAGTCGTCTCGCCTACGTGACGGATGCCGAGGGCATAGAGAAATTTTGAGAGGGGTTTGGTTTTGCTCTTTTCAATGGCATCGATGATGTTCTGGGCTGATTTGTCCGCCATCCGCTCCAATTCGATGAGTTGTTGTTTGCTGACATAGTAAATATCCGCCACGTCTTTCACCAATCCTTTATCTACCAATTGATCGATTAATTTCACACCGAGACCATCGATATCCATAGCCCTCTTGGAGGCAAAATGTTTTATTCGCCCCTTCAATTGTGCAGGACAGTCGAGACCAATACATCGATGTATCGCCTCTTCTTTGACGACCTCTGCTCCGCACACCGGGCATTTCGATGGCATCTTAAACTTCTTTTCCGTTGCTTTTCGTTTTGAAGTAATGACCTGAACGACTTCCGGGATCACATCTCCTGCTCTCTGGATGACCACCGTATCGCCCACTCGCACATCTTTCTTATCGATCTCATCCTGATTGTGAAGTGTGGCCCGGCTGACCTCAACGCCGCCTACTCTTACCGGCTCCATGACTGCCACTGGTGTAAGGGCCCCTGTCCTTCCCACCTGGACGATGATATCCAGTATCTTTGTTGTCTCCTGCTTTGGTGGAAACTTAAAGGCCAGTGCCCAGCGCGGACTTCGAGCGATTTCACCCAGCCTGGCCTGAAGATCGAAGCGATTAACCTTGATGACCGTTCCATCGATTTCGTAAGGAAGAGTTTCCCGCTTCTCGTTCATCTCACGGTAATAGTCAAGAACTTCGTCAATGTTTTTACATTTCCTGACGTAAGGATTTGTCCTGAGGCCCCATTTCGGAAGAGTCTTCAAAACTTCCCACTGGGTCTTAAACGTCCGACCTATGACTTCACCCAGGGCATAGAAGTAGATTTCGAGAGGTCTCTCTGCGGTGATCTTTGGGTTAAGCTGTCGAATTGAACCCGCGGCCGCATTCCGAGGGTTGGCAAAGAAGGGCTCCCCCATCTCTTCACGTTTACGGTTCAGTTCTTTGAACTTCTCGACCTGCATGATCGCTTCACCCCGAACTTCCAGCCGCTGCGGAGCTGAAATCTCTTTTTGAATCAATTGAAGAGGCACGGTCCTCATAGTGCGGAGATTCTGAGTGATGTTTTCGCCGTTGATCCCATCGCCACGGGTAGAACCCACGACGAACTGGCCCCGTTCATAAACAAGCTCGACGGCCAATCCATCAAACTTGGGTTCTGCCGCATACTCAATATCCTCGGAGGTCCCCAAAAATTTTTTGACCCGCTTGTCAAAATCCCTTGCCTCAGATTCGTCAAAAGCATTAGCAAGGCTGAGCATCGGGATGGTGTGCCTGACGATCTCGAATTCTTCCAAGGGATGCGCGCCTACCCTCTGAGTGGGTGAATTGGGAGAACGAAGCTCGGGATACTGCTCTTCGAGCTTCTCTAACTCCTTCATCAGGCGGTCGTATTGAGCATCGGAGATCTCCGGCTGATCGAGGATGTAATAACGGTAATTATGATACTCGATCTCTTCCCGGAGCTTCTCTACCCGCTTTCCTATCGCTTCTGATACCATCGATTCCATTTTAGACAGGATGCGCAGCCTTGTCAAATTGGATCAGGGTCTCTGGTCCTGACCATGCCTAAGGACCGTTTCTTATAGTTCAAGGAGGCGTATCTGCCATCAAAAATTGAATAGAATGAAGGGGGACTAGATATAGGATGGAGGAGACAGGATTTGACAGATATTGTGGCCTTGTGAAAGAAAGAAAAAAATTGAATTAACTATAAAATTTTACTTGACAAATTTAGGTTTTCGTTATATTTCTGGATGCCAAGTGGTAAAAAGTGGGAAAAGGTGGTATGGATCGCTAAAATGAGGGGGATGAAACGATGTTTCGGGGTAGGTATGAGTACGCCATAGATTCCAAAGGTCGCATCAGCATTCCTTCAAAATTCAGAGAGATCCTCAATCAAGAATATGACGACCGTTTAGTCATCACCAACTATGACCACTGTCTGGTCGCCTTTCCTTACCAAGAATGGTCTTTGATGGAGGAAAAGGTAAAGAACCTTCCTACGCTGAGCAAGGATGCCAGAGCATTCTTCAGATTTTTTTATTCGAGTGGGATCGATTGTGAGATCGATAGACACGGGAGGCTTCTCATCCCGCAGTCATTGAGAGATTATGCCAATCTTCAAAAGGATGTTGTATTGGTGGGAAGCGGAAAGAAGATTGAGATATGGAACAAGGAACGCTGGGAGGAGGAATTTCGTAAATCTCAGGAGAGTTTTGATCGGGTCGCCGACACTCTGACCAATTTCGGATTTTAGAGAACAAGATAAAGGGCAATGGGATTTGAACACATCCCTGTTTTAGTTGAAGAGGTGATGACCTTGTTGAGATGCGAACCCGGCTGTACCTATGTCGACGCTACGCTGGGAGGGGGCGGGCACGCTTCAGAAATTTTGAAGCGGACCGCGCCGGATGGAGTTCTCATCGGAATGGAATGGGATGAAGATGCCCTCTCCGAAGCAACAAGGGCGCTGAAGCCTTTTGGTGATCGGGTCAGAATAGTTCGAGAAAATTTTATTCAGCTTCCTAACCTGATGAGAGATGAATCCGTCGATGGGATTCTACTCGATTTGGGGCTTTCTTCCATCCAATTGGAAAAAGAGAGAAGGGGCTTTAGCTTCAGAGGAGATAGTCCTCTGGATATGAGGATGGATCAACGGATGGATCAGACGGCAGCCGACTTGGTCAATCGTCTTTCCTCGGCGGAGCTGGAACATATTATCTCCCACTATGGGGAGGAGAGATGGGCTAAGAGAATCGCCGAGGCGATCATTCATCAGAGAGAGCGAGAACCCATCCGGACGACCGAGGCTTTAAGAAAGGTCGTTTACCGGACGATTCCCAAGCGATTTCATTCCCGGAGAATCGATCCTGCCACCCGAACCTTTCAGGCCCTTCGCATCAGGGTGAATGAAGAGTTGGAAAATTTGGGGAAAATACTCGATACGGGGTGGAAGATCTTGAAAAGAGGGGGACGGATCTGCGTCATCTCCTTTCACTCCCTCGAAGATCGGATGGTCAAGCAGACCTTTCGGAGACTGGAGAAGGAAGGCGAGATGCGCATCCTGACCAAAAAACCTGTGACGCCTTCCGAGGAAGAGCAAAAAAGAAATCCGCGGTCTCGCAGTGCGAAGCTGCGTTGTGCGGAGAGGATTTGAGATGGCAAAGGCCATACGCCGTAATGGGGAGCAAATCCTCTGGATGGGGGAGGATTCAAGAGTCAAACCGAAAGGGAAAAAATTGAACCTCTTCATCCTTTTCACCCTCCTGATGCTGTTTTTCATCGGAGGCTCCTTGTTTTATGTCTGGTCAAGAATTCAGGTGATCCAGCTCGGGTACGAAGTTTCAAATGCCCTGAAAGAGGAGCGGGCGCTTACTGAAGCCAACAAGAAGTTGAGGTTGGAGATCGCCACGCTCAAGTCGTATGGGCGGATTGAAAAATTCGCCGTGGAAGAGTTGAGGATGGTCAAACCCAAACCCGAACAGGTGATTGTGATTCGATGAAACGGAAATCAATTAATTGGTTTAAGGTCCGGATCATCTTTCTCTCCTGTCTTCTCTTCTTCTGTTTTGCACTCATCACGGGAAGGATGTTTCAGCTTCAGGTGCTCAGAAAGGAGCAGCTCTATAAACTGGCCGCCCAGCAGCAACACATTCAGATCCCCCTTGTTCCAAAGCGCGGGACCATTTACGATAACAGGGGGAACGAACTGGCCGTTAGCATTGAGGTCGATTCGGTTTATGCCGATGCTCGAAAAGTCGTTGATGTAGAAAAGACGGCCCGTGAGATTTCGGCAACGCTTCAGATCGATCGGGAGGAATTGAGACAGAGATTGAAAAGCCATCGATCCTTTGAATGGATTGAAAGAAAGATTTCCTCGAAAGAGGCGGAGCAGGTCAAAGCCCTTCAACTCCCCGGCATCTATTTCCTAAAAGAGAACCGGCGCTTCTATCCCAATTCCCAATTAGCTGCTCACCTGGTTGGTTTCGTAGGCCTTGATTCGAAAGGCCTGGAGGGAATCGAATTCCAATACGATGCCCTGCTCAACGGAGAAAACCATGTATGGACCAGCGCCAGGGACGCCTTAGGTCGAGAAATTGCGCTGGGCAAGGGACCTTTTGAGAAGGAGGATCATTACCGGAATATCGCCCTGACCCTCGACAAGTCCATCCAGCATATCACCGAGACGGAGCTCAGCCGGGGCGTTGAAAAGTGGGGAGCGAAGGGCGGGATGGCGATTGCCATGGATCCCTCGACCGGAAAGATCCTGGCCATGGTGTCCTACCCGACGTTCAATCCGAACCAATTCATCCAGTACCGCTCCAGGAGTTGGAGGAATCGAGCTGTCTCCGATGCCTTTGAACCAGGTTCCCTTTTTAAAACCTTTCTGGCAGCGGCAGCCATCGAGGAGCAGGTGGTTCGACCCTCTGATTCTTTCTTTTGCGAGAATGGTTCTTATACGATTTACGACCGAACCATCCACGATCACTCGAAGCATGGATGGCTCACCTTTCATCAAGTCATCAAGTTCTCCAGTAACATCGGGGCATCGAAGGTGGGCGAAAAGATGGGGAAAGAT
>Ga0315282_10017714_pt1 | contig 10259 bp, 9 predicted proteins | sample YL17G07_20_MG_FD_203693 | JGI IMG/M metagenome (GOLD analysis project Ga0315282, IMG submission 203693) | Sediment microbial communities from Yellowstone Lake, YNP, Wyoming, USA - YL17G07_20 | ecosystem: Environmental > Aquatic > Freshwater > Lake > Sediment | place: USA: Wyoming | collected... | reverse complement strand
CTGGCGACGTGGCCTGCCAGGTCGTGCTGGAAATGCCGCATGCCGGCGCGCGTCAACTGCGCTTCGGCCAGATTGCAGCCCGGCATGCGCTGCATCAAGAGGACGGAACCGCGAAACACGCGCTCGTCCGCCAGACAACCGTAGGGTTCGGGCACGGGAAAGCGGGTGTGCTGGCGATACCAGCGGAGCATTCCACATTCGTGCTCGAAGACGTTGCCGGTCTTGGAAGACAGCTTGGCGACAATGCGGGCCGGTTCGCCGTCGGTGGCCCATTCGTAGACGGCGTTGACCATGCCGCCGTGCAGGGGGCGCGTGGCCGTGACGTTCAGCGGACGGCGCAGCACGGCGCGGACGATGGCGGTGGCGGACGCAGTGTCAACGGACACAGTGTGGACGTTCATGACGAGGGTATCATACGGGCGCAGCACGGGCAGCCAACAACAAACAGAGGCTGCCCGTGGCACACAGCTCACACGCACGGGCAGCCAACAACAAACAGAGGCTGCCCGTGGCACACAGCAAACAGAGGCTGCCCGTGGCACACCGTCTTCAGTTCGTCGGGCTGCCCTGGAGTTGCTTGTACCGGTAGTAGACTTCCAGGCAGAGGCAGGAGAGCGCGGTCTGGCCGACGCGGCCCCATTCGGTGGAGTAATCGCCGGCGGGGTTCCAGCTTCCGGCGTCGTCGCCCTGCTTGCACTGGTTGGGCACCAGCACGCCCAGCATCGCTTTGTTCCAGCGCTCGAAGATGTCGCCGCCCTGCTGGAAGAGGCACATCGAGCCGTAGTACCAGTAGTAGAGGTCCACCTTCTCGCCATTGGCGCCATACTCCGGCACGCCGCCCTTGTTCACGAACCACTCGACGCTGGCCTGCAGTTCGTCGCGCTTCCAGCCCAGGAACTGGCGGGCCAGGTTGCCGATAGCGCCGAGGCGGTGCGCGGTGAATGCGTGTTCGTTGTCCGGCATGTACCAGTAGTGGGAAGGCGGGCCGTAGCCGCTGCCCGGGCCGGCGTCCTTTTTCTCGACGCTATCCAGGAACTTTATCGCGCCGCTGAACGCGGCGGGATCCACGTCCAGCCTGGCCATCTTGGCGGACTTCAGCGCCATAATGTACCAGCCTGTGACGGAGAGATCGCCGGGGGACTTGGGCGCATAGCGCCAGCCGCCGCGCTCCGAGCCTTCGCCCTGCTGGTGCTTCTCGGTGCAGTAGCGGATCGCCTTCTGCGCGGCGGACTTGGTGTCGGGGATACAGGCCATACCGGCGGCCTCGACCAGCGCCAGCGTAGCGATGGCGCCGGGGTAGCCCTTGGCGCGGTGGTGCGCCTGGTCGTCGTTGATGTCCCAGAGCAGGCCGTCCGCGTCCTGCTTGCTCTTCAGCCAGGCGACAGCGCGCTGGACGTTGCCCTTGTACGCGCCGCTCCGTTCGGTGTGGCCTGCGCCGAGAAACGCCAGGAGCGCGAAACCGGTGCAGGCGGTGTCGGTCTTGACATCCGCGCTGTATTTCTTTGCATCCCAGTGCCCGTCGGCTTCCTGATGGTAGGCCAGCCAGTGCAGGCCGAGATCCACCGCGTCAACCGGCGCCGTCGAACGGCAGAAGCGCTTGACCATCCAGCGCCGGCCGCCGCCGTCGCGGCGCCCGAACGTGCCCAGGCCCGGCCCGTCGTCCGGCCCCATGCCTCTGCCGTTTCCGCCGCCCCAGCCGCCGCCGGTTCCGGGACTGGCGCCGCCGCCGACGCCGATGAGGTCCTCCAGGCAACTGCCGCCCATGCCGCCGCCGCCCGCCGCGTCGTCCACGCCGGTGCGGCTGTAGAAGACGTGGCAGTCCTCGCGCCCGAACGCGCTGTCCGTATCGGGCTTGTCGGGATTGTTGGTGACGAAATGGTCGCCAAGCTCGGCCTCTGCCAGAACGTCCGGCGGGACGAGCACTTCGCCCGGCTCGGCCGCGGTGGGATCGGTCGCGGGAATGTCGCGTGACGTTTTCAGGGGCGCAGTGTAGTCAACGTTCGGCTTGTCGGGCTCGCGGCCCTTCAACTCCTGGCGCGGCAGGAGTTCGGTGACGACGACGTTGGCGGGCGTGTCGTCGCCAATGTCCATGGACGCGGAGATCAGCCCCGCGAGTGTGATAACGAGGCCGTGGAGGAGGACTGAGACGATCCACCAGGGCGTCTGGGAGGTGACGGCGTAGAGAAGCAGGGCGCTGTCCGGCGCTCCTTCTTCCTGCGCCTCCTCGGCCTGGACATCCTGCTCTTCGACTTCTTCTTCGATGCGTGACATGGCAGTTCCTCCTGGCATTGCCACGGCACACGATGCCGCGAGGCAAGCCGCGCCTGTAGTGTCCCGGCCATCCTGTTTCCTGGACTTCCCGCTACGCGCTACTCTCTTCGCATCGCACTAATCTTCTGACTACACAACGAACGAGCAGGCGCTTTCTGGCAAAAAAAATTCCGTGCGCGCGGGATTCCGCAGAACGGCCTCAGTTGTCAGTTGTCAGTTGTCAGTTGTCAGTTGTCAGTAGTCAGTTGTCAGTAGCCCGGAGCAATAGCCAAGAGCCAATAGCCAAGAGCCAATAGCCGCTACCATTTTCTGTGGTATAATGCACGGCGCTGGGAGCGAGCAGAGCATGGCGGACAAACGGCCCTTGAGCCTGATCAGCTTCGATATTGACGACACACTCTATTCCAGCACGGACTTCGCCCGGCTGGCGCGCGAGAACGCGCTGAAAGCAATGATCCAGGCCGGCCTCGATATCGAACTCAAGGACGCGATTGTCGAACTGCATGAGGTCGTCACCGAGTTCACGTCGAACGACCCCAACCACTTCGACCGCTTTCTGCAGCGCCTGCCTTCTCGCGCGAAAGCCGGCATCAACCCGGCCATCCTTGTGGCGACGGGCGTCGCGGCGTATTCGGACACCGTACACGACAGCCTGATGCCCTATGAGGACGCGTTCGATGCGTTCAAGCGGCTGCACGCGGGCGGCTTCAGGCTGGGCGTCGTCTCACAGGGCTACACGGTCAAGCAGGCCGTCAAACTGGTGCGCCTGCGGCTCCTGCCGTACCTCGACAAGAAGGCGATCTTCCTGAGCGACCAACTGGGGATGAGCAAGGCGAACCCGAAGTTCTACCAGCGCTGCGCCGAGCTGCTGGGCTTGCCGCCGGGGCAGTGCATGCACGTCGGCGACCGCCCCGATCGCGACATTGACCCTGCCAACGCCGCGGGCTGGCTGACCGTGCTCAACCACCGTTCGGGCCGTTACCAGAAGAGCCCCGGGGCCACGCCGCCCGCGTACATCATCTCGAATTTCTGGGACTTGATTGAGACCGTCGAGCGCGAGTTTGAGCCGGGGATGAAACCACAGACGAACACAGATGGACACAGATAAGGAGGAGGCGTAGCTATGGGTAAGGCAATCCTGTTCCTGGTCGTGGCAGGCGCCGCCGTCGTCATCGCCATCGTGTACATGAGCGGCAAGGCCGTCGCGCCGCCGGACGCGAAGCTGCCGGGTTCGGAGTCGTCCACAGGGGACGAGCTCGAGCTGCCTACCAACCGGCTGCGCAGCGCAACCGCGGACCTGGGCAAGCAGGTCGCGGACAAGGCGAAGGCCGCCGCCAAGACGGTGGGCGTCGCGGTCGGCGGCAAGATCACCGGCCTGAAGTTCGACCGCGAAGTCGTGGAAGTGAAGGCCGGCGGGAAGGCCGAACTCAAAGTCACCCGCAGCGGCGGCGACATGAAGGCCACCAAGCTCGAACTCGTCCCCGCGCCGGGTTCGGGTCTCAAAGCCACGGGGGGCGAGTTCAAGGACGGCCAGGAGGACACGTTCGTCACGGTTGAAGCCCCGGCCGGCGCCAAGACCGACGCGGGCCTGACCATCAAAGGCGGCGAGGTGACGAAGGTTGTGCCCGTGAAGGTGAAGTAGCGCGGCAGGTGTGGTACAATGGAGAGGCCCAAGGGCGAGGTGAGCCGATGAGGCGCAAGAGAGTCTCCGATTACCGTCAACGGATCGTGCGCGACGCGCGGATATGCGGCGGCGAACCCGTCATCAAGGGCACACGCGTGACGCTGCGGACCGTCCTGGCCAGCTTGGCCGAAGGGGCGTCTGTTGAGGAGATACTCGATGACTTTCCGACACTGACCGCGGAGGACGTGAAGGCGGCTGTGGCCTTTGCTGCCGCCTCGGCGCAGGAGGATCTCCCAACCCCGGCGGTGCCACAGATAGCATGAAGATTAGAGCCACCGTGAAGTAGCGCGCACGCGAAACGGAGGGACTAGCATGATACCCCGCAAGAACCCTTTCCGGGGGCAGGGCGGTCTGATGTCGCCCGAGTTCAAGGCCCTGCTGGACCAAAGCATGGAGGAACTCCGCCTCAAAACCTCGGCACATGTGGCGATTGCCCGTCTTGGGCAGGCGGAGAAGTGGAACTTGGACCAGGACCAAGGCGATCTGGTCTTCACCCTCCCAGACATGATCGTCACGTGTCCAGCGCAGATCATCGGCAGCTATGACAGCCGCGGCCGGACGTGGATGTGGGCTTGGGCCAATCCGTCCATTGCCGACAACCTCAAGCGGGATGCGCTGAAGGTGAAGGCCTACGGCCTGGAGCACCGCGTTGGCAGGCTGACCACGGCTGAGTGGGTCGGTGATGAAACTGAGGCCTGGAAAATGACGGCGCTTGCGGTGATGCTTTGCGCGGCGCAGGGCGCGTATCGCGGCCCGGCGGGGACTACCTTTGTCTTCATGACGTTCGGTCCGGTGAGGCTGAGCAAGCGAACGTGACGAAGATGCGGCCGAGGGTTTGGTCTCCCCAGGCCACCGTTGTGAGGCGCTGCGAGCCTACGGCTTCTTCCCGAGGCAATACAGGAACTCGAAGTCGCGCACGAAGAGCTTGCCGGCAGCGGCCGCCGGCGACGAACCGTTGCCCCAGCCGCCCAGGTCGCCGTTGCCGAGCACCTCAAGCTGCGGGCCGGCTTTGATGACGTAGCTTTTCCCCGTGCTGGCGAAGTACACTTTCCCGTCCGCGGTGGCAAGCGGGCTGGCCAGCTTCGAGACGCCAGGCAGCGGCGCGTTGAAGACTTCCTCGCCCGTGGCCAGCTTCAGACACGCGATCTGGCCTTCCCTGCGCACTTTGAAAATGTACTCGCCGGCAACAACACAGGAGGAATAGTCGCCCGCGCTCTTGGGAATCTGCCACTTCACGAGCGTCTTGGTGACGTCGCCCTGGCCCGTCGGATCAACGGCCAGCGCCAGTTCGTTGCCTCCCTTGTCCACGATGACCATGCCGCCGCCGTACACGGGCGACTCGCCGAACGCCAGGCTTTTGCACCACCATATCGGCTCGCCGCTGGAAGGGTCGAGGCCTTGCAGCATTTCGGAGCCGGCGACAATCAACTGCGGCTTGCCGTTTACCTGGATGAGCAGCGGCGTGGTGTTGTTACAGCCCATCTTGGCCCGTTTCTGCTCCCACTTCACTTCGCCGGTCTTCTTGTCGAGCGCCTGAATCCACCCTTTGCCGCGGCCCTGGTCGCAGAGCAGGATCAGGGTATCCTGGCAGAGCATCGGGCTGCTGCAGATCCCGGGGTTCAGGTCGAACGGCCCGGCGCGCTCCGTCCGCCAGAGCAGCTTGCCGTCCAGGTCCACGGCCGCCAGCACGCCGGAGCCGAACCACGCGTAGAGCATTTGTCCGTCAGTGACGGGCGTGGGCACCGCGTAGATCGCGTAGCCCATCGGCTCCTTGCCTTGAGGGATGATTGTGCGCCAGAGTTGCTTGCCGTCGGAGACCTGATAGCACGAGATGTGGTGTTCCGGGACTTCCTTGGCCGCCTCTTGTTCCTTGGTCTGTTTTGCCGCGGTGGTGATGAAGACGCGGTCGCCCCACACGATAGGGCTGGAGTGCCCCGTGGTGTTGGGAAGCGGGACCTTCCACACGACGTTCTCGCCCGTCTTGCCGTTCCAGTTGAGCGGCAGGTCCTTCTCGTCGGTGCAGCCGCTGCCCGTTGGCCCGCGCCACCCCGGCCAGTCAGCGGCGAAGGTCGGCGCCGGGCAGGCAAGTGCGCACGCCGCCACAAGTCCCAACGCGCGAGTGCGATTGCCCAACGTTGCCAAGTCTTTCCGCATGCGTCCCCCCTTCAACAAGCCCGAGGCGGGCACGGAGGCCCGCCCTACCGTTGCACGCCACCTCGTCGTGTGTCAGATGCGGCGGATGTGTATGCCGCGCGCGCCGCGTCAGTCACGGCTCGCAGCGCAACGCCTTTCTCTTCGGCCCGCGCGCGGCAGTCATCGGCTTCCGGGTGAATGCTGACGACCTCGCCCTGCCATTCGCCCACCTTCACGCGCACAAGGCCGTACTCCGTGGTGACGGGCACGATGCGCCGCGCCAGCTTCAGCCGCGACTGCTGTGAAAAGCGCAGTCCGAAGGTGCCGCATTCCCGGAACAACACCGCCGCCACGGCGTCCAACTGCGACGGTTCGGCCAGCACGGTGAGCATCGTGGCGGGCCGCGATTTCTTCATCTGGATGGGCGTGAAGAAAACGTCCAGCGCGCCGAGCGCCAGGAGTTTCTCCGCCACGTACCCCAGCGTTTCCGGGGAAACGTCATCGAGGTTCGTGCGAATCTCCAGGACCGTGTCGGCCGTGGCATGGGCATGCTGCCCATGCGTCACGGGCGAGACGCCCGTGCTACCCGGCGTGCCGAGGAGAGCGCGCAGGACGTTGGGCATTGCCTGCGCCGAGCGCGATCCCGCGCCGTAGCCGATGGCCTCGACCGTCATCTCCGGCGCCGCCTCGAAACGCGTGGCCAGTGCGGCGAGCAACGCTGCGCCGGTCGGGGTCGTGAGCTCCTCCTCGATGGGCGTGTGGCGCAGGGGCACGCCCCTCATCAGTTCCAGGGTTGCGGGGGCCGGCACGGGGAGGAGGCCGTGCGCACACTTGACCGTGCCGGAACCGAGCGCCACGGGTCCGCACCACACCTCCTCGACCCCAAGCAGTTCCAGCCCGATGCACGCGCCCACGATGTCCACGATGCTGTCGAGCGCCCCGACTTCATGAAACGCGATCTCCTTTGGCGGCCGGTTGTGGACCTTCCCTTCGGCTTCGGCGAGCTTTGTGAAGACGCTCGTGCTGGACGCTTTCACGCGCGCGCTCAGGCCCGAGGCGCTGATAAGCTCCAGGATGTCCGCGCAGCACCGGTGCGCGTGCGCCCCGCGCTGCCCCGCCCACACTGCCGTGCCGGCGTAGTTCTGCGCATGCGTGCGGGAATGGGTGTGCTCTGCGTACGGCGAGCCGGCGGCTCGCCCTACAGGCGCGTGGTCACCGGCCGGAGTGGCGCCGGTCACCTCGAACCGCGTGGCGCTGATCGGTCCGCGCATCACGCGCTCGGCCCGTATGCCGTAGCCCTCAAGCTTGAGCCTGGCCAACTCCTGATGGAGGCGGGCCAGGTCCAGGCCCAGGTCAAGCAACGCGCCGAGGAACATGTCGCCTGCGATCCCGGAGAAAGGATCGAGGTACAGGATTTTTGATTTTTGATTTTTGATTTTTGATTTGCCGGATGCCATGAGCTCTCCCACTTCCCTTTGCGCAGTCACGCCGGCGGCGCTAAAGGTTCGCCGCACCAGACGCACTTGCGTGGCTTGCCGCTGGCTGTGCGCCCAATCTTGACAGGGCGGTTGCACTTCGGGCATGTCACCTTGACCGGTTCTTCCCGCGGCCCTTTGACAGCGGGGGCCGGCGGCGGCGCACTCTTCTTCGCGTGAACGTTCCTGCACAAACGCGAACAGAAGCCTTCGGCCGACGGCCCGGCCAGCGACTTGGCGTAGATCTCGCCGCATTCCAGGCACAGCGCCTGATGCGGCTGCAGGTTCATCTTGGCCATTTCTTTGCGCATTGCGGTCAGCCACTTGATCGCGTCCTGCGCGGGCAGGTCGAGCAACTCCAGCACCGCCTGGCCCGGCAGCCCCTGCATCTCGTAGTCCCGGTCCGACACGGCGTACTGCCCCATGATCTCGCCCAGCCGCTCTGTATGGATGACGTGGACTCCCACCAGGGCGCCAGCCACCATCGCGCCGGCGGCGACTGCATCCAGCGGCTCGGGGTCTGGCGTGCTTGTCCTTCGCGCTGTCAACACAATGTCAAAGCTGCTCGCGCCGCACGAGCAATGCCCCTTACTCAGCTTGAACGCCGCGAGGTCAACCGCCGCCGAGCAATGGGCGCAGGTCAGGGACGATATGGTCAATGATACGCTGGTCGGCATCGCTTGCCTCGGCGTCACAGCAGGCTGGGGCGCCAGTGAGCTTGCCAGCCCAATCCGCAATCCGAAATCCGCAATCCCCAATCCTCAGATCACATAGTCCTGTCCGCCCATGACCTCGCGGACTTTCTCGCCGATATTCGGCGCGCGCATGAACGTCTCGCCAATCAGCACCGCGTCAATCCCGGCGCTGATCAGCCGCTGCGTATCGTCCGGACTGCGAATGCCCGATTCGCTGACAAGGAGTACACCGTTGCGGGTCCGGCGGGGCAGTCTGGCCGCCAGCCGGAACGTGGTCTCGATGTCGGTCTCGAGCGTCTTCAGGTTGCGGTTATTGATGCCGATGAGCCGCGCGCCGCTGTGCAGCGCGGCGTCCAACTCGGCTTCGTCGTGGACCTCCACCAGCGCGTCCAGTCCCTCGCCCTCGGCGATCTCGCGGAAATCGCGCAACCGGGTCTCCTCCAGGCAAGCCACGATCAGCAGCACGGCGTCCGCGCCGTAGCGTTCCGCCTCGATGATCTGGTATTCGTCCACGATGAAGTCTTTGCGCAGGAGCGGCAGCTTTGCCGCGTTGCGCACGGCGGCCAGGTGTTCGAGCGAGCCCTGGAAGTACCGGGTGTTCGTCAGCACCGATATCGCCGCGGCATGCGCCTGCTCGTAGGCCCGGGCGATCGCCGCCGGATCGAAATCGGCGCGCAGCAGGCCCGCTGACGGACTGGCTCTCTTGATCTCCGCAATCAGCGCCAGGCCGGGCCCTTGCAGTGCCGCGGCGAAGCTGCGCGGCGCAGCCCGAAGGCTCTCCTTGGCGCGCAGGCGGTCGAGGGGCAGGGCGGCCCGTGCTGTTGCCACCTCGTCGCGCGTGTGCTCGACGATGTCCTCGAGGATATCCGCAGGTCTGCTCGCGCGTTCCATAGGCCGCTGGCCCTCCTGCCGCACTTTCTCCTTGAAGCGGCGCAGGTCTTCCTGCAGCTCCAGCAGCCGCTCGACCAGGGGATCCGGCAGGCTGGTCTGGTCCAGTTGCTGTGCCGGCACGGTGTGGCCGCCCGAGGCCACGATCCTCCCCGGCACGCCGACCACCGTGGACTCCGGCGGCACGGCATGCACCACGACGGAACCGGCGCCTATCTTGGAGTTCTTCCCGACGACGATGTTGCCCAGCACCTTGGACCCGGCGCTCAACAGCACGCCTTCCTGGATGGTCGGATGGCGCTTGCCGGTTTCCTTGCCCGTGCCGCCGAGTGTGACCTGGTGGAGCATCGTGACGTTATTGCCCACGCTGGCCGTTTCGCCGATGACCACGCCGTGGGCATGGTCAATGAAGATGCCGCGTCCGAACGTGGCGCCGGGATGAATGTCCGCGCCCGTCAGGAACCGCGCCAGGAAGTTGAAGAGCCGCGCCAGCGTGCGCAGCCGCCACGCGTAGAGCGGGTGCGCCGCCAGGCGGTGGATGGCCAGCGCCCACCAGCCCGGGTAGAAGACACAGGCGAGCCAGCCTTCCGCGGCCGGATCGCGTTCACGGATTGCGCGCAGGTCGGCCAGGATCTCGCCCGCGGTCCCCGGAGCCGTCAGCAAACGCAGGATGCTGACGCACAGGAACAATGACAGCGCGACCGCCGGGACTGCGGCCACGACGTACAGTATGCCGAGGAGAACGGTCTGGAGAGTTTGTTCCATGGGTGACGCCGCCTTATGCCGCTGGTTCCGGCAGCATCAGACTCCTCATTTTTCCCGTAATCCAAGATACGCTGAGAAGCACGAATGGTCAAGGCGGTTGTTCCGGTGTGCGAATTCCTGCAGGCGCCCCTTGTCGAAAGCGGGCAGTTGCGCTAGAACAAGCGTCATACGGAAAGGGCAGAGGCCTGCCAGCCGGGCGTCGAGGAGGATACCACCGTGGTCAAGGTCAACAGTCCAGTCTGCGGGCTTACTCTTGCGGTTGCGGCGTTCTTGTCCGCCGGCGCGTTTACGGGCGATGCGCCGCCGAAGCCTGCACAGCCGGCGAATGGGGATATCGTACTCCCCTCG
>Ga0315282_10017713_pt1 | contig 10260 bp, 11 predicted proteins | sample YL17G07_20_MG_FD_203693 | JGI IMG/M metagenome (GOLD analysis project Ga0315282, IMG submission 203693) | Sediment microbial communities from Yellowstone Lake, YNP, Wyoming, USA - YL17G07_20 | ecosystem: Environmental > Aquatic > Freshwater > Lake > Sediment | place: USA: Wyoming | collected... | reverse complement strand
AGATTGCAGTGATGATCGTCAAAGAAAATGTCCACATTCAGCCTAATTCTAGCACTTGTGGCTCTACCAGGTCGAACCAAACATGAAGCTTCTTCAAAAAGCTTGAGAGGATACTCGACCGCGCGATGAGCCTCAGAATTCGCCAGCCGAGCCTTGATGGAGTAGAATAGCAGTCGCCGCATGTCCCAACAATATATGCCATCCCCACGAATCCTATCGATCTTGAAAAGTGGCAGGACCTCGTTTGTGACCAGTACGGCTCCTGAAAGTCTCTTCAGATGCTGCCTACTAGATCGTCTTGCAGATTGGCACGCTTTCTTTAGTTCGGTTACGTCTTTCTTCCTCAACGCTCCCTCTTTGACACTGAACGCGGTCTTTCCGGCAGGAGAAAACCATGGGGTACGAAGGCTTGGCCCTTGAGAGCCATCCAGAGGTCTTCTGAGAAAATCACAAATGAAGTCAAGAGGTGGAGCAATGTTTCGACGCTGTATGATTCGATATGCCAGTTTCTCCAATAGGTTTGAGAACTCGTCCTCCATAACGTCCCCAAGTATTTGGGCCAAATGCCCGGACAAAGAAATCCCATCAGATGTCTAGCCTGACGGTACTCTGTAGTACTGATATTTGCCGGCCTTTCGAATCCGCCGCAACGTACCCTTCTTTACCAATCTGGTGAGATAAACCGACGACGCAGTGGTCGTGTCTGGAACAGCGTTTGCCTCTAGGGCTTTGACAACATCCGCCACTGTTCTAGGCTTGCGCGCCCAATCAGTTCCGAAAAGAGCTACTATGTTGTCCATCGTGCTTCTGGCAGCTTTGATCGCTGGAACATCTTCAAAAGCTAGTTCCGGCCCTGGTATTTGCACTGGAGTAGACACAACGCCTGATAGAGTCTTGGCAATGCTGCTATTGAGTTTCTTCAAATCCTCAAGATCATGCGCAATCTGCAGAGCAGGAGCATCAACGGAGAACTCGTAGTTCATTCCACGGACGACCAAGTGAACTGACAGACGTGATTTCATACTTCCTTTCTTCTCAGTTCCTCGTCTCTTCATTCTGATCAGGCCTGTAGTAACGTACACTCGTTCTTAAGTAGAACCCTTCTGAGTCAATAGGTATACCGCACAGTTCACCATGCTGGCTGTACTTGCATGAGTAAGTCTTGTTTGGTCTAGGGTAATCTCTGGAATGAGCGGCTCTTTCTTGGGGGTAGACGTTTGTTATCACTTTTCGAGGCTCTTTGTCTGGCGTAGTTTATCTGAAGGTCGCTCAGTATCCTTCTCAACGCGTTTCTATCCTTCTCTTCCACATGCAGCTCCAGCTTATCTATCAGGAACGAGGTGCAGTCGATCGCCACCTTCGCCCGTTCAAAGCCTTTCTCAGCCTTATCCGTGCCAGGTTTCACTCTCAACCCCATATGCTGCCAAGCCTGCACGCTCAGAACGCTGACAAAGAAACGCCAACAAGCCTTACGTGTCAAGAGACGTGATATCGAAAACCTGCGTCTTCTTTTCTTCATCCTCACTATTCAACTGAGGCTCTCCTCCTACCTAGATGTTTTCGAACCGCCTTTCTCAGCTATGGTATCCTGCGCCAGGTTACCGAAATCCTCCAATTCCTAGAACTGATGCGTACTGCAGAAGCAACTGTGCGAATGCTAGCGCGCGCTATTGTCGATTCTTGCAGGTCTGGGAATACTGCTCTTCTCAGTGAAGGCCAGAAGAGTGGGGGGCGAGGCTAGCGTTTCCGGATCGGGATGAAGGCTGGCTTCTCACTCTCTCGGGAAGCGTAGACGGCTAAGGCGATTGACCAGAACCGGTCGTCGTGTGTTCCTTCGTCATGATAGAACTTGATGTTGCCGTCCTTGGTGAGTTCAAACTTCTCTAGGTTCAACTCAGCGATGACGTCAGGATCATACGGCAATGCGAAGGTTTTGAGCTGCATTTGCTCCTTCAGGTAATTGGCGATTTCCTGCTTCGACTGCATGCTGAAGGTGACGGGTGAGACCTGAGTGATTCCAGCCGACTGCATGTCTTTGACCACGTAGCTCTCTCGAGTCGCGTCAACAAGGACCTTCTCAACCGACTGGAAACGGTCGCACAGCACCTTCACGTAACCAATCACAGAGGCGTAAGGAGTCTTCAATGGGAACTGGTGGCAGTGAACCAGGCCGATGCGACTGTTCCATCTCTCAACAACTGAGACAACGGAATGGTCGTGGATCTCACCTAGGTCGATGCCGACGCTGAACAGTCCCTTAGGTGTGGACTCGAAAGGGTAGTAGATCTGGCGCGGGTTGAGGCCGTGCCACGCGTCGGTCCAGATGCAGGAAGCAATCAGCTCCCGCGGCACGTAGGCATCCACGTCTTCGCTGAACTCAGCCTCAAACTCCCTGATGAAACGTTCCGGCGGTGAAACCTGCCGCATCTCATCAATGAATTCCTGCGTCATGAGTCCGGCCGCAACAACATCACGCCAAGTCACATGATGACGGGACCACATACCTTCCAGCTTGGGATCCATGCACATCTGATAGAAGACTGACTTCGTAGCCCAAGGCGTGGAGGAGGCGATCAGGGTACCGTTCGTGGTCGCAAGCATCGGATATAGAACGTTGTAGAAAATGATCTCGTCGTCTCTGAAAAAGGCGCTTTCATCCGCCAGCACCTGATGGGCCGTGTAGCCCCTCAACAGATTCGGCGAACAAGGCAGGGCGACCATTTGGCTGCCGTTCCTAAACCAGACCACGGTTCGCTGTATCTTGTCAACTATGACTCGTCTGTCCTGGGGCTTCATGCTGTTGAGGAAGCCTTGGATCCGATCCATCATGATCATGCTTTGCCGGAGCGAAGGTGCCACGATCAACGACAGAGTTCTTGGATGGGTGGCGGCGTACCAGATCGCCCGGACCGCGATCGTTGTGGTCTTTCCAGCCTGTCGGCACATTCGCACCGCGATGCGTTTGCCTGTGTCCGCAAGAATCTTCTCCTGGTACGGGAGAGGCGTGAAGCCTAGAAACCTCTTAGCAAACGCGGCCGGATCGTCTCGGACCTTCTCGAATTCACTCAGCCGCTTCTCGTCCAGTGGTCTGAGTGCCTTCTCCAGTCTCTTCAGCCGATTTTCGATCCTCGCTCTCTGCTTCACCAATCCCGCTGAACTCCTCACACCTCTTCATCCGCCTCAGAAGCTCGTCCGTGGCAACATTCTCCAGAACTGCGTTCAGAATGTCACACAGATATCCAAGAAGCTGATACTGCCTCAACATCTGCGGCTTCGCAACCTTCCCCTCCCGAATCAGCCCGGAAACCTCATCAATCCTCTCCGTAAGAGTCTGGACCATGGCCTCCCTACGAGCCGTCACATCAACACCTGCTACACGGTAGGTCAAAGCGAACAGGCGCAGCTGCTTGAACAACTCACGCAACTCCAGCCTCCTAGTGAACAAAAGCTCCAAAGGCAGGCTCCTCAGATACGACAAGATCGCTCTTCTGATCAGCCGACTCGCAGAGATCCCCTGCCTCTCAGCAGTCTGCTGCACCAAGCACAGAAGGCGCCTAGTTATCCGGAAATTGTACTGCAGCGCACCCTACCCCCTCTATATACGACTGTATATACACTTCTCCACCGTCCGAATGGGCGTCAACCATCGCAGAACCGAAGCCAACGCCAGCAGGGCATCAAGAAGAGCTTCCACTGTGAAACTCTGCCTCCCCCAACATGATAGCTCCTCCCTGATCGAGCGCTGCCTACCAATCCATCCACTGAAGAGGTCACCTTCAGTCATGGTCGCTTTCTCTCACTGCACTTCCTCGTCGGGAGCAGGGCACCTCTTAAATACTTCGTTTTACTGAAGTTATTACACAACGGAGAAGAGAGGAATGGTCTCCCGCGGGCGCTTCCCACGAACAGAAGAAATGGAACAAGAGGTCTCTCGGCTGCTGTTCCGAAGGGGCTCTCTGGGCTTCACGGAGCTCCTTGACGAACTGAACCGGTTACCTGAAGACAAGCGGATAGGCAGCCCTGGCACATTATCCCATTGCTTGAAGAGCCTGGCGAAGGCCGGCACTGTGGAACGTGAGATCGAGACAAGGAAATGGAACCTCACGTCGCTCGGAAGACTATCCCTCACAGTCCACGAACAGCTATCCGACCCAAAACTGAAAGAACGAAAAACCCTCTTCCTCGTCATGAAGGAAACGAAGCCAGACGCGTGGTGGGAGATCGTCGAGGGGCTAGCCCGCTCCACAGGACTGCACAAGCGTTTCAAAGATCTCCCAGAAGAAGAGGTCATGAAGAAACTCAAAGCCTACACGCAGCAAACGCAACAGGCGATGACCCGTCTCTGGTGGGGCATAGCAAGCGACATGATAGTCCAGGTTGGCGGCATCTTGGCAGGAATCCTCCTGCTACGCTCCGTCTACCCTGTCCTGATGGAAAGAGATAGCGCATCAAGGTTGACTACTGCCATTCGATCGGTAGTAACCCCGTGGGGAGTGTCCACCTCTCAGAAGATCGAACAGCTGATCGCACCCTACGCCTTGAACTTGGATGTTCTCGTGGCCTGGGACAAAGCGATACGGGATGGCAAATTCAGTCAAGACGACAGAACATTGGCCTTCCCTGAGATCGCAGAGAAGCTCAAGGCGCTAGGATATCTCGTTCCCCAGAAAGAATAACGCGTGCGTGCTAGGCCAATTCCAATAGACTGAGCCTCAAGAATGCCACAGGAGATGTTGTTGAGATGAAGGAATATGAATGCGTTCAGATTGAGCACCACAAGGATGTTGGCAAGACAATCGGGGAATACCAAAGCAGGGGCTGGCGCCTACACACCTATCAAGCGGCTGGCATGGGCGCAGGACCCATGTCGTATCAGATCAACCACTATCTGCTCTTTGAGAAAGGCTGATCGGACAGACATGAACGGACGCCTATGCTAGTGGCAAAGAGAATGCCTATCGAGCACACAGCTCGATTTGTGGCGGCCGCACCAACTAGCGTGCGCGGCCTAGGAATGGCTGCTGTCTCTTCCAGAAATCTATGGATGATTTACACGGTAAGATGCTGTGATACAGAACAGGAATAGTAGGATCACATAGAGATACAAACTAGTGGGCGTTACCATTACTTGACATAATTGGAAGTCAATGACTTAAGGGAATTGCCAACGACAAACTGGCGAGAATTGCTGCTGACTACTCTGTTGCGCCTCTTTCAGAGACTGCGTTTTGAACAATTGTTCCACGTAGACTGGCTGGTCAACCCCACAGGAGCAACATACCGGTTCACTGACCACTTCAAAGGCTTCGAAAAGGTTGAAGCCGTGAAACAGATCTTCGGCGAAAAAACCATAGAAGTATTGCAGAACCTCAAGGTCAAGTTCACTTACATAGGCGGTTACATGTGGATTGACGCCCGAGACGGAAGCCTAGTAGTCAGCACTCACTACTTGAACGAAGGCGACAAAACAGGCATATACCTTGATTTAGTCCACGAGCTCGTCCACATAAGACAGTTCATGGAAGGAAAGAAACTCTTCCCCGCGGAATACGACTACGTAGACAGACCGACAGAGATAGAAGCTTATCAGCATGCAGTACACGAAGCGAGAAGACTCGGACTAAACGACCAACAGATATGTGAATACCTCAAAACGGAATGGATGAGCAACGAAGACCTAAGAAAACTGGCAAAATCCGTGGACGTCAAATGCACATAGCAATGCACGCAACAGGCTGAGTTTTCTAGCGCGTGCGAAGCCCAACAATGAAGACCGGTCCCTCACAGCTGAGGCTTACTCGCATGGAAGAAGAGAAAAACGTGATTGAGGTCTTTTCCAGGAGTGGCGAACAAGTCAAGAGCGTTCGCGGCCGATACGGGAATCTACTTGGAGTGCGGTTTATGACGACGGAGCCGACCATATTGGAGAGTGTGGAGCGTTAGATGATGGGAGATCGGAATCGTAGGGTTGGCGTAGCTGTCTTCACAGCTGGTGCGCTCTTGATGGCTGTAGGCTCATTGCTCCCCTGGTTCCTTTATCCGTTGTATGCTAAATACGGGTGGACGAAGGGCTTCCTGGAACGCGTTTGGCCTCAGACCCTCATCGGCAATACGCCTCTAGTGGTCTTGGCGTGGATCCTAACTCTGCCTCTAGGGATCATGTTCGCCGTTCTCGGCGGGCTGATCTACGCCAGAGGCGGGATGGAGGGAGCATGAGGGTTTGGAGATTCTCTCTTGGTACTTTGGGATTCTGGGCGGTCTATTGACAGTTCTCTTTCTCGGGACGCTGTGGTATTGGATGAGGTATAGTCGACTCGAGAAAGGCGGTATGAGGAGGGCATGTGACTTGAAGGTGGTCGGCTACGGCTTCATTATGCTGGCTTCTTGGCTCATGTGCGGTATTGTTGGCCCTCCCGGTTCAGCCGCGAGGCCTGACGGAATGATGATTGAAAGCATTGTCACGTCTTCCTATGCGGTCATGCTATTCCTATTCTTGGGGTTCCTTTTCATCTTCCTAGGTCAACGTACGACGTACAGAGCGAAAGCAGCCTCGCGGGCGTGAAGAAGCGCGCACTATAACAGAAACACGTTCCTATTCATGATGGAAGCAGTACATTTCCTGAAAGAGAATCTAGACATAGAAATGAACATCAAAAAAGAACATAGAATGTGATTTTGGTGCGTTAAACAAGCAATGTTTGAAGGAAAGATGCCCTTTCGTAAAAAATACACTCCGAAGAATGCTATAGCATAGAATGGCGCGAGCTCAAATTCGGCAGTTCTCTCACAGACATCGGTTGATTTCCAGCGTTAAGATCACTCTCATTCACACTCAACGTGATTCCCTGCACTAAGATACCCTGCCCGAAGTTCATGTGTCTCAGAACGCGTAGATAGGTCGAAGCCAGTCTTCAGGTTTGTCCAGTGAAGCCATATTCAATATTATTTATGGAGTTGAAATACTAAACCTGTTGCCGATGGTTAACTTGAGGAATCAAAAGTGAGTGATGTAAATAGAACAGCCAAGCGGTCGTTAGTCAAAGCGATCACATACAGATCCGTGATTATCGTCCTAGACTTCTCCGCAATTTACGTGCTTACAGGAAAAGTAGATGTCGCGCTAGGCTTCATGGTAATCAGTAACATCTACACGACCGCAGCATACTTCATACATGAACGAATTTGGAACAAGATAAAATGGGGCAAGTTCTAGGGCTGGGCGATTAGCGCGCGCTACTTCGATTCTTCTACACACGGATGCTTCTTCATATCTGGGTGGCATTCTCTTATCTGCTCTTCAGAGCAGTCCTGCGGTGTTCCTTTGAGCTTCTCTGGATGGATACATTTACCTTTACACATTTCAGACACCTACAAACCTATTCTTTTTATAGCATTTAAACTATCAAGTTTATAGTAGGAAAGTAACTATGGTAGAGGAAAGCGTCTGCAACTGCTTATGCTTCGCCGAAGGAACACTCGACGCCATCAGCAAGAAATGGACTCTACTCGTAATCAACGCGTTAGGAAACCATCAAACGTTAAGATACACAGAGCTAATGAGCGAATTAGAAGGCATAAGCCCCAAATCACTAGCAGACACCCTAGCAGAACTGCGCAAACAAGGATTAGTTCAACGAGAGGCACTAGCAGAGATACCTCCCAGGGTCCAATACCATTTGACGAAGGACGGAAAACAGCTGAGAAAAGCGATAGACCCCTTATTGCAGTGGGCGCTGACCAGAGCCAAAGCGCCCGGTAAATGCTCTCCCAGATACAAGAATGCCAAAGCCCACTTACTGAAGCGCGTGCGCTAGCGACGATGGTCTGCTGCAAATGCAAACGTGCAGTACTCTTTGCGAGTCAGATAGAGCCGGACTACACTGAGGAAGACGAGGAGCAACTCAATGAATACATAGACCAACTGTACAGCCAGCTTGAAATCACTGGTGTTGACCTCGCGCGTGCAATTCACGAAGAGAAAATAGAGGTGAAATCATGCAACTACTTCTTGAGAACATCTGCTTGAAAAACCCCGGCAGGTTTTCAGTGGGCGTGTGCAAAACATAATATATGCCACAGAATCGACCTTCTCTCATGCGTCTGAGAATCTTAGCTGGTAATGATTCCATGCGAGGGAGAAGCGCTGTCTATGTCCTACTTCTGATCATCCTCGCCCTTATGTTCACACCTTTCCAGATGAAACTGGCACCAGTCTTCTCAGCTAGTGAGGCATACTATGCGGACCCGAGTCCCGATTCTGGTCTCGGCGCTACCGTCAAAGGGTTGACTGGGTACGTCTTTCCGGGGGGAGACATTGACTCCTCAGGCGCGATACTCACCTCACTCATCAAGGCTGATGCGTCGTTCAACAGGCTATTTCACAACGGCAACCCGACGATCTGGGGCCCGTTCGACAACGAGATCAACGCGCTGCCCATCGCGCAACCCGTCCAAGGAGACCTTCTCTTCGCCGTCAACTTCGAGGACACCCTTGGCTCAACATACAGCTTCGACAGAATGGAGGTCTGGATACCGCCTGAGTTCCAAGGCATCAAGACCGAACGTGTCGTAGCCTCCTTCACAAACAACTGGGGCAACGTGCGCCCCGTCACCAGAAGCGACGTTCAAGCATTGACGTTCCCAAACCGTTGGACATGCATCAGAGTCAACAGTGACAGCGGCCTTCCCGGTCTGACGACAGGCCGCTTCATTCAATTCGGAAACGCGTCGCTAGGCGACGTCTGGGCATACGTGCGCGTCAACAGCGTCACCGCTCCCACGATCGCAGGCAGATACTTCTTCAAGATAGGACTGCGAGTCGCAAACCCAATCCCGCCAGGAAGCTCAACAAACGTCAACCCTGGCGAGATGATCTGGCTCGGAAGCCCAGAGAAACCCTACCAGACATTCCTTTCCAACGGCGTCCCGAATTGGCCCACGTTCCTCGTGCAAGGAGAGATTGATCCAGCGTACGTGCAAGGAACATTGAGGTATGGCGGACATGCCAGCGGAGTCCAGTACGGAGCAGCGTTAAGTCTACCAGGAAGAGTGCGGCTCGTAGGCCGAGCCATAGACCCATACACGTTGCAGACGACCAACCGGCCTGTGGAGGCCAGAGGTTACTTCAACGCAAGCGCCAACGGCCAATTCAAAGTTGAAGGAGTAGCACCCGGCATCTACAATCTATACGCATCGGCGGCCGGATTCCCCGAGAAACTGCTCCAAAGCGACCTCAAACTGCTCAAAGGCCAATCCTACTACACCGACGGCTACCTCATACCCGGAATCGTCATCGAAGGGGACGTCCTGAGCAAATGCGGAACAGGCGGAATCAACTGGGTAACATGGCAGAACGATCCCGATGACGGAGCAACAAAACAGGACATCAAGGTCGAGATCTACAAGCTCGGCCAACTTCCCGCCTCACTCGGTTCCACATGCGAAGCAACGCAGGACAACTACGACGGGTTCAGCTACACGTTGACCACTCAGGCTCTATCCTGGTCACCTGTCTCAACACCGACCAAGCTAGGTTCACCAAACGGTGTCACAGCGAATTGGGGCGACATCCCAATCGGATTCCCGTGGCCAGGATACGGCGGCAAATATGCGAAAGGCTTCGACCCTGACGGAGTTGGACCTGCGCAGAGATGGCAGGTTTCAAACACACAGTCAAGCTTCAGATTCAAGTTCGGTGACGGCGCCCTCTACGGCGCACCAGCCCTCCTTGACGGCCACGTCCCACAACTCAACGCGACATGGATCGACGGTCTACCACCAGGAAGCTATGAGATACGCGGATTCACATACGGCTACGCACAGGTCCAGCCAGACGGCGAAACCTTCGAACACGTAACATTCGACGTGCCAGCAGCTGAGTGGCCCGGAGGCATCTCCATCCAGTTCGACCTGCGCCTCAGCAACTACATGAAGAAAACCGTCCACTTCAACGAACTACAAGGCTCCCTCATGGCGAAGCCCATACCTGGAAAAGCCCCGGACCTGCGCCACCTTTACCTTCAGGTTCAGGGACCCGGAGGTTCTCTCTGGGGATGGAAAGCAGACGAAATCCCAGCAGGCAGCACCAGCGCCACAATCTATTCACGTGGCATACGAGCGCAGACAATGAGCTACTGGGGCAGTGGTAGCGGAAGAAACTACGGCTTCCACTCCGGCACATACACTGTCCAAACATACATGTATGGATACGTTGGGCAGGCCTTCCAACCGATTTCATTCGGATTATGCGGAGGCGAGATC
>Ga0315282_10017712_pt1 | contig 10260 bp, 5 predicted proteins | sample YL17G07_20_MG_FD_203693 | JGI IMG/M metagenome (GOLD analysis project Ga0315282, IMG submission 203693) | Sediment microbial communities from Yellowstone Lake, YNP, Wyoming, USA - YL17G07_20 | ecosystem: Environmental > Aquatic > Freshwater > Lake > Sediment | place: USA: Wyoming | collected... | reverse complement strand
AAGCGGAACATCTACTGGTATCCTAAACGTGACGGTCAAAGTTGACGGTACTCCATACACAACGGACTCGAGTGGTAAAGTGAGCACTGGCGTAACGTATGGAAGTCACACAGTTGAAATTGTTTCGCCATACAGCCCGAGTGCTGGAACACAATACGTCTTCACGCAGTGGAGCGATAGTTCAACAACCAACCCAAGAAGCTTCAGCATAACTGGCAACACAACGCTCACGGCATACACGAAGCTCCAGTACTATTTGACTGTCACAGGAGGAAATTCTCCTTCTGGGCAAGGCTGGTACGATAGTGGAGCAACTGCAACAGCATCATCAACTTGGATCTGGAACATCGTTAGTGGTCAGAGCCGTACAACACTTACTAACTGGCAGCTAGATGGAAGTAGTCAGAATCCAACAAGAAGCAATACTGGTAATCTCACCACATCAACTATTACCATGTCCACTTATCATACAGTCAATTTTGTATCTACAACTCAGTACTATTTGACAGTCACTGGCGGAAACTCGATAGCTTTCGGAACGGCTTCACCAACAAGCGACCAATGGTACGATTCTGGCGGGTCAACAACTGTTTCTTCGAATTGGGTGTGGAATATCGTTTCGGGACAATCGCGGTATGCTATTACGAACTATGCAATAGATGGTACTAATCAGAATCCCGCTCGGCAGTATTCTGGGACCATCACTACTTATTTGATAACGATGTCTACGTATCATATCGTGGCTTTTGCTTCAACGACACAATACTACTTCTCCGTGTCGTCAACTTATGATTCGCCAACTGGGCAAGCGTGGTATGACACTGGAACTTCTATCAACTCAACCATAACCAGACCCGTTTCAGGTGGGGTTGGCATCCAATATGAAACAACTGGTTGGACAGGAACAGGAAGTCTAAGTTCTGGTGGAACATCTGGGTCTAGTACGACCGGGTCATTCTCAATTACATCATACTCAACCTGCACGTGGAACTGGAAGACGCAGTACTACCTCACAATGCAGAATTCTGCTATGTTCACAGCACCGACAATCACAGGAACATATGTTGCAGGTAGCAGTGGGTCAATGCAGTATTCCGTGAGCACGGCCAACTCGTTTGTGGTTATAGTTGTAACTGGAGGTTATTATGGACTCTCCGTCGTTACGCCGCCATCCGGTTTCACACAACTCCAGTTTGTATCGGGAGGCGATACTTATGAATCAGTCTATATTGCGGTATGCTCCGCTCAGGCAGTGGGCACCTACACCATTAGTGCATCGCTTACCAGTAGTGGTGGAATAGCGTTTGCCGCCTACGTTTTTACTCCGGGCACCTACAGCTACCAAAGCAACGTCGTTACTTCTTCAACTAGTCCGCTGTCATTAACCCTAGATTCGGGTTACCCCTACTACATCTTCGGAGGAGCTTCGGGCAATGCGGCAGCAACGCTTTCAGTCGCTACTATAGATGCAACTGGAACTTATTGCTCAATAGGACATCAAACAACGGCAACCGCCAGCGTAAGCACCGCCACCCCGTATCTTGTACTCGGCGGAATTGCAGTGACAGCGAGTTCCAGCGGCGGAGGGTCAGTTTCGCCTAGCTCGGGCTGGTATGATGCTGGCACGTCAGTTCCGATAAGTGCAACCGCCGCATCAGGATACACTTTCGACAGCTGGACTGGCTCTGGTACAGGATCCTATTCAGGAACGAACAATCCTTCTACAGTAACGATGAACGGGCCCATAACTGAAACCGCGAACTTCTTCACGTTCTCAATATCGGTTAGCCCTACTAGCGGCAGCGTGCAGCCAGGCGGAAACGTATCTGCAACTGTCACAGTAACGTATGTTGGCGGGGTGAACTCGAAGACCGTAAGCTTGTCCGCATCAGGTCAGTCCTCAGGCACCACAGTATCCTTTAGTCCGAGCTCGGTCACCATAAGCCCGAGCTCGACAACAGCTACGAGCACCATGACTATAACGACTTCGACTTCGACACCAATTGGAACCTACACCATAACAATAACCGGCAGCGGTGGAAGCGTAACAAAGACAACTACGTACACGCTCACGGTGGCAATAACATTCGCCAGCGTGACCTTCTCGGCAAGCGGCTTAGGTTCGGATGCTTCGGGCGTTGTCTTAACAGTTGATACAGTAAACTTCACCTACACTGACCTTCCGAAAACCTTCAATTGGAGCATAGGAGATTTACACACATACAGTTGGAACAGCCCAATTCAAGCATCAACTGGAAAACGCTATATCTGGATCTCAACCGTGGGATTAAACACCACGCAAACGGGGAACATATTGGTACCGTTAGTACCAGGCACGGTAAACGCCACTTACATCACACAGTACTACCTCACCGTCAACTCGGCCTACGACACGCCCACTGGCTCGGGTTGGTACAACAGCAGTTTAACGGCGTATGCTGGACTGAGCACAGGTTCAGTTGACCATCTGAACGGAACACGTCGCGTGTTTACTGTTTGGGGTGGCGATGCCTCAGGAACGAACTACGCCCAAAGCGACCCGATAACAATGAACGGGGCAAAAACTGCAGTAGCCAACTGGAAGACGCAGTACCAACACACGATCACGAGTTCACCTGCCACGGGAAGCGGCTACGTCCTCGTTGATGGAGGTGCCGTAACCACGCCATACACGGTGTGGTGGGACGACAGCGCATCCCATACAATAGCTGCTAACTCGCCCGTTACAATAGTTTCGGGCCAAAGCCAGTACATCTACTCAAGCTGGAGCGACTCTGGAGCGCAGTCACACTCGGTTTCGCCAGCGGCCCCAACGACATTCACCGCTAACTTCCAGCTTCAGTATCAAGTAACTTTCGCACAGTCTGGGTTGGACTCGAGTGCAACAGGAACCGTCGTAACCGTTAACGGTGCCAACAAAAACTATTCAGATTTACCATTCATTGCTTGGTATAATGCTAGCTCTACAATCACATTTAGTTACATGCAGACTGTGTCTAGCACTGGACCCAAAGTATTTAACCGAACCAGCGTTTCGGACACGTCACCGATAACTCCATCGCCTGGAAAAATCGTTACTGCAACCTACGAAACAATAACATCCGTGCTGTTTGGCGCTAACATAGATGAGTCGTCAACTTCTACAGTTGTAACAATCAACGGTACAGCACACTCTCTAAGCGAAACTTATGGAGGCATTCTTATAACCTACAATGCAAGGCCAGGCGACAAAGTAACCTTCGCTTGGACAAGCCCAATTGATTCAGCTACACTCGTACGAACTAGGTGGAACTGGACTTCAACATCTGGTCTGTCAACATTACAGTCGGCCACAATAACTGTTCCAACAAGCGGAGGAATTATCATCGCCACATACATGAAGCAATTCCGAGTTCTCGTGTATGTTGTTGGTAACGCGACTTACTGGGGTTCAACAATTGCTGGAACTGTTACAGCCACACCGTTCTACTCGGATGCGTGGTATAAAGTGGGTCAAGTGGTTCTGGTAACTGCAAATCCGAGCGTTGGATACACATTCAACAATTGGGTTGGTACAGGCCCCGGATGTAACAGTACAACAAGCAACCCAGCGACGATAACTGTCAGCGGAGTGATAAGTGAGGGGGCTTACTTCAACACGACGGTAACCTTCAACCAGACAGGAATAGTTGGCAGCATAGCCGAAGCTTATGTCTTGATCGTTGATGGAGAACAGGTAGCGCTGAGTGCCCTGCCAAAAACCTACAGTTGGACGTATAACACAGCACACTCCTTCACATTCTACAACGTGACGAGCATCACATACGCTGGAAGACGCTTCAACCTAACTTCAGTAAATGCAACCTCATCGATAACAGTGACTGCACCAACACTCGTGATAGCAAATTACTACACAGAATGGCGAGTGACATTCGCCCAGTCAGGCCTTGACAGTTCGGCAACTGGACAGCCAGTCGTAATAGTGAATGGAATAACAAAGAACTACGAAGCTTTACCATTCTACTATTGGGCAGCGGCAGGATCACTAGTATATTATAACTATTCCTCAACAGTAACAAGCAGCACAGCCGACAAACGTTTCCTGTTTACTGGCATCTCTCCCGCTGGCACTTCATCTCCAATAACAGCTAACGTGTCCGGAACAGTCACAGGAAATTATAAGACGCAGTTCTATTTGTATGTGAACTCGCCTTGGGACTCTCCAACGCCGTCCAGCGGCTGGTATGATCTTGGTGCAAGCATAACCGCGTCAGTCACCTCGCCATCTTCTGGCGGGACAGGCATCCGATACGTTTGCACAGGCTGGACTGGAACTGGAAGTGTGCCGGCATCGGGCACGAGCACAAGCGTAACGTTCTATATTAACACGCCATCAGTCATAACGTGGAACTGGAAGACACAGTACTACCTCACAATGCAGGCCAGCACTGGAGGATCAGTTTCGCCCAGCTCAAACTGGTACGACGCGGGCACGGGAGTTCCGATAAGTGCTACTCCTGCAGCTAACTACAGGTTTAGCAGCTGGACTGGCTCTGGAACGGGCTCGTACACGGGCACATCGAACTCGGTAACAATTACCATGAGCGGACCAATAACTGAAACCGCGAACTTTGTGCAAACAGCAGTTATAACCTTCAGCACGGGTGGAATGAGCACCGACGCTTCAGGCACCGTGCTAGTAATTTACATTGATGCCTCTTATTATTACTACTCACGAAGCGACCTGCCCAAATCATTTACGTGGGATGTTGGAGCCAGCTTCTCTTTCGGTTGGTACTCTTTAGTAAGCGGAGGCACAAATAAACAATACGTGTGGATCAGCACAACTGGAATATCAACTTCGCAGTCAGCCGCAATGACCGTTCCTGCAGGCGGCGGTTCAATCACTGGAAACTACAAAACACAATGGTTCGTTAGGGTTACCCAGTCGGGTTTGGCCTCAGAAGCAACTGGCGTAGTTGTCACTGTAGATGGAATGGACAAATATTATGGAAATCTCCCATACGATAGATGGATTGATAATGGGCAACAAGTAAGCTTTGACTTTAAAGATCCACTGTCCACTGGAACGGATGGAAAACGCTACCACAGAAGTTCAGTAAGTCACACAAGCCCACAAACAATTACCTCTTCAATCACAATTACAGGCTACTATAACGTTCAATGGAGATATAGATTTATAGAAGTTGGTTTGGTTCCAGCGTGGGCTAACTTTAACGATGATGTAATTATAAACGTTGAGGGAATTGATCACACATATACTGACTTTGCAACCTTCGATGCCACCACGAGAAAATGCTTCACTTATTGGGCTGATAACGGAATGACCCTTGACTGGGTTTGGGCGAGCATAAGTGATGGCATCTATGTTGCCACAAACATAGTAGGAGATGGCTTCTCTGAGTATTACTTAAATGTGTGGTACGCATTTTGCAATCCAGATGCGGGCAACTATCACGGCACAATAGTGAGCGGGTCAGCCGACCTTGAACAATACATCTACGCGAAAGGTCAAATAAGTGGAAAGTGGATGTGGGGTATTTATGCAGTTCACGAGTCGTGGGTGAAAATGACGGTTAACCCTGGTTACCTATGGAAGACTGAGGCGGATTGGGAAGGAGGAACCTATGGCAAAATAGAATATCGCCTCGTTTTGGGAGCCTCATCAACCGAACACGTTAAAGCCTCAACTGGCTATTGGAATATTGGAGGCGGCACATACCATTACACTTGGACACTTCAGAAGAACAACAACACGTGGATACCAAAACTAGCGTTTTACAACTATAAAAATTATCTTGGAGGGGGAATGAACATTTCCAACCCAACGTGGTACTTGATTTCGACCGCTGCAGACGGGTATGCAACAGTAGGGTATTTAAGTGCATCCACAGCCGAGGTAAACACTCAAACAATTTTGACCGATGCAGCTGAGCCGACACAAATTGGAACAATAAAAGGAGAACAAAATAGTTATCAACCAATTGAACAAATTTGTGAATCAACGAGCACGGTTCAAAAGATGAACTTTGAAAAGGCAAACTGGTTAGTGATGTTGATGCCATCATTGTTGGTGCCTATAAAAAGAAGGAAAATGCGCAGAGAACAAAACAAACATAAATTCAGATTTTTAGGGTTGAGAAGGAAACATTTGAGGGCACAGTCATTACCGAATATAGGAGCATGAGAGTGAAAAAATGCAGGATGCCAAAATATTAAAGTGGCAAATCCTTTATTATGCTTCACAGCTTACTAGCGAAATGCTTGATGAAAAAATTAATGAAAAACAGGTTAAATATGGCAACATGTTCACTGAAGATATTATTGTAAAATTAATTGCTGAAGAAATGTCAATTCCACTAGAATACGAAATGAAAGAAGTAAAATTAAAAATTGGAGATATTGTTGAAGGATTAAATGATGTTGAATTAACTGCGAAAGTAAAAAAGATTAGTGAAGTGCGCAATTTTACCCGTGAAGACAACTCAACCGGTCAAGTGGTGAATGTGACTTTATCTGATGGCACGGGCGAATTGACTCTTGTATTGTGGAACGAAAAAACAAACATTGCGGCCACACTCAAACCAGAGCAAACCGTTAAAATCACGAGAGGATACACTAAGAAGAATAATTTTGGACAGCTTGAACTTGGTTTGGGCGGGAGAGGCGCACTAGTGCAATTGTAACAAATATTAAAAAGCCGATGAAACAGAATATTAATGGGGGGATCATGGTGGTCACTTCCGGAACCGAAATAAGAAGAGAACCAGCATACGAGCAGCTGTTCAAAAACGAGCTTCAGGGAGATGTGCTTTTCAGGCGGGAACCAAGAATTCACCGTGGAGATTTAATTTATTGTCTCAGAAAAGCATACTTTAGAATAATTGGTGTTGAACCCCCAGAACACCCGATGCTGGAGTTCACCGTCATCGGAAAAACGTTGCACAAACTTATTGAGCGCAACTTCAAATATAAAGAAGAAGAAATGGAGAAAGACGGAATTTCTGGAACCGTTGACATCATAATACCTATCCAAGAAAAAAGATTTGCCATTGAAGTTAAAACGACTCGAAAGAGCATTTACACTAAAGAAGATATTCCATCAACATACATTGAACAGCTCAAAATGGCCATGATAATGCTGGAAACAAACGAGGGCCTGCTTGCGATCCTAAATATTATAACCGCAGAGGTACAGGTTTGGGTGGTTCGCATTTCAGACGAAGAAAAACAACGCTTCTGGACTGAAATTCTACGCCGAAAAGATTTGCTTGAATATGCAGTTTCAATCAAAAATCCTTTATTGCTGCCGCGGACGCTTTGGATGTGTTTCCGTTGTGAGTATAAAAAAACGTGCGATCAACTAGAAAATATTGCATCTTGATAATTTAAAGTTTTAGCTTAATGTATCCTCGCTTTAACTCGACAAACTTTTTTGCAGGATTCAACCATTTGCGGACGGTTCTATTTGACACTCCCAAAGCCTCAGCGATTTTTTTGATTTCCACCCTTTCCCCGTCTTTCTGCAGCCTTAACGCGGTTACGAGGGACAGGCGAGTTTTTTCAGGAGCATTAAGCAAGAATATGCTGAAACCGTCGCCAACAACTTTGCCTAGTCCGTTAACTTCAATGTCGCCTAAAAAGAATTTCTCGCCCCTAAAACCGGGGTGATGAACAAAATTCGTTTCGTTCAACAACTCAACCTCCAGATGACGGTAATTCATTGCAGCAACAAACGTGTGATGGCCTGCCCCGTGGTGGATCACCCATAAATGTAGGCCAGGACACGTAGTCATATCGTTCTCGCTTGGAATGCTACCGTCAGGATGCGAATGAAAACTTCCAACATGCGAGAAGCCAGTTGCTTTCAGCATTAAAGGCAGAAAATATTTTGACTCATCATAGTCCAGGTATTTATGCGTGGGAGTTGTTGAAACGTTTGGAACGGCTAAAATATCAAAAACAACAACATTTCCAGACACTTCTCTACCCAACAACTCGCCACCAACCTCGTCAGGCCATTTAGTGTCACACAAACGTTCTAAACGCGCTCGTGCAACTGCATCGATGAGCACTTTCATGTTTTTTGCGCCAGCAGTTCTCAACTATGTAGTTTTGAAAGCGAATATAAAAACGTTTCGAAGTTGCCTTTTTAAGCTTTTGAGTTGGTCTTAAGCTGGAATAAAAAGTTTATAAGGGTCTGAAGAGAATACTCTTTTGGAGATTAAAAAACATGATCAAGGACCTGAAAGAAGAAATCAAATTCAACCTGTTCAGGGGGTATCTCGAGCTGAAAACGTTCTTCGACTCGGGCGTTGCCTTGGTACGTGCGGAAAGCCCTGAAGAACAAGCGAAAGCCCAGAAGGTTCTTGCAGGCTGCATAATTGGTGGTCTAATTATGCTGTTGGCAACGAACATCGCAGCTTTCCTTGGCTTGGACTACACCAAGATCTTCGCGGGCACCGATGTGAACAACAAGGCGATCCGCGACAACTTCGCCAAACTCGAAACGTTGCTTCGAGGCATCGGAGCATTTGTCCTCGTCGTTGGCATAATCTACGGCGGAATCCAACTAATTCGCAAGAAATAAACCCCCGCGGTTAAGCCATCCCCTCTTTCACTATTTGTTAGTTTTAGTTAGAGTTTTTACAAAAGTTAGCCAGAATGCCCACTGGCTTTAGCCGTGGGATGAATGGTGTAAGGTTTAAATAACAACCTGAACACATAGAAGGTGATAGTTATGAAGTTGACAAACGTCGTTCTCGTCGAGGGCGACTACCAGACGCTGGAAGAACTGGCCAAAATAACGAACGGGCTGTGGAACAAAGCAGTGCACCTGGAAAAGGAAAAGCTGAAAGAAGGCAAATTCGCTTTCTACGCGGAACTATGCAACTGCATGAAGAACGATCCGCTCTACCGCCTGCTGCCAAGCCAGACTGCTCAGGTCGTGCTACAGAAACTCGACGGTGCTATAAGATCATACATCAAACTGAAACGCAAAGACAAAAAAGCGAGGATGCCTGGCTACCACAAGCCGAAGACAACGTGGATAGTGCCCTACAAGAGTCCACAGATAAAGTTCGAAGGCGACACGCTCAAATTAACCCTATCCAAAACGTACCGAAAAAGCAGCCTAACACTAAAGACGTATGGCAGAAGACGCGAAGGTGAACTGAAATACCTGGAACTGTACTCCCGAAACGGCGTGTGGTTCGCGTCAATAGTTCGAGAGGTGAAAACCCCTCCGCGGATGAAGGCCCATGGAAACATTAGCATTGACTCTGGCATCATAAACCTGGCGGCAACCTGGAACAACGAAAACTCGGAATTGTACAAGGGAGGAGAGGTAAGCGCGATTCTCCGCTACAGAGAGAAGGAGAACGGGCGCCTGCAGGCGGTTCTCGCTTCGCATGGAGAAAAAACGTCGAAAGCCAAAAAAGAAATGAATCGCAGACTAACGGCGCAGGCGAGACACGCGGTACACGCTTTAACGAAGACGCTGGTGGAGAAGGCGGTGAAGGAACGAAAAGGCATCGTGGCGGGAGACCTAACAGGCATACTCAACCAGAAACGAAGCCGAAAAGCAAACCAGAAACTGCACAGTTGGATGTACCGCCTAATGCTGTTTCAGCTTGGCTACAAATGCAGGCTCGCAGGCGTACCATTCAAGACGAGGTCGGAACGAAACACTTCTAGAAACTGCGTCGTCTGCCACGTGGCGCATAGAGGCGGCAGAGTTCATAGAGGCCTTTACAGGTGTAAACTGTACGGCCAATACAACGCCGACTCGGGAGCGGCGTACAACCTAAACGTATCTCCAAATTCTCTGGACAAGAGAATAGGAGTAGTGGCTGCTCTGGCGCAGCCGGCGGTAGTCTTGTGGAACGACCATTGCTGGTCTACGAGACGAGACGAATCCTTTAAACCGTGAGGAACCCACGCTTTAGCGGCGGGAGGACGTCAGTTTTAAGTTATCTAAGTTTTTGGAATTGGGTGCACCGAAAAGGTTATATAGCGTCCGTGTCCTATTTAGTTGGGCGATTATTGTGGCATCTGGCGAAACACGTGGCGAGCATCGTTGCCCTGAATGCGGTAGCGAAAATTTAATTTATGATAGCGGAACTGGCGAAGAGGTTTGTGGAGATTGTGGTTTAGTGATCCACGCCACACAAATGGAAAGCAAGGGAAAACCAAAACCAACCTCAACTTGGGATTACCTTAACATCAAAGCGACGAAGGGAGACAAACTTACCAGTCGCG
>Ga0315282_10017710_pt1 | contig 10261 bp, 11 predicted proteins | sample YL17G07_20_MG_FD_203693 | JGI IMG/M metagenome (GOLD analysis project Ga0315282, IMG submission 203693) | Sediment microbial communities from Yellowstone Lake, YNP, Wyoming, USA - YL17G07_20 | ecosystem: Environmental > Aquatic > Freshwater > Lake > Sediment | place: USA: Wyoming | collected... | reverse complement strand
CCCTGGTGGGGAAATACGTTGAACTGAAAGACGCCTATATGAGTGTGCGTGAAGCACTGAAACATGCCACGATCCACCTGGGGCTCGAATTGGACCTGCACTGGATCCATTCCGTAGAGTTGGAAAAAGGGCGCGGCTGGGATATCATCCAGCAGACGGATGGCATCCTGGTGCCGGGTGGCTTCGGCAGCCGCGGCATTGAAGGTAAGATCCAGGCGGCGCATTATGCCCGTGTCAACCAGGTGCCTTACCTGGGCCTGTGCCTGGGGATGCAGTTGATGGTGGTCGAATTGGCGCGCTCAATTTTTAATGACGAAGCCAACTCATCTGAATTCAATCCAACCACCCCTTACCCGGTGATTGCCCTGATGCCCGACCAGGAACAAATCGTCGACATGGGCGGCACCATGCGCCTGGGGCTCTACCCCTGTGTTCTCCAACCCGGCACGCTGGCTGCTAAGGCGTACGGGGTGGATAGAATTGACGAGCGCCACCGTCACCGTTTTGAGTTGAACAATGATTATCGCCATGAGCTGCAAGAACACGGTATGCGCTTTTCAGGTCTCTCGCCTGACGGCCGGCTGGTGGAAATTGCCGAGTTAGTAGACCATCCCTTCATGCTGGGCAGCCAGTTCCACCCCGAGTTCCTTTCACGTCCCAACCGCCCACATCCTTTATTCCTGGCTTTCATCCAGGCTGCTGCTCAACACGCTGGGATAAAAACCGAAGGGTAAGTTAAAAATTTCAGATAAAGAAAAGACAATGGCTCTAAGCATGTAGCTTAAACCACACAAACGCGTTATACTTCTCTGGGTTAAAAATCCAATTAGCAATCTGGCGAACTACGCCTTCTAAACATTATTTCACCTAAAGGATAATCCATGGACACGACAATTGATGTAGTACAAGCACAAGAGATCCTCGATTCACGCGGCAACCCGACCATCGAGGTCGAGGTTATCCTCGAAGATGGTACCTGGGGGCGGGCTGCAGTGCCCTCCGGCGCTTCAACCGGCATCCATGAAGCCCTGGAACTGCGCGACGGCGATAAATCACGCTATCTTGGTAAGGGCGTGCTCAAAGCAGTGGAAAATGTCAACACCGACATCGCTTCAGCCCTGGTTGGCTGGGATGCGATTGAGCAAAAAGCCATCGACCAGATGCTGATCGAACTGGATGGTACCCCTAATAAATCCAAGTTAGGCGCCAATGCTATTCTCGGCACCAGCCTGGCGGTTGCCAAAGCTGCCGCCAACTGCCTGGGTATCCCCCTTTATCGCTATATCGGCGGTGTATATGCCCATGTTCTACCCGTTCCGATGATGAACATCCTCAACGGCGGCGCTCACACCGCCTGGCAATCGACCGACGCCCAGGAATTCATGGTCATGCCGTTGGGCGCCGAAACCTTCGCTGAGGGCCTGCGCTGGGGCGCCGAGATCTACCATGCTCTGAAATCCGTCCTCAAGGCGCGCGGCTATGTCACCCTGGTGGGCGACGAAGGTGGCTATGCCCCCTCGCTCAAGGCCAACAAAGAGGCTATTGAAGTTATCCTGGAAGCCATCCAAAAAGCCGGTTATAAGGCTGGCGAACAGGTTGCTATCGCTCTCGACCCGGCCGCTTCCGAGCTTTATGACGAAGAGACTAAGACCTACAACCTGCGCAAGGAAGGCAGGAAACTTTCCAGCGACCAGATGGTAGAATTCTGGATCAACTGGATCAACCAGTACCCGATCGTATCCATCGAAGACGGCCTGGCCCAGGATGACTGGGAAGGCTGGAAGAACCTGACCGCTCAGGTGGGTGACAGAATCCAGATCGTCGGCGACGACCTGCTGGTCACCAATCCTGAACGTGTCCGCCGCGGCATCAAGGAAAAGGCCGCCAATGCCCTGCTGGTCAAGCTCAACCAGATCGGTTCGCTGACCGAGACCATCGAAGCTGTTGAGACCTGCCACCGGGCTGGCTGGCGGGCTGTCACCTCGCACCGTTCTGGCGAGACCGAAGACTCCACCATCGCCGACCTGGCAGTCGCGCTCAACTGCGGCCAGATCAAGACCGGCGCTCCCGCCCGCTCCGATCGTGTCGCCAAATACAACCAGCTCCTGCGCATCGAGGCCGAACTGGGCGATACGGCCTCTTATGCCGGTTGGGCTGCCCTGCGGCGCTAAACGATTATGTCTCTTCCTTCCTGGCTTCAAGGTTTTCCTGGCGCAATCACGGTCTGTGATACCCAGGGTATCATCCTTTTCATGAATGACAAATCCATCGAAACGTTTAAGTCCGATGGCGGCAAAGCCCTGATCGGGAAAAATCTACTCGACTGTCACCCGCAGCCTGGGCGAGGGAAACTCGAGCAGCTGATGGAGACACAGCAAACCAATATCTACACCATCGAGAAAAAAGGCATCAGGAAGTTGATCTACCAGTCTCCCTGGTACGAAGAAGGCCAATACAGCGGTTTTCTTGAATTATCCCTGGAAATCCCATTTGACATGCCGCTTTTCAACCGGGGGTAAATGCCAATTTGTATTAACAAAAGGATGGCCTGCAATTGAACTGCAGGCCATCCTTTTGTCCGGCCTGGTTCTAATCAAAAATTAATCCTGCGAAAATAACCTTACAAGGTATAATAAAAATGCTTTCTCTATTCCCGTACATTTAGAGGTGAACTATGCCTTTCCTAAGCCAGATGATCGGTAAAACCATCCACGACAGCGATGGTGAAAACATCGGCACATTAAGCGATATTTTGGCTTCTCAGCGGAAAGAAATGCCCCACCCGCAGGTGACGGCCCTGGCTGTAAAACACCAAAAACAGATTTTATATATACCTATCTCCGATGTAGCTATATTATTTGTCCCCGCCATCCCTCTAAATAAAAAACTGGATGAGATTGTTGCTTACCAGCCTACCGAAAACGATATCTACCTGGTGAACGATGTTCTCGACAAGCAGATCATCGACGTCAATGGCGTCCGGGTGATCCGGGTTAATGACCTCGAGGTAACGCGGGTCAATGGAAATTTCTACGTTGCTAACATTGACATCAGCAGCGTCGGGCTGCTGCGCAGGTTAGGGATTGCCTGGCCACAGCGCTTGAAAAAGAGAAGCCCCACTGAAAAAGGCGGTGGGTTTATCGCCTGGGATGTGGTTGAACTACTGCCTGGCGACCAGCCAATGCGCCTGAAAGTATCCCAGGATCGCATAGGGGAGTTACACCCGGCTGACCTGGCCGAAATCGTCAGCGATCTTAACCGCGACGATGGCAGTAAGCTCCTGCAATCATTGGATGATAAGACCCTGGCTGATACGTTGGAAGAGGTTGAACCCGATTTCCAGGCCAGCCTGGTTGAAGAGATGCCCAACGAGCGCGTGGCGGATGTGTTGGAAGAGATGTCGCCTGACGAAGCGGCCGACCTGCTGGCTGAACTGCCAGAAGACCGCAGCCAGGAACTACTTAAATTGATGGAAAAAGATGAAGCGGAAGATGTCCGAAAACTGCTCGCTTATCCAGATGATTCGGCTGGTGGTATTATGAACACCGAGTTCCTGGCCATCCCGACCAAGCAGACTGCCGCTCAGGTGGTTGAACTATTAAGGGAAACTTCTGAAGAAGCCGAGACCGTTTACTATATTTACGTCATAGAAGAAGATGGCACCCTGGTAGGTGTCTTTTCATTGCGCAGCCTGGTATTGGCTCGCCCTGAAACGCTCGTTTCAGCTTTTATGGAAACCCGCCTGGTCACCGCCAATGTATTAGACAGCCAGGAAAAAGTTGCCCAGATGGTAGCTAAATATAACCTGCTCGCTTTACCGGTGGTCGACAACCAGAAACGTCTGCAGGGCATAGTGACTGCTGATGATGCCCTGGATAAAATTCTCCCCACCGCCTGGAAGAAACGCCTGCCGCGTTTTTATCATTAAAGATTGGAATTTTTTAGGTTATTTGGGAAATCCCATGGTGAGCTTCCGGATTTGAGGGTGTGAGCGTGCGTACGCACGCTCACACCCTCAAATCCGGAACCTTACACGTAAAACCCAATGGAGCATATCTTAATCAACAGGTTTATACAAACCATCCAGCAGCTCCAGCACTTCCTGGTTGGTTGGAATGTCAGCCATCGAGTCGCCGTAATGTGCATAGCGGATGATGCCTGCCCGGTCGATCACGAAAAGCGCCGGCATCCGGCCAAATTTGAACAGGTTCACTTCCTGGTAGTATTGGTCTGCCGCCTGATTTTTAATATCCGGACAGCCAATAAATGGAATCGTTTCCGACTGCCAGTAGCGTTTAAAGGCATTCGGTCCATCGGGTCCAATGGCGATGATCTCAACACCCCGCTGTAAAAACTTATCATAATCCTGGCGCAACTGCACCAGATGGGCGCGGCAGTAGGGTCACATAAAACCGCGCAGCAAAACCAGAACGACGGGGGCCTTGTTGAGGTATTCCGAAAGTTGCACAGTCCGTCCCTGGGTATCAACCAGCTTAAAATCAGGAGCTCGCAAGTTTTCAGCTAAATGATCTGCCATTTTTGTCCCTTTTTCTTTATTATTCCACAGATTTTAACAATTCAACACTCGCTGTTATGGTTTGCTGCCATTGCTAGCTTGCAGCAATGATTGTATTGCCGCAATTGATTCCACACAAGCAATTATTATACAAACATTATACAATCTTAGTATCCAGCGGTAAATTGAATCACTTTGCCGGATTCTTAAACATTTTCCTGGCGTAATCCCAAATTTGATCGAACATCGCTACCGTCAGGCGCCCGGTTTGCGTATTCTGCTGGCTGGGATGGTATGAAGCCTGCAGCCAGGGCAGCCCATCTGGTAAAAAATAAAACGCCCCATGAACAAAATCAGAAGGCGGGATGATATGTCCCTGGCTGCGATAAATCGATAGCACCCGGTCAAACGCCAGTTTTCCGAGGGCCACCACTCCCTGGCAGTGCTTCAATAAACGCATTTCTGCCAGCAGATAGGGTTGGCAGTTCGTGATTTCCGATCTTTCAGGTTTATTATGCGGCGGGGCGCACCGGCAGACTGCCGTGATAAACACGTCTCGCAGCTCTAATCCATCCCCACGGTTCTTAGAGGTGGGCTGGTTAGCAAAACCTGCCCGGTTCAGAGCGGCATACAGGAACTCACCTGAAGCATCTCCGGTGAACATCCTGCCAGTCCGGTTGGAGCCGTGAGCACCCGGGGCCAGGCCAATCACCAGGATGGGCGCCGCGTGGTCACCAAAGCCGGGCACTGCTTTACCCCAGTAAACTTCATTGCGGTAAGCTCGCCTGCGTTCGACCGCTATTTTTTCACGCCAATCAACCAGGCGTGGGCAGCGCCGGCATGCAACGATACCGGCCTCCAACGCCCGCCATTCATTTTCAGATGTTTCTTCCAGTTGAACGATCATCTTTGTGCAGCTCCATCGAAAAAGATGCTCAAGATCAACTGCACGGCCTGTTCGGTCTCTCCTATCCCCCGGTTATGACCCGGGTAGAAAAAGGGATACATCATGCCTAATAAAACCCAGGTAGCGATTGTGGTGTCCAGGGGCTGCAGTTCACCTGCGGTCACTGCCTGGGCAAGCATCCCTTCGATCTGTCCGATAAATTTATCATAATACACAGTACCAAAAGCCGCTCTAGCTTCGAGACCCAGGTTGGACATTTCCTGGCTTGCCAGGCGGATGATCGCCCTTTTTTCAGGGCTCTGTTCGAAAATGGCTATTACTACCCGGCTGAGCTGCTCACGCAATGTGCCGCCCGGCTGCCTTTCCCGTTGGATGACAGCCTGTATTTCATCCAGGTATTCCTCCAAAAGTGTGATAAAAAGGTCTTCCTTATCTTTGAAATGGTAGTATAAAGCCGCTTTTGATACACCACACACTTCTGCAATCTCGCGCATGGATACAGCATTATATCCTCGGCCGACGAACATACGGTTAGCCTCGAACAGGATGCTCGTTTTCAGATCTCTTTCTTCGCCAGCTATTTTTAACTCCTTGTAGACTGGAAAATCGGAATGGTTAAGTGGATGCGCACATTAAACATTTGGTACTGACGAAACCTCGTTTTTCTTAACCGTAGTGCCATCAGCCGCCCGACTTTTTAAAGCTAGTGCAACCAGCACTAATACGACCGAAATGCCGCCAGTCGCCAGGTAGGCCTGGCTGAAACCAGCGGTGCCGCCTCCGTCAGCGGCTGCTACTACTCCAATCACCGAGGCTGCCAGAAGCTGGCCGATACTGCCAAACAGGGTAATCACCCCCTGGGCTGAAGAACGATCAACTGCAGGCGCTTCGTTTAACATAATATAACGCGTGGGTGCACCTAGTAAGGTTGAAAGCCCCAGGCCAATTAACAATCCAGAAATGATAAATAGCGCCAGGCTGCTGGAGAAACTACCCAGCAAGAACATCCCGACTACCAGAATGATTGTACCAGCCAGGATGACTGATTTTGAACCTGATTCATCCAGCAGGCGGCCAATGAGAGGTGAGTCTACGCCCATTGCCAGTACGACAGGCATCAACAAGAAACTGGCCAAACTTTTGGTAACACCTATGTACCCTAGAGCAGCTACGGCTAAGGTTGGCATGAAAACCAGGCCAGATTCACCAAAACCAGCCCCAGCAGAGAGCCCGTAAGCCAGCGCCATCTGGCGGTTTCTAAAAAGGTCCAGCCTTAAGATTGGGTTCGGTGAAGAACGTTCGATCAATATAAACACCACTGCCAGCACCACATCAAAATCAGAAAAGGCCATACTTGGAAGATGCCCAGGCTGGTAAAGAAGTGGCTGGTGCCGATCTGGTTGATGGCAAACGCCAGCGAAGCCAGTAAAATCGCCTACACCAACATCCCTGTCGGATCAAAGGATGATACCTGCGAAATACGTTTGGAAGGCAGCAGCCCTATACCCATCCAGATGACCACCGCTGCAATGGGTAAATTAATGACGAACAACCATTGCCAGCCGACCAGCAATAAAACCCAGCCCAGAATCGGGCCAATGATAAATGCCAGACCAAAAACCGCCCCGATCAACCCCGAAGCCCGGCCGCGTTTTTCGGCTGGGAAAGTATCGCCAATCACGGCGCTTGATACAGGGAAAATACCGCCGGCGCCAAAACCCTGGAGTGCCCGCCCGGCCAGCGCAAAGTTGAAATTGGGAGACAAAGCCACCAGTAAAGAGCCGGCCGCAAACAGGCTCACATCTAAAATGTAGATGTTCCGTCTGCCGAAAAGGTCGGATAGCTTGGCCATCAGCGGTGTTCCGATCAGGTTGAACAAGACATAAATACTGAACATCCAGGCCAGGGCGCGCTCCCCGACGCCGTAGTATTTTTGAATAGCCGGCAAAGCCGGGCCAACGATGGTGATATCCAATGCCCCATCAAAACCCCGATAAAAAGGACCAGAAGGATGAGGTAGCGTTTGCGGTCTTCCATGCTTTATTCCTCCATAATGATTTATTGAATCATACTTACCGACCGATCAGTAAGCCAATGATTTAATTGTAGAGGAATAAATGGCAGAAGTCAAGAGTTCGAATTAAACTCTAATAAAGAAAGCCAGCTACAGGATCAGCATCGCATCCCCAAACGAATAAAACCGGTATTCTTCCTGGATGGCAGTCTGGTACACAGCCAGGATGCGCTCCCTCCCAACAAATGCACTTACCAGCATCAACAACGTTGAACGCGGTAGGTGGAAATTTGTGATCATGGCATCCACCACCCAGAAACGATCCCCTGGCAGGATGAACAACCCGGTCGGCCCGGAAAATGGGGCAACCCCCTGCCCCGCTCCTGCCAGGTGGGCTGCTGTTTCTAAGGTCCGCACGCTGGTAGTCCCGACTGCCACCACCCGTTTGCCAGCCAGTCGCGTCGCGTTGATGGCAGCTGCTGCTTCGGGTGTCACTTCACACCATTCTGTGTGGATTTTATGTTCGTGCGGGTTATCCTCGGTAACCGGGGCAAAGGTATCCAACCCGACATGCAGGGTGACCTCTGCAAACTGGATACCGGTTTCACGCAGGTGGTCCATCAATTCCGGCGTAAAGTGCAGCCCGGCGGTTGGCGCAGCCGCCGAACCCGGTTGGGTGGCATAAACCGTCTGGTAGCGCTCGGGGTTGGAGAGAGGGGTATGGATATAAGGCGGCAGCGGCATCTGGCCTGCTTTCACCAGGAAGGGTTCCACTGGTTCGGCGAAACGCACCTGCCGTCGCGCTCCTTCCATCACCTGGCTGATCTCAACCTGGGGTCCGTTCTCCACTTGCAGCCGGCGCCCGGCAACCAGCCCCTTACCGCCAACCAACGCTTCCCAGTTTACCGCATCCAACCGCCGCAGCAGCAGGATTTCCACCTTACCCCCGGTGAGCTTGCGGGCAAAGATGCGTGCCGGGATAACGCGCGTCTGGTTGATCACCAGCAGGTCACCCGGTGATAGGAATTCTCCCACATTCCAGAAATGGGTATGCTCCAATTCCTGTCGGTTCCGCCGCAGCACCAACAGCCGGGAGGCGTGCCGCGGCTCGACCGGAGTCTGGGCAATCCGCTCTGGAGGCAGGTGATAATCGAAATCAGAAGTTTTCATCCGGGTAGATGCCAAAGTGACGCCTGCCCGGCGCTAGGCAACGGACAGGTGGTTTTCAAACCATTTATGAATTGGGATCGAATAGCCCAGGCTGCGGCTGCGGCTGGTCGCCCCGATAAGTAATACCCAGGTGGTCGTACGCCAGCCGGGTGGTTATGCGCCCTTGTGGAGTGCGGCCCAGAAAGCCCAATTGGAGCAGGTAGGGTTCAACCACGTCCATGATCGTATCAGGTTCTTCGCTGACCGATGCCGCGATTGTGTTCAGGCCGACCGGTCCGCCGTCATATTTTTCTATGATGGTACGCAGTACACGCCGGTCCACGTCATCCAGCCCCAAGATATCGATGTTGAGCAGGTTGAGCGCTTCTTCGGCTACCTGTCGAGAGATGGCGCCATCCGCTTTCACCTGGGCATAATCGCGCACCCGTCGCAGCAGGCGCAGCGAAACACGCGGCGTGCCCCGCGCCCGCCGTGCAATTTCCTCAACCCCACCTTCATCTGCCGGGATCGCCAGCATGTGGGCGGCGCGCTGCACCACCGCTTTTATCGCTTTCAAGTCGTAATAATCCAGCCGGTACACCACCCCAAAACGCGACCGCAGGGGTGCGCTGACCAATGCCAGCCGGGTGGTAGCCCCGATAACGGTAAAGCGCGGCAGTTTCAATCGGATGGAACGCGCCGAAGGTCCTTTGCCGACCACGAAATCCAGGGCATAATCTTCCATCGCCGGGTAAAGCACTTCTTCGATCGCCCGCCCCAGGCGGTGGATCTCATCAATAAACAGGATATCGCCAGCGCGCAAGTTGGTCAGGATTGCAGCCAGGTCGCCGGCCCGCTCAATGGCTGGCCCGGCGGTGATTTTTATATTGACGCCCATTTCATAAGCCAGTACGTGCGCCAGCGTCGTTTTACCCAGGCCGGGTGGGCCATAGAACAGAACATGGTCTAGCGGCTCTTTACGCTGGCGGGCAGCGGTAATTAATATGGACAGGTTATCCTTCACCTGGTCTTGACCGATCACTTCTGCCAGCCGGTGCGGCCGCAGCGTCTGGTCAAGCCGGTCATCAGGCTTTACTTCCGGGTCGATCACACGATTATCTGCATCGCTCATAACCTTGATTATACCTGTAACATTATTTTTTAACCAAGAAAGAGCTATAATAAGGTCAGAAAACTTTTCCTGGAGAATATCCATGTCCAATCTTTTCGTTTCATCTCATCCGCTTGTCGCGCATAAGTTGTCTATACTGCGCAGCATGGAGACCAATCCCAAGATATTCCGTGAACTGGTGCGAGAGCTATCGGGTTTGCTTGCATACGAAGCCACGTTGGACCTGAAAACCAGTCCGATCGAAGTACAAACCCCCCTGGCGATGATGACTGGTTCCCAATTGAAAGTAAGGATCGGGTTGGTGCCAATTTTGCGAGCTGGTCTGGGCATGGTCGAAGGAGTATGGGAAATCCTCTCCTCTGCGGAGGTCTGGCATATAGGGCTTTACCGTGATGAGAAGACCCTTAAACCGGTGCAATATTACAACAAGCTGCCAGTTGAGCCAACCGTTACGCTCTGCCTGATCCTTGATCCCATGTTAGCAACCGGTGGTTCAGCCGTCGCAACCGTGGATATCCTTAAAAATTGGGGTGTGAGGGAGAT
>Ga0315282_10017709_pt1 | contig 10261 bp, 8 predicted proteins | sample YL17G07_20_MG_FD_203693 | JGI IMG/M metagenome (GOLD analysis project Ga0315282, IMG submission 203693) | Sediment microbial communities from Yellowstone Lake, YNP, Wyoming, USA - YL17G07_20 | ecosystem: Environmental > Aquatic > Freshwater > Lake > Sediment | place: USA: Wyoming | collected... | reverse complement strand
TCATTTTCGGGGCGGTTGACTGCAGGATTCATTATCTCGATATAAAAACTGGCCAGGAGTTGTGGAGCGTGCAGACCAGCACGCTGAGAAAAACCATATGGTCCGACCCTTACGGCATGTTCAGGTTTGAAATAAAGAAGGAAACGCACATCGAAGAAGCGATTTCAGAAGACAGATACAAGTCAAAGAAAAAAGGCGAAACCGTTTCGCTATCTGATTATCAGATTGAGAGCGAATATCACACGGAGTCAGAATACAGAGAGAAATCGGATTATGATGTCAATTTGATGATTTTTGAAAATGTGATGGAGGTAGAAAATCTATGGATTTCGGATTCGAGGGCTTTGAAGCCGAGCTTGAAGACTTCGAGATGAAAAAGGTAAAAAAGTGGGACAGGGCTTTCAGAATAGGCGAGGGAGGCAGCTTTGTTTTCACCCTCATGCACGAAGGCATCGTATACGCAACGTGCGGCGACCATTACGTTTACGCGCTTGATGCGAAAACAGGCAAGGAAATCTGGAAATTCCGCACAAGTGACTGCAATTACGGCTCGCCGTCGACAGACGGAAAGCTTCTTTTCATCCCATCGTATGACAATAACCTCTATGCGGTTGACATAAAAAACGGCAAGGAAGCATGGCGCTTCAAGACCGGAGGCAAGCTTTTCAGCACCCCAGGTGTTGGCGAAGGCATGGTCATGTTCGGCTCGGAGGATGAAAACCTCTATGCGGTTTCTGCAGCTTCCGGAAAGCTCACATGGCGCTTCAAGACTGGCGGCCTAATCGCGTCCACTGTTACATTTCATGAAGACAGGGTATTCTTCGGTTCATGTGACCACAATCTCTATTGTCTTGACGTGAAAACGGGCAGGGAGATATGGCGCTTCACCACCGGCGACGATGTTCAAATTAACAGGCAAATCCCGATAAAGGACGGGAGGATGTATTTCGCGACGCTGGACAACTACCTTTACTGCCTCGATGCAAAAAACGGGAAAGAGATATGGCGTTTCAGGACAGGCAAATATGGCAATGTCAGCACACCTTCGCTTTACAAAAACAGGCTTTACCTGCCCACGCGCGACGGCATAGTGTATGCGCTCACACTCGACGGCAGGGAGATATGGAGATTCCATACAGGCGGTTTCATAGCCAAGAATCTTGTGCATGAAGGCGTGGTTTACTTCGGCTCAGAGGACCATTATTTTTACGCGATAGACGCAGAAACCGGCAAGGAGATATGGCGTTTCAAAAGTGGAGCAGAAATCTACGATGAAGCGAAAATTATTGGCAATCTGGTCTGCTTCGGCGGCCTGGACTGCAACTATTACGCCCTTGACCTCGAAACAGGCGAAGAGGTCTGGCGCTTCCAGAGCAGCAGCCAGCAGATCGCCTCCGCACCTCCTATCGAGAGCGAATACAGACTGGAGATTAAAAAAACGATTCACATTGAGGATGCCATAAGCGAGGAGAGATACGCCTCGAAGGCGGAGGAAAGCGTCTCGCTTTCCGATTATCATGTGAAGAGCGAATACTCGATGGAAAGCGAATACAGGCAGAAGTCTGACTATGGCGTTAAGTTTGTCATGTTTGAAGACGTTTTTGAAGGAGAGAAGTTATGGACTTCGGATTCGATGGATTCGAATCTTCTGGTTTCGAGACGGAACTAGAGGATGTCACAATTAGAAGAACGAAAAGATTTGACCGGCTGTGGAGGATAGGCCAGGGAGGCAGCATCTGCCTTTCGGAGCTTCATCAAGGGGTTCTTTATTTTGGTGCCGCTGACAGTTATTTCTATGCAATGAACGCCGATAACGGCGAAATCATTTGGAAATTCAGGGCGGCAGGAATCATAATGGGAAAGCCATTTGTGAAAGGAGGGATGGTTTATTTTACCTGCTTTGACAGCAGATGCTATGCGCTCAATGCTAAAACCGGCAAATTGTTATGGACATACAGGACTGGCGGCCCGATATTCGAGGGGCCATCCGGCGACGAGAAGATAATTTGTTTCTGTTCAAAAGACGGCAATGTTTACTGTCTTGACAGAATAACAGGCAAGGAGCTGTGGAGATTCAAGACTGGTGATGAAATAATATTTTCACCAAGGGTCAGCGAAGGCAAGGTTTTCAGCGGTTCTTTCGATGGCAACCTTTACTGCATTGACGCAGAAACCAGCAAAGAGATATGGAGGTTCAGGACTGGCGATATGATCCTGAACGACATACCTCCGCTTGTGCTAAATGACATAGTTTATTTCTCGTCATGGGACAATCACACGTACGCGGTTGACGTGAACAACGGCAAGGAACTCTGGAGATTCAGAACCGGCAATTATGGCAACACTGACGGCCCGATTTACAATGATGGCGTCCTTTACCAGGGTTCAAGAGATGGCATTCTGTATGCACTTACAATGGATGGAAAGGAAATCTGGAGATACAAGACAGGCGGACTGCTAACGCAGGTAATAGTTGTCGACGGAAAAGTTTATTTCAGTTCGGAGGATGGCTATGTCCGCTGTGTCTCAACCAAAGGGAAGGACATATGGAGAATAAAGTCTGACAACATAATCTGGGACATACCGCATTACCACAAAGGCAAAATAATTTTCGGGACATGGGACTGCCGCGTCTTCGCGCTTGACGCTGAGAACGGCAAGGAAATATGGAGATTCACTACTGGCGGCGCTACATCGTATCTACCGCCGGCATATGAATCTTTCGAGGCCGAGATAAAGAAAGGAGTTCACATAGAAGATGCGATTTCCGAGGACAAGTATAAGAAAAAGAAAGGCGAAGAAAGCGTCTCGCTGTCGGATTACCACGTCGCGTCGGAATACGCGACAACATCCGAATACAAACAAAAAAGCGAATACGATGCCAGCTTCGTGATGTTTGAAGAAACGGCGGGAGAAGCGCTGGAGCCGCAATTTTTAAATAAGCCGCACAATTTAGTTCTATGGACTTCAGGCGCGAGCAACTGATAAAGAGGGCTTATGACAGGTCTTTTTTCCTCACTGTCAGGAACCCGCTTTACGTAGAGGGCATAAAGGCGATCATAGGCAGCCTGCTTAACCAGGACGTTGGCCAGGGCGATGTGACGAGCGAAGCACTGCTCGCTGACAAAAAAATAAAGGCGATCATCCACGCCAAGGAGCACGGCGTTCTGGCGGGCGGCGACGAATTCTCGTGGCTCTACGCCGAGAACGGCGTCGAAGTGAAGCGAAGGAAAAAGGATGGCGAAACCTTCGCCGCCAAGGACATTCTCTTCGAAGTCGAAGGCCCGGAAAAAGCGATATTGAAACTCGAAAGGACGGGCCTCAATATCCTCCAGCGCATGAGCGGCATAGCGACCGAGACGCGGAGGATAGCCGATAAAATAAGGAAGGAAGGCTTCAAGACTGCGGTCACTGCCACGAGGAAGACGCCGTGGGGCTACCTTGACAAGAGGGCCGTCACAGTAGGCTCGGGCTTTTCCCACAGGCTCGGCCTCCACGAGTCCGTCATGATAAAGGACAACCATCTCGCTTCGCTGAAAAGCCAGGGAATGAAAAACCCGGTAGACTTCGCCATCGACAAGGCATGGGAAAAGCGCAAGAGGAGTGTGTTCTTAGAGATAGAGGTAAAGAACCAGAAGGAAGCGCTCGCTGCCGCGAGGAAGTTCAGGAAGCTGCAGGAGCAGTGGAGGGACAGCAAGCCCTGCATAATAATGCTCGACAACATGGCGCCTGCCGATGTGAAAAAAATCGCGGTCTCCATGAAGAGGGCGAAGCTTTACGACTTCATCCTCCTCGAGGCGTCAGGCAACGTCAGCGAGGACAACATCCTCGACTTCGCCAGGGCAGGCGCAGACGCCTGCTCGCTGGGGAAAATAACCCATTCCGTAAAGGCGATAGACATCAGCCAGAAAATACTCTGAATATTGAGCTAGGTTTTCTTGTTATATCTGCTCTTCTTCGGCGTCTTCCGTGCTTATCTCTTTAATCTCCTCGGGCTTCAGTTCTGAAGCGTCCTCGGGAATCTCCTTGAGCTCCTCTTCCTTCAGTCCGGTTCTGGTGCCGCTTTCGCCGGTTTCTGCATGTGATTCATACATGGGCAGTTTCGCCATCTGCTTGGACGCGATGTCATTCCAGAGCTCGGCGAACCTGCTGTGCTTGGGTATGTCCGGGCCGAGATTGCCGATTTTTATTATCGGCGAGTCCCAGACGAGCGCGAGGTCCGAGAGCCAGTCGTCCTCTGTCTCGCCTGACCTGTGCGATACGACGGGAATCATGCCGTTCTTCTTCATAAACTTTACTACCTTGCTCACCTGAAGCAGCGTGCCGTACTGGTTCGGCTTTATTATCGCCGCATTGCTCGACTTCATCTGAACGCCCTTCGTTATCCTCTCGATGTTGGTGCAGTATAGGTCGTCTCCGACGATGAGCCTGTGCCTCAGCCGCCTGTGCAGCTCCGCGAAGCCGGCGAAATCCTCCTCGTGCAGCGGGTCCTCGATAAAATAGAGATCGTAGACTTCCGCGACCCTCGTAACGGCGTCAAGCTGCTTGTCTGGACTAAGCTTCTTGTTCATAGACTTGTAGACGTATTCCTTGCCGTTCCAGAACGACGAAGCCGCGAAGTCAATCCCCAGTTTAACCTGGAAATCCTCGGCCATGGATGAAAGCAGATCGAGCGTCTTCAGGTCATCGATTTTCGCTGTCCAGGCGTTTTCGATGTTCCTGCTCAGCAGCCAGCCCTGCTTTTTCAGCTCTTCGCCAACGACTTTCCAGAACTCATAGTTTATGCTTGTCGCCTCCATCGGCGTTTTCGCCCTGTAGGGCAGAACCAGAAATTCCTGCCAGGTCGTCGCGCCACCGTGCGCTCCGCCGCCTATCACATTACCTATGGGGAAGGGGAAGCGGTAGCGTTCCCTCGCTCCTCGCAGCCTCCACAGCTCATTCGCAGTCGATGCCTTTGCTATCGCCAGCGAGAGGCCGAGCGCCAGGCTTATGCCAAGGTTCTTGTAGCCTTTTGAATTGTCTGTCTGCTCAATTATCTCGTCCGCGGTAATCCAGTCGCTCTCGTCGAGGCCGATGAAGTTCTTCCTGACCTTCGGGAAGATTTCTGTTATTTTCGCCATCGGCAGGTCCTTCGCCTCGTTCTTGCCCTTCGATGTCCCTGACGGCACCGTCGCCCAGTAGAAAGAGTTCGTCGTCTGCACCTTGACCTTCAGAGCATGGTCGCCTTTGGCGTTGTAGACCGAGTAAACCCTTACGTCCTTTATCATGGCCATCCTGATCCCACTAACCTGATTATAATTTTCATTAGCGGGTAGAAATAGCTTATGTCGTCCTATTCTTGATCTCTATCGGGATTACGCCCGCGACCCACTCGATTTTCGCGATTTCCTTCGGGTCGGTCATGCCCTTTGGCAGCTTTATCAGTATCGGCGCTCCCTGCGCTATCTGCAGCGCCCTCGACGATATGATTCTCGCCCTTTCGTATCTCGTGTACTCTCTCATGTATCTCACCTAATCATATATCCGAACCGTTAGTTCATCCTATGTATCTGGTCTGCTCCTCGGCTTTCGTTCCCCTTTCCGCGGGTCCGGATTTCGTTATTTCGGAAAGGGCGCGCTTCTGGAGCATCTCGACCTTCTTTATGAACTGCTCCATTTCCTTTACTTTCTTGTCGAGCTTCTTCATGTCAATTTGTATGTTCAGTATCTTGTTAAGCACATTTAAAATGTTTTCGGCTGCCTTGGGGTCGGTCACGATGGGGAAACCGGTGGTCTGGCCGAGCAGGCAGAGGCCTTCCTTGTCCTTCTGCTTCCACAGGCCGAGCAGCAATCCTACTGCTCCCACTATGTAGCCGACCTTGTCCCCTGCGTCGAAATCGATCTTGAACTTCTTGTATTTCTCCATTATCTTCTCGCTGGTGGCGGCGCCTACCACCTTGCTCTGTCCTTCCAGCTCCCCTGTGGTCAGGCCGCCTATCGTTATCACCTCGGCCACGCCGAGCTTCTCGGCGAATTCGAGAATCTTGTCCGAAACCTCGTAGTGCCCTTGGGGCGAAAGCGACTGGCAGTCGCCGACTATCATGATGATATCCCTCTGTCCCTTCTTTTTCGCCTTCCAGTAAAAGAACTCGTTCTTGAGCAGGTGGATTTCGTATTTCTTTTGAAGCATTACAAAAGGAAAAAACCATTCCGAGTGCAGTTCGGCGAACTTTTTCGCCTTCAACTCCTCCACCAGGTAGCCGACTGCGACTCTTCCTATGTTGCCCACGCCCGGCAATCCCTCTATGAGAACGGCGTTCTTGAACTTTGGCGGTTTGCTCGTTATTTTTATTGAAGTCATGAAAATCACCTCTGCTGTCCCGCTGGCGATGCCGGCGAGCAATAAGTTATTTGGTTTATCTCGTATTTATACATTATTTTATATATTAAATCCTTCAACCATAAAAGGTTAAAATAAAGCCCCGGTAGTCTAGTAAGCCTTTTTCAGAAAAAGGCTTAAGCGAAAAGGAGTCTCACTCCGCTTCGCTTCGTTCGCCTTCCAAAGAAAGAGGCTTGGGCGAAGGCCAAGGATATCGGACTCTCGATCCGATGACCCGGGTTCGACTCCCGGCCGGGGCATAATCTATTTAAATACACTTGGCAATACAATAAAACAAAACCGTGAGGGATGTTTTAAATTCTGGGTGATTTATGATGACTGAGATGTACGAAAGGAAGATTGAGAAGCTGAAGACAGGCACGACCACGCTGGGCATAATGGGCAGAGACTTCGTTGTCCTCGCCGCCGAGAGGAAGGCGACCATGGGATATTTGGTCGCCAGCAAGAACACTAAGAAGATAATGCAACTCGACAACCACGTGGGCATGACCATTGCCGGCGACGTCGGCGACGCGCAGGCGCTCGAGCGCTACATAAAGGCCGAGATAAGGCTCTACGAGCTCGAGGAAGCGAAGAAGATGCCAGTCAAGGCGATCGCGACGCTCGTTGCGAACATACTTTATGCCAGAAGCTATTATCCGTATTACGTGCAGCTGCTCATAGGCGGCCACGACGGGAAGCCCAGACTATTCTCATTCGACCCGAGCGGCTCGGTCATAGAGGAGAAGGATTACTTCTCGACAGGCTCCGGCTCCGTGATGGCGCTGGGCGTGCTTGAGGACAAGTACAAGGAGGGTCTCGATCTGGAGACCGCCAAGAAGCTCGCGGTCCGCGCCGTAAAAGCGGCGATCGAAAGGGACATCGCTTCTGGAGGTTCTGGCATAGACGTGGTGATAATAACGTCCAAGGGCTTCGCTAGCCTTGCGGAAGACGAGGTAAAGAACCTCATGAAGAACTGATCGAGCGAACCTAATAAACCATTATGTTTTCAACCTGATGAAAAAACACGAGTTCAAATTTTGACACAGAGGAGATACTATGAGCGACATTCTGAAGGAGCTGCAGAAGACGTTGCCAAAGGACGCGCAGATAACCGAAGTGAAATTCGAGGGGCCGGAAATCGTGCTCTACACCAAGAACCCGGACTTCTTCCGCGACCATGACCGTGTTGTGAGGGAGATGGTTTCCAACCTGAAGAAAAGGATAGAGGTGAGGCCGGATCTCTCGATAACGATGGACATGGAGAAGACCAAGAAGAAGATAAAGGAAATCGTCCCCGAAGAGGCTGGCATCCGCGAAATCTATTTCGAGCCGGAGCTGGGGAAGGTCGTGATAGAATCACAAAAACCAGGGATGGTCATAGGCAAGGGCGGCGAGACCTACAAGAAAATCAAGAATGAGACGCTCTGGCTGCCGAAGATCGAGCGCGCGCCAGCGATCGAGAGCGCAATAGTCCGCGCTGTCCGCAACCTTCTACACACCGAAATCGACTACCGCAAGAAGTTTCTTAATTCGATAGGCCAGAAAATAAACGCGCCGAAGAAAGAGATTTCTGACCGCTGGGTCAGGCTTGCCGCGCTGGGCGGCTTCCGCGAGGTCGGCCGTTCGTCAATGCTCGTCGAGACGCCGGAGTCCAACGTCCTCCTCGACTGCGGGGTGAACGTCGCGTCAGACAGCTATCCTTATTACAACGTCCCGGAATTCAACATAGAAAAGCTCGACGCCGTTGTCATCTCGCACCCACACCTCGACCACTGCGGCTACGTGCCTTGGCTGTATGAAAACGGCTACAACGGCCCGCTTTACTGCACCGCGCCCACGCGCGATCTCATGGTTTTGCTGTGCCTTGATTACGTTGACATCTGCCACAGGGAAGGCAAGGATGTGCCTTACACGAAGCGTTCGGTCGAGAAGGTCGTGAAGCACACGCTCGCGCTGGAATACGGCGAGGTTTCTGACATGACGACTGATATCCGCCTTACGTTACAGCCGGCAGGTCACCTGCTCGGCTCTGCGCTGACGCACCTGCACATAGGCGAGGGCCTGCACAACATCCTTTACACCGGCGACCTGCTCTATGGCCAGTCCATGCTTTTCGAACCCGCATACACGAATTTCTCGCGCGTCGAGACGCTGATAATCGAATCCACATACGGAGGGCAGAGCGACCTGAAGCCGTCCAGAAAGGAGGCTGAAGATAAGCTCATGCGCGTCGTGAATGAAACCATGGAAAAGGGAGGCAAGGTCCTCATCCCCTCGTTCGCGGTCGGCAGGGCTCAGGAAGTCATGTGCATACTCGCCGCAAACAATTTCCAGCATCCGGTCCACATGGACGGCATGTTGTGGGATGCGACTGCGATACACACCGCGTACCCTGAGTATCTTTCCCGCTACCTCCAGAGGCAGATTTTCCACCAGGGCAGCAACCCATTCATTGCGGACATATTCAAGCGCATAACGGTCTCGAAGGAACGCGAAGCCGCCATCGGCTCGAGCGAGCCGGCCGTCGTAGTCGCGACGTCGGGCATGCTCGTCGGAGGGCCTGCACTGGAATATCTCAAGGCGTTTGCTGCCGATAAAAAGAACACATTGCTTTTCGTCGGCTACCAGGCCGAAGGCTCGCCGGGACGAAGAATACAGAAAGGATGGAGGGAAGTCCCGATAACGACGGAGAACGGCAAGACCAGGACCATAAACATGGAAATGGCTGTCGACACAGTTGAAGGCCTTTCCGGTCACTCAGACAGGAAGCAGCTCCTCAATTTCGTAAACAGGCTCGCCAGCAGGCCGGACAGGATAATCTGCAACCACGGCGACGGCTACGCGACGATGGAGCTCGCCAGGGACCTGCACAAGTATCACAAAGCCGAAACTGTTTCCCCAAAGAACCTCGATGTGCTGAGGCTGAAGTAAAACCTGAATAGCTTTTAATTCTGCACTTTGGAAATCAACTCAGCCAGTATGGCTTCTTTATTGATGAGAAGGTGTGAACGGCCGCCTCGATGCCGCGAGCGCATGCGACGGCGATGACCTTGACCTCACCGTTAACGTCGCCCGCTGCAAACACGCCCGGAATGGAAGTTTCATAACTGCCGGAGGTCTTGATGCTGCCGTCCTTGTTCTGCTCGATGCCGTTGTCCTGAAGAAATTTATTTACAGTCGAAAAACCGATGGCAGAAAATATGGCGTCGGCTTTGGTTTCAGAAGCATGATTGGTTTTTGTGTTCACTATCGTGGCCTTGGTAACTTTTTCCTTGTTTTCAATACCAACAAGCTCGGAGTTATAATGAACTACAATCCCTTTTCTCTCGGCTTCCCTCACTGTTTCGTCCGTCGCCCTGGCGTATTCGTGTCTTACAACAATTCCGACATTGCCTGCGACTTCCTTCAGCTGCAGGGCGATGTCAAAGGCATTCTGCCCGCCGCCGATGACAACGACGTTTCTGCCCTTGAACTGTGACAGGGACCCGATTTTGTAGAAAACGCCTTCGCCCTTGTAATTCGAGAGGACGGAGAGTTTGTTCGGGACATTGAGCAGCCCGGTGCAGATGATGATGCGCTTGGCCTGATAAACCGCATTGTTGGTTCTGAGCTCAAGATGGTCTTCTTTCCTCCCGATTTTAAGCGCCTCTTCATTGCAGCGGATTTCGGCGCCTGCGTTGAGCGCCTGCATTTCCAGAAGACGGGCGAACTCCTTTCCCAGGACTCCGACAGGAAAGCCGGGATGATCTTTGATGAGTTTGTCAGGATAGAAAATAAGCGGTTGGCCGCCGGGTTTTTCGTATTGTTCGATCAGAAGTGTCTTCAGGCCTCGGTTTGACGTGTTCGTCGCGGCTGTAAGGCCGGCCGGGCCCGCTCCTATTATTATGATGTCATACATTC
>Ga0315282_10017708_pt1 | contig 10261 bp, 6 predicted proteins | sample YL17G07_20_MG_FD_203693 | JGI IMG/M metagenome (GOLD analysis project Ga0315282, IMG submission 203693) | Sediment microbial communities from Yellowstone Lake, YNP, Wyoming, USA - YL17G07_20 | ecosystem: Environmental > Aquatic > Freshwater > Lake > Sediment | place: USA: Wyoming | collected... | reverse complement strand
TCCATCCGTGGCCGCAATGGCAAGAAACAAGCCGCCGAAGGTCGCGATCCCGCCGAAGGTCGCGATCGTATCGCTGGGCTGTCCGAAGAACCTCGTCGACAGCGAGAAGCTCCTGGCGCACCTGGCCGAGGGCGGCTGCACGGTCGGGGCGCCAATGGACGCCGCCGACGTGGTCATCATCAACACCTGCGGCTTCATCGCCCCGGCCGTGGCGGAATCGCTCGAAGTGATCGCCGAGGCGCGCCGCCTCAAGGCGGCCGGCAAGGTCAGGCGAATCGTCGTCGCCGGGTGCCTGGTCAACCGCCAGGGCGAGGACCTGTTCGACCGCGCACCCGGCATCGACGCCGTCATCGGCGTGAACGACCGCGACTCGATCCTCTCGGCCGTGATGGGCGACGGGCGAGTCCAACGCATCTCCGCCGCCCCCGCCGGGGCCGCCGGCGACGCGGGCCGCTTCCGCCTTACCCCCACGCACACGGCATACCTGCGGATTGCCGAGGGCTGCTCGCGGCGCTGCACGTTCTGCACAATCCCGTCCATCCGCGGGTGCTTCCGCTCCAAGAGCCCCGCAGTGGTTTTGGCCGAGGCGCGCGAGCTTCTGGCCGACGGGGCCGTCGAGCTCAACGTCATCGCGCAGGACACCACGAGCTACGGGCGGGACATCGGCGGCGCCGACACGCTGGCCAAACTGCTGAGAAAGCTCGACAAGCTCGACGGCGCCCGGTGGATCCGGCTGCTGTACGCCTACCCGATGGGCTTCGACGACGACCTCATCGACGCAATCGCCTCGTGCGAGCACGTCGTGCCATACGTGGACATGCCGCTTCAGCACATCGCCGACGGCGTGCTCAAGCGCATGGGCCGCCGCGTGACGCGAAAGCACATCGAGCAGTTGCTGGTCAAGCTCCGCCGGCGCGTCGAGGGGCTCGTGCTGCGGACGACGTTCATCACAGGCTTTCCCGGCGAGACGCGCGGCGAGTTCGAGGAGCTCATGTCGTTCGTGCGGGACTTCGACTTCGAGGCCGTCGGCGTCTTTCCGTACTACCCGGAGCCAGGCACGCCCGCGGCCAGGCTGCCAGGCCGGCCCAGCCGCGCCACGGCCGAGAGGCGGCGACAGCGGCTCATGCTCACCCAGCAGGACATCGCCGTTGCCGCCAACGAGGCCCACGTGGGCAGGCGCCTGCGGGTGCTGGTGGACGGCAAGGAAGCCGGCGGGGCCAGCATAGGCCGCCACTACGGACAGGCGCCGGACATCGACAGCGTGTGTATACTTACGTCGCCGGCCGAGCCGGGACGGTTTGTCGACGCCACCGTGGTCGAGGCCGACGGCTACGACCTCGTGGTGACGCCAACGGCCTGAGGGCAACCGCGACCCGCCAAAGGCGGGACCATGAACAAGATGAAGTGGACCATCCCCAACCAACTGACCGTCGCCCGCATCGGCCTGGCCGGCGGGTTCTTCGTGCTGCTGGGCATGTACCATTACGGCGATGCCGGCACCCAAAGCCTGATGAACGTCGCGCTCGGCGTGTACATCGTGGCCGGAATAACCGACGTGCTCGACGGATGGATCGCCCGGAGATGGAACCTCACCAGCGCGTTCGGGCGGATCGTCGACCCGTTCGTGGACAAGGTGCTCGTCGTCGGGGCGTTCGTCATGCTCACCGGCTCGAACTTCGCCTTCCAGGGCGGCCAGGGCCAAAAAGTACCCGACGCCGCCCTGCCGGTCTGGCTGACCGGGCACATGCTCTCCGGCGTGCAGGCGTGGATGGTGGTGGCAATCCTGGCCCGCGAGTTCGTGGTCTCGGCCGTGCGCGGCTACAGCGAGAGCCAGGGCATCAAGTTCCCCGCCATTTCGGCCGGGAAGATCAAGATGGCCGTCCAGTCCGTCGCCATCTGCCTGGTGCTGTTCCAGCTTGCCAACTTCCCCGATTGCGTATGCCTGATATACGCCAAGGTCGCGCTGGTGTGGGCGGCGATGATAATCACGGTGCTCAGCGGCCTGCTCTACGTGGGCAAGGCCCGCAAGCTGCTTGGCCTGTCCAGCGAGAAATGACATGACCGAGGGACGCCCGGACGACCGACTTTTGCACGAAGCGGCGCGAAGCCCGCACGGCACGGCGCAACCCGCGCACGCGGCGGCGCAACCCGCGCACGGTGCATCACAACGCCCGCTGATGAGTCCCGACGCCGGTCGGGGCGAATCGGCGGGAAATCCTTCGGCGCCGGCGCCGCCAGCGCAGCCCGCCTGTAAGTGCGGATGCCCCGTCCGAACGTTCCTGCTGACCGGCCTGGGCACGGGTTATCTGCCCATAGCACCGGGCACGTGGGGCTCGGCCGGGGCATGTGCAGTGTTCCTGGCGGTGGCCTTCGCCTCCGGCGGGCGGCAGATATGCCTGACCGGCACGATGCTCATCCTGGCAGCGGCGGCGACGCTGCTCTGCGGCTTGCTCGGCCGGTGTGCGGAGGCGGACTTCGGCAGGAAGGATCCCGGCCAGGTCACGATCGACGAATGGGCCGGGCAGGCCGTCGCCCTGTGCTGGCTGCCGCTGGGGGCCGGCCCGTGGGGCTGGATCATCGCCGCCGGCGCGGGGTTCGTGGCGTTCCGCGCCTTGGACATCATCAAGCCACCACCAATCCGCCGATTGGAGAGGCTGCCCGGCGGATGGGGCATCGTCGCCGACGACCTCCTGGCCGGCGTCTACGCCAATCTCACCCTCCAACTCATCCTACGCCTGGCCATCGGCCTGGCCTGACAGGCGGCGGTCTGGACATCGCCCCTGACGGTTCGTCAGTCCGTCAGTCGCCGGCCAGCAGTTTCATGGCCTTGGCGGCGTCTTCATTGGTATCCAGGGCGATGTAGGCAATGTAGCGCTTGCCGATGGCCGCGGCGGAAAAGCCGCGCACGTTCAGCCCCGCCTTGCCGAGCTTTTCAAGCAGCCTGGCGGCGCCGCCGGGACGGTTCTCGCCCTCGACGCGGACCGTGTGCAGACTGTTGGCCGCGGCAAAGCCGACCGCGCCGGCGGCCTGGACCTCCTCGTCGCCACGCAGCGGAGATACGAACACCACGCCCTCGCCCGGCTTGTCCGGGCAGCGCCGCGAGATGATAAAATCCAGGTCCGCCCCAGCCTCCGCCAGGGCCGACAGCTTGGCCGACAACGCGCCAGCCTTGTCCTTGATCCCCGCCGCCCACACGTCCACACGTTCCACTATCCGTTCCATGGTCATGCCTTTCTGTTCTGAAAAGTAGTAGTAAGGGAGTAGGAAAAGAAACGTCAGAAGCCCAGGGATAGCAATCCCTGGGACCCAAAGCGGCATCTTCTCCTGTCTTAGGGTGAACCGGAGGTTCACGAACAACTGTTCCGAAAAGAAGGTCTTCGAAGATGTTCTCGTTCACCTTTAGTTTAGCCCCCATCTTCATTTTCCCCCACAGGAAACTGCCCGTGCATTGCCGCCTGGCCGCGAGCCGTCCAGCGGGGCCCCGGCCGCTTTGTCTCCTTTCTACTCACTACTTTCTCCCGCTCCGTGAGCGGCCCGTTTTTCTTGCAGAAAAACAGGCCACTTACGGCGGGCAGGTTGTTAGTATTCCTTGTTTACCCCGCTGGGCGGGTAGGCAGGAAAGGTTGTCATGCTCGGATTCGTCTGGAATCTTGATCCCGTGCTGATCAGGCTCGGCCCGGTCGAAATCCGCTATTACGGTGTGGTCTTCGTCTGCACTCTGCTGACCGCGTACCTGTTGTGGCGCTGGCAGATGCGCCGCGGCGGGTACTCAAGGGAGATCATCGAGGGCTTCATTGTCTGGGGCACCGTGGCGACCATCGTCGGCGCCCGCCTGGGCCACTGCTTGTTTTATGAGATGCTTCCGGCATGGTTGGCCCACAGACCCAATGTCTACGTGGAACACCCCATCGAGATCCTCTACTTTTGGCATGGCGGCCTGGCCAGTCACGGGGCAACTGTCGGGCTCGTTTTGGCCTTGGTCCTTTACGCGCGCCGGCACAAGCTGCCGATCCTGGAGATCATGGACCGATTCAGTCCCTCCGCCGCCGTCGGCGCCGCCGGCATCCGGCTGGGCAACTTCCTGAACTCCGAGATCGTCGGCCGGGCCACGCACGCGCCGTGGGGCGTGCGGTTCATGCTCTACAGCGACCACGGGGCCGCGCCACGCCACCCGTCGCAGCTTTACGAGTTCGCGATGGGCCTATGCGTGCTGCTTGCGATCGTCCTGGCCGACCGCTGGGCCGGGCGGGAAAGACGCCCCCGCGGGCTGCTTGTCGGGCTGTTCCTGCTGATGTACTTCACCGGGCGGTTCGTCGTGGAGTTCTTCAAGGAATACCAGGTGCCCGGCATGGAATCATTTCTGACGATGGGCCAGTGGCTCTCTATCTTACCGATGCTCATCGGCGCGGCGCTGCTGGCCTGGTGCATCGTTCGCCCCGTTCCGACGCGTCCCGACGGCTCGGCCGCCCCGCTGCCTGCCCCGGCTGCAACCGCCGCCTCCACGACCGCCAAGCCCGGCCGAACGCGACCTCGTCGGCGCAAGCGCGGCCGGTAGGCAAACCTGGGCTGCGGCATTACCTTCGAGCCTCCTTCGATATTGCCATCCCCTTCGCCCGCGCGTATCATGCGCCCTTCACAGCGGCACTCGGAACGGACTTTTGAGGCCACCGCAATGAGCGAGCGAATCGGACAAGCGGAAACCATCGTAATCCTGGACTTCGGCAGCCAGTACGCGCAGCTCATCGCGCGCCGCGTTCGCGAGAACGGCGTCTACAGCGTGCTTGCCCGGCCGGACGTCTCGGCCGAGGAAATCCGCGGCCTCAACGTCAAGGGCCTGATCTTCACCGGCGGGCCGTCCAGCGTGTACGAGGCCGGCGCGCCGCGATGCCGCAAGGAGATCTTTGAACTCGGCGTGCCGATCCTGGGCATATGCTACGGCATGCAGCTTTCCTGCCAGATGCTCGGCGCGGACGTCAAGCCCGCCGCCTCGCGCGAGTTCGGACGCTCGTCGCTCACCGTCCTGGACGCCGGCACGCTCCTGAAGAACATCCCCGCAACCACGAGCGTCTGGATGAGCCACGGCGACCAGATCCGCGACCTCGGGCCGGACTTCATCCCGCTGGCGACCACCGCCACCTGCCCCTACGCGGCCGTGAGGCACCGCAAGATCCCGTTCTTCGGCGTGCAGTTCCACCCGGAGGTGACGCACACGCCGCACGGCAACGAGATATTCGTCAACTTCCTTTACGACGTCTGCGGCTGCCGGGGGCTCTGGAAGATGGGCTCTTTCATCGAGCAGGTCGTCGCGGAGGTCCGCCGGCGCGTCGGGCCCGACGAGCGGGTCATCTGCGGGCTCTCGGGCGGCGTGGACTCATCGGTCGTCGCGGCCATGCTTCACAAGGCCATCGGAGACCGCCTCTCGTGCATCTTCGTCGACAACGGGCTGCTGAGGATGAACGAGGCCGAACTCGTCCGGACGACCTTCGCCGACCACTTCCACATCGACCTGACCGTTATCAAGGCCGAGAATGAGTTCCTGACCCTGCTGGCCGGCGTGACCGACCCGCAGGAGAAGCGCCGCATCATCGGCCACGCGTTCATAGACATGTTCAAGCGGGCCGCCAAGGGCATCCCCAACGCCCGCTACCTCGCCCAGGGCACGCTGTACCCCGACGTGATAGAGTCCGGGCATTCGCTGGCGGGCCAGGCGGCGAACATCAAGCTGCACCACAACGTCGGCGGCCTGCCGGCGGAACTGGGCTTTGAGCTCATCGAGCCGCTCCGCGACCTGTTCAAGGACGAGGTCCGCCACGCCGGCGAACTGCTCGGCCTGCCGCCGACGCTCGTCTGGCGACACCCATTCCCCGGCCCCGGCCTGGCCGTGAGATGCCTCGGCGAAGTCACCCGCGAGCGGCTCGAAGTCCTCCGCAAGGCCGACAACATACTGCTGGAGGAAATCCACGCCAACAACCTCTACCGCAAGTGCGCCCAGACGTTCGCCGTCCTGCTGCCCGTGCGGTCCGTCGGCGTCATGGGCGACGGCCGAACGTATGACAACGTGGTCGCCGTCCGCTCCGTGGACACCGCCGACTTCATGACGGCCGACTGGTCCAGAATACCCTACGACGTGCTGGCGACGATCTCCAACCGCATCATCAACGAGGTCCGCGGCGTCAACCGCGTGGTCTACGACATCTCCAGCAAACCCCCGGCCACCATCGAGTGGGAGTAACTTGGTAGCCGGGAGCCGGTAGCCGGTAACCGGGAAAGACGAACCGCGGAATCGGGAACCCGAAACAAGGAACACGGCACAGAATACGACGTAATCGAGGGCGACGCCTTGGGTTGGATCGGCGCCACTTGGCCAAAGGAGTCCGGGCCGACATCGCATCGGGCCGGATCGGGCCATTGCAGCCGGTTATCCCGGAGACAACACCCGACGGATTTCAGGTCATCTGCCCGGACAGCGGCACCCGATTTCTTTGGTCGGGCGTTCAGGGCGTTGGTCAGGACGAAAACGCAATCTACTTCTACATAACGCCTATGACCGGGCACGTTATCCCCCGCCGGGCCTTCGCCAATGGCGCACAGGCCCAGGAGTTATACGAAACCGCCCATCGCGGCGTGGATGCGGGAAAGACGCAATCCCTTGCACCCTCGCAGTAATCGCGAGTCTGGCGGGCGGCGGGTCGTGCCGGCGGGCCTGTTGGGGCTCCGGTTTCGGCCGGCTATTGCCATTCTCGGCCGGACGGGATACCCTATGCCAGTCGCGCCACCGGCCACCGACTACCGGCTACCGGCTACCGGCTACCGGCTACTGGCTACCGGCCACGAAAGAGCTTCTGGAACCAGGAGAAACGCACGATGCCTGAGACACCGACGGACCGCCCGGACGCGGCGGATAAGACCGAGGCCAAGTGCTCGGAGAGCAATGTGCTTGTCGTCGACGACAACGCTCAGAACCTCGAGCTGCTGGTGGCCTATCTCGACAGCCTGCAATGCCGCGTGACCACGGCCGTCGACGGCATCGAGGCCCTGGAGAAGATCGAGCGGGACTGCCCGGACCTGATCCTGCTGGACATCATGATGCCCCGCATGAGCGGCTACGAGGTGTGCCGCAAGATCAAGGCCGACCCGACGACCCGTGAGATCCCCGTGATCATGGTCACGGCGCTCAACGAGCTTGGGGACATCCAGCGCGGGGTCGAAAGCGGCACGGACGACTTCATCACCAAGCCGGTCAACCGCCTGGAGTTGGTCACGCGGGTAAAGAGCCTTCTGCGGGTTCGGCACCTGCGGAGCGAGTTGGACCGCGCGCTGGCGTACCTGAAGGAAGTCGAAGACGGCCCGGCCGGCGAAGACGCCCCCGCCGGCGAGGATTCACTCTGAAGTCGCCCAACTTCGCGGGGCAATCGTGCGTAATATGTGTCTTGAAGGCGCCTGCGTTGCTTGATGCAACTGGAGATCCAGCATGAAATCCCGATCCCGTTCGCCGCTGGCGGCACCGGCCGCAACGACGCTGATAATGATAATCCTGGCCGCCCAGGCCTTCTTCGCCGGCTCGGCGCCCTTTGCCGCCGCTGCGCCCCCCAAGACTGCCGCGCCCGCTCCGGGCGCTGCGCCCGCGACGGCGGCTGCACCCTCGACGGCTGCGGCATCCACGACGGCCGACGCGAACGCCGCCGGGGCGATCCCGCGGGTGGCTGGACGGACGCAGGCCGGAGACGCCGCCGTCGTGAAGCTTGACAACGGCCTGACCGTGATTATCAAGCCCATGCACACGTCCCCGGTCGTCTGCGTGCGGTCGTTCGTGCACACCGGCGGGATCTACGAAGGGCCCTGGCTGGGCTGCGGCATCAGTCACCTCTGCGAGCACCTCGTGGCCAAGAGCGAGGATGAGGAGACGGCCCCCGATGCCCAGCCCGGAATGGTGGCCAGCAGAGAGGTCAGATCGGACATCGGCGGGCAGTCCAACGCGTCGACGTCGATGGACATCACGCAGTATTACATCTCCGCCGGCAGCTCCAAGGCGATGGAGTGCATAGACCTGGTGGCCGCGTGGATGGCCCGGCCCAACATCACCAAACCGGACTTCGAGCGTGAGCACGGCGTCGTGCAGCGCGAGCTGGAACTGGACAGGGACGACCCCGACCGCCAAATGTGGTCCGCCCACGCCGCGGACGCCTTCCGCGGCCACCCCGCGTCGGTGCCGATCATCGGCTTTGCGGGCCCGCTGGGGGGCCTTTCGTACGACGACGTCATCAAGTACCACGACCAGATGTACGTGCCGCAGAACATGGTCTTCGTGGTGGCGGGCGACGTGAACGTCGAGGCCGCCCTGGACCGCGTGCGAAAGGCGCTGGCGGGCTTCAAGGCCGGTCGCGAGCCGCGGCACAACCTGCCGGACGTCGAACCGCTCTCGGGCGTCATCCGCACCGTCATGGGCCATCCCGACATCAAGGAAACCATGCAGGAGATGAGCTTCCGGACCGTCGGGCTGCTGAGCGACGAGCTCTGCCCGCTCGACGTGCTGGACGCCGTCCTGTCTTCCGGCCAGAACAGCCGGCTCGTGGCCAAGATCCTCCGCAAGGAGCAACTGGTGACGAGCATTTCCTCCAGTTCCTTCACGCCGGACTGGGGCAAGGGCATGTTCAACGTCTCCTTCCGCTGCAAGCCGGACAAGGCGGACGCGGCCGAAAAGGCCGTCCTGGCCGAACTGGCCCTGCTCGCCGAGCGCGGCGTGGACGCCGCCGAGCTCGCGCGCGCAAAGCGCCAGATCATCGCCGCCTTCGTGTACCAGCAGCAGTCGGTAGAGTCCGTCAGCCGCCAACTCGGCTCGGACTACATTGCCACGGGCGACGCGAACTTCTCCCGGAGCTACACCAAGCGCATCGAGGCGGTCTCGGCCGAGCAGGTCCATGCCGCGGCGCGGAAGTACCTCACGCCCGACCGAATGGTCGTCACGCGGATGGTCCCGGCAAACGCCTTGCCCGCAATCGGGGCAGCCGCCGCCGCGTCGGCCGCGTCAAAGACCGTCACGCTAAAGCTGCCAAACGGCCTGCGGGCAGTCCTGACCAGCACCGACGCGGTGGACCTGGTCTCCATGGCCTTCGTCGCCAAGGGCGGACTGATGGTCGAGGACGCCTCGACAAACGGGCTTGGCGAGATGATGGCAACGCTCGCGACCAAGGGCGCCGGCGACATGTCGGCCGACCAGATCGCCGATTTCTTCGCCAACGCCGGCGGGAGCATCTCCGGCTCGTGCGGCAACAACTCGACGTACTGGCAGGCGTCGGTGCTGTCGGGCGGCTTCGATGAGGCCCTGTCGATCCTGGCCGACGTGGTCCAGCATCCCGCGTTCCCGGAAAAAGAACTCGATATCCTTCGCCCGCGGCAGCTCGCGGCCATCGACCGCATTGACGAGGACTGGGCCCCGCAGCTCATGGCGAAGTTCCGCGCGGAGTTCTTCAAGGGCTCGCCGCTGGCCCTGCTGACCGACGGCAGCAAGGACGTGGTCGCAAAGGCCACCGTCGAGCAGATCCGCGAGCACCACCGCAAGTGCGTTCGCGGCGGCGACAGCGTGCTGGCGATCTTCGGGAAGTTCGACGCCGACGCCGCGGCCGAGAGAGTGAAGAAACTCTTCGCCAACCTGCCCGGCGGGACGGTCGACGTCAAGATTCCGCCGGCGCCGAAGGTCCCCGCCGACGGCAAACAAGTCGTGATGAAGACCGAGAAGAACATCGCCGCCGTGGTCGTCGCGGTCCCCGGAATGACCATCGACAACCCCGACCGCTTCCCCCTGAACGTGCTGGACACGATCATCAGCGGCTACCGCCTGCCCAGCGGCTGGCTGCACACGGAGCTTCGCGGCAAGCAGTTGGTGTACGTGGTGCACGCCTACAACTGGCCGGCACTGGCGCCGGGGGCTTTCATCACCTACGCCGCCGGCGAGCCGGACAAGGCGCCGGAAATCCTCCGCATCATCGACAAGAATCTGCGAAAGGCCGCCGAATACACGCCGACCGAGGCCGAGATCAAGCGGGCCGTCAACACCATCCTCACCGCCGACCTGCTCGGCAGCCAGTCTATGAGCTCCCTTGCGATGACCGCGGCGACGGACGAACTGTTCGGCTTGGGCTACGACTTCCGCAACAAGCTCGAAGGCATCTACGCCAAGGTAACGCCCGCCGACGTTGCGGCCGTGGGAAAGAAATACCTCTCCGGCGGCTACTTCACCGTGGTGACCACGCCGCAGCCCCAA
>Ga0315282_10017707_pt1 | contig 10261 bp, 9 predicted proteins | sample YL17G07_20_MG_FD_203693 | JGI IMG/M metagenome (GOLD analysis project Ga0315282, IMG submission 203693) | Sediment microbial communities from Yellowstone Lake, YNP, Wyoming, USA - YL17G07_20 | ecosystem: Environmental > Aquatic > Freshwater > Lake > Sediment | place: USA: Wyoming | collected... | reverse complement strand
TTTCAGAGTATCTGAAAAAACTCCCGTCAGCACTTGAACCACAGTTTCCCTTTCTAAAAACCATAACCACACAAATGCAAAAACATGATAAAAACCTCCAACGAGGTGTTCTCACAACAACGTCAGATGAACCACTGCAACGAATCCGCCTTCACATTGAACTTGCCAGCGTTCCTTCTCATCAGAACACACTTAAAATCCTTACATTTCCTCCCTTACAACCCGCTATACGGGTAGAAACACCAACAGAGATTTTTGCGGATAAACTTCTTGCTCTCGGATGTCGAGAATATATCAAAGGACGAGACCTCTGGGACATCTATTTTCTCAGCACAGAAAAACAGATGACACCGCCCTGGACACTGGTCTGGCAAAAAACAAAGGATTACCAAACAACAGCATTAGCAGTAAGAACACATCTCCATCAGGTAAGGACACAATTGGAAAAAGAAGGCATGCACATATTATCTAACGAACTAAAACGGTTCCTTCCACCGACCGCGTTTACCTCCTATCAGAACATGTTCAAGAACATTATCACCCAGATTGAACAACTGCTCCAGGATGCGTACGAGGGAGTATAACCGATGAAAGTTGATGAATGGCTCCAGTTTTTCAAACAGCATCCCCAGAAGAAACTGTTCTCTGTCTCAGATCTTGTTCAACTCATCGATGAACAAAAAACAAGTCTTTCTGTGCAGCTCACCCGCCTTATTCAAGCAAAGGTACTCATTCGAGTGGGTCAGGGTTGGTACGCGAACCCGTTCTTCCAACCATCTGTAGAGGAAGTCGCGATGGTCTTACGAGTACCGTCCTATCTGTCTTTAGAGTACGCGTTATCGCGACAAGGGGTGCTCAGCCAACGGCCCTATACGATGACGTTAGTGACAACACGACCACCGTACACATATCATAGAGAAAAGAGGAGTTACGAATATCATCAGATTCACAAGTCGTTATTCTGGGGATACGAACAAGAACAGGGAATAAACATAGGTACTCCTGAGAAAGCCCTTCTTGATCTTTTGTATATTCGCGGGGTACGAACAAAAGAACTTACCACGAAAGGATTTCGTTCTCTCATTGATGATATGGATCTAGAAATATTATCTGCAAATCGATTACAGAACTATGTGAACAGGTTCGGTAGAGGGACGAAAACACTTGCATTGGAACTAGGAATTATTACCAAATGAATCTAGTAAAGTGTACGCAGAGAAAATCGTTCCTCAAACGGTATTTCCGACAAACGTAAATAAAACATAGGGTTTTTCGCATTTTGTCGGATTTTCTCGGAGTGGGGCTTTATGTTGTTCAGGGGAATTACTACTCTTGAGGGAAAAAAAAATGAATGGAATAAAGGAATATGACCTTGACTCTTTCCCCGTCGGAGAACTTCAAGGATTCCGAACCGGGAACTTATTCATTGCCGAGACGGTATATCTGCGAAAACCTTCTTTGAATAATCTGAGCGCTTCACAGTATTTATCATTTGTCGAGCCTCATCTCCCTGAGGGATTGATCTCCGAAGAGAATTACACGAAAATAAAGAAACTTGCTTCATTTTTCACTCCTGGTGTCACCAGTTTCTTTGGATTTGAATCACGACTGAGCTCACCGGATCCACGTGCTGACTATCTCTTTGCGGTTTCCTCAAAGAAAGGAGAGCGAGAAGCACTTGTAAACTTTCTACAATACGAGGATAAAGCAAAACAATTTTTACAACAACAAGAATGGCAGCACCTCCGGGATTTTGCGACTACTTGGGCAGACCCAACATCTGAGTTGTACTCGAACGTTCTAGGGCTCTGGCTGGAATTCGACACCGCGCATTCTTCTCACGAAACATCAATTCCCTGCGTGTTCATTCACACCATTCCGTTTCGCATTAAATCGATAGAGGAAGAAAGAACGTATGACTGGATGTTCCACACTGCATTGCCCTTGCTCCTCGGCCATCCTCTTTCTTCCCAATTGCATCAACGTTTACTCGAAGCGCTCCGCAAGCTCCCGGAGGGAGCCTCGGTCATGGATATTGGCCTTATGCTTTCCAGAGCAACCACCGGAGCGCGACTCGTGTTCAAACATCTGCATCCGACACAAATCATCCCCTACCTTGAATCCTTAGGATGGTCTGATACCAATAACGAACTTTCTTGTTTGATAAAAGAACTTCAACAGCAGGTCACCCGGCTGGTTCTCCATATCACCATCACGGAGAAGGGAGTGGACCCTAAAATCGGATTAGAATGCTCTGACTCATCAGATCAATACCACCTGGAAACCCGATGGGCATCATTCTTTGACTATCTGATAAAGAAAGGCGTCTGCTGCCCAGAAAAAAAGACAGAAGTCTTGAAATTCCTCGGGGTAAGCGCAGAAGATCCGTCTCGGCCGTTCAACCTCTCGTCATATCAAATCGCGGTTCGGCTTCCCTCCGAGGCTTCTGCGAGTACATTAGTCCGCTACATCAGTCATGTGAAGCTGTGTTGCGCACCGGGTCAGCCTCTTGAGGCGAAGGCGTACCCTGGTGTTCGACTATTTGGTCTTCAATCAACTGAGAGGGATCTCGATGTCTGTTAAAGCCACCAAGGTACCCAAGTGCATATACACATGCAAAAAACGTATTTATCACACCGCCAGACTTCAATTACATCCAAATGGAAGGAGACTACATGCATACACGTCTTGAGCATCCATCAGTGTTCGATATTTCCTTTGCGGCGCGTGAAATCGGACTAGAAGACGTGCTTTCGTCTGAGAATTACCTGGCTGATTACACCCGAATGACGAAACATCTGCCGATTCAGAGCATTTATACAAGTCACTATCTTTGTGCAGCGGAATCACATCTCAGCCATTTAGTTTCACCTGAGAACTTTAAGGAGATCATGACGCTCGCTCGGTTCTTCCCAGGAAACCTCACCAGCTTCCTTGGTTTCGAATGTCGTCTTAATAATTCGGCTTCAAGAACGGATTGGGCGTTTGCCGTGTCCGGTGCTGGAAATGACCGGAACGTGTTAACGAATTTGCTCGTCCATGGATATCTCCCTGACTCTTTCTTTCAAGAGGAAGCATGGCAGCGAGTCCGTCATTTTGCCAGCGCGTGGACGACCCCGTCGTCGATTCTTCAAGATAAAATTCAATGCTTCTGGGTAGAATTTGATATGCCAAATCCCGCCCCTCAGATTCCTATTCCAAGTGTGTTCTTTGGCCCATCGAAACTACCCGCTGGGGCGGAAAACACAGATGCCTCTGAATATACATGGCTCATAAAATCCGCGTTACCGCTCCTTCGCGGTCGCCATGTTCCACCAACGATACAAAAAGGGATGAAAGACTGCCTTCGGCGTCTCCCAGAAAATGCGACGCTATTCCAGGTAGGTACGTTACTGTCTCGGGGGCAGATCGATGACGTGCGATTCTATGTGAACCATATGTCCCCGCAGCAGATCATCTCCTATCTCCAAGCGTGTGAATGGAGCGGGGACACGACTATGCTTTTGTCTCTGCTACAGCAGCTCGGGATGATCGCGGATCGATTTGTGCTTGGTTTTGATATCACCCCGGGTGGGATCGGCGCACAGATTGGGGTGGAATGTTCGTTTCTCTCGGATATGTACCACAAGGAGGAACGATGGCGTGACCTTCTGAACATCCTCGTTACGCGAAACCTTTGTCTCCCAGAGCGAATGGATGCCCTTCTGGAGTATCCAGGTGTTGAGGGTGACGAGGCCATCTCTGTGAGTGTAATGAAACCATTAACCTCCGCATCACAACACCTCGATGATCTTATGACTAGTAAAATCATCCGATACATCAGCCACATCAAAATTGTCTACGAAATAGATCACTTCGTGGAAACAAAGGCGTATCCTGCAGTGCGATTGTTCAAGAACACAACTTCAACCCTCGAATAAGAATCAAGGCTTTTTAGGGGGAAAAAGGTTAATGTGGGGTAATGTGGATTAGAGAATAAGGTATTAGAGGTTTTCGGATATGAGGTTTGCGACCATCGGTCATCTGCGGGGTGAAGATGATATTCATCAGTTCCCGAAATCATGGATTCAGGGAAACCTTGTAGTGTCTCCCGAGTTAGATGTTAGAGGGACAAAAGGGTACATCACTGGTCTTACGTTGACCGCTCGACAGATGATGGAATTACCACGAGAGGTTGTTCGCAAACATATTCTTGATGCTGCATTATTTGTTCAACGGAATTTCGATGTTGAGGTGATTCAACTTGGCGCGCTCACCACCTCAGTCACCGATGGTGGTGTGTGGATGACGAAACAGAAAAAGTACGAAGGGTTTGTTAACCATGGTGATAGTTATACCGCTGCGGTGACCTGCCAAACGGTTTTGAAAGCATTAAAATTCTTCCAAAAAGGACCCTCCGATCAAATCATTGCCATTGTCGGGGCATACGGAGTTATTGGTGAGGTGGTATCGAAAATTCTTGTCCCCCAATTTCAACATGCGATTCTCATCGGACGGAGGAAAGAGAAATTCAAAGAACTTGAGGAAAACATTGACGGTGATTTTGAAACCACGGTTGAACTGAAAACAAAAGAAGCAGGTGTTATCGTCACGGCAACCAGTCATCCGGATGCGTTATTACAATCAGAGCATCTCGGCAGAGATGCGATCGTTGTGGATGTGTCGCAACCACCAAATCTTTCCTACGAAGTCTGTCAGCAGCGTCCAGATGTGCATCGAATCGATGGAGGACTCGTGGATTTTCCGGTTCCAATCGTTATCCCTGGAATGCCACCCGGAAAGAATTTTGCATGTATCGCTGAAGTCATTATGCAAGCGATGGAAAATGAACGTAAAAACCATGTAGGTTCTATTGATTTAAGACATTTAAAGAAGACTGAGAAGTGGGCAAAGAAGTATGGGTTTACATTGAAGGAATTAACAAATTTCGGACAACCACTAAATTTGATATAGATGGAATGAAAATGATAAAAACAAATCGGAACACAGAAGTTGATTACGAAATAATGATTGTTGGTGGGGGCCCAGCGGGAATTTCCACCTGGTTGCACCTAAATAAATACAACCCTGAATTAGCTTCAAAATGTGTTTTAATTGAAAAAGAAAAATATCCTCGTGATAAAGTATGCGGTGGTGCACTTGGAGGCTGGACAGAAACAATACTAAAACATCTAAAACTTGAAGTTAATGTACCTTCGGTTCCGATTCATACTGCAGAGTGCCGCTTAGGGAAAGATATTTATCAACATAAACAACGCAACTTCTTTCGCATAGTAAGACGGATTGAATTTGATCATGCACTAGCAAAAACAGCAGTAAATCGTGGTCTTAACTTGCATGAAAATGAAATTTTTACAGATGTATTACGTAAGACTAATTATCTAGTGGTAAAAACTAATCAAAGAGAATACAAAGTACGAGTGTTAATAGGAGCAGATGGGTCATTAAGTAGAGTGCGACACAGTATGAATCCTCTCAAAAAACCACGCCTTACGCCTGCCATCGAAATCTTTTCGTCCATGAATCCAAAGTACGATCCTGAATTTTTCAAAAATACTGTCACTATAGATTTTTCTCCTGTAACAGAAGGTTTGCAGGGTTACGTGTGGCATTTTCCATGTTTGCACGAGAACCAGCCTTTCATGAACCATGGCATATGTGACTTTTGTATTAATCATAAAAAACAAAGAGTCAGCCTAAAAAAAATTTTTACTCGTGAACTACAAGCTCGAAATATTCATATAAACCCCAAATATTGGTCTAGTCATCCTATACCTATATTGGAAGAAGATTGTACTTTATCTCAACCAAACATATTATTAGTCGGAGATGCCGCAGGTATAGATTCAGCCATAGGTGGAGGTATTCATTTGGCCTTATCTTATGGAGATGCAGCAGCATTAACGATTGTCGAAGCATTTCAAAATAATGATTTTTCATTTAACGACTATAAAATGCGGTTTCAGGCTCATTTAGTAGGTAAATATATTCGAAAATTGAATTACCTAGCGGAAGAAATGTATAATCAAAGGATGAATCCTTTAGACGTAGCACGGGAAATATTTACTAAAACATCTGATTGAGGAATTGATAAAATGATGAAACTCGAAGTTGGTATTATTGGTAGCGGTTTATCTGGTTTATCTGCTGCGTATGAACTTTATCAACAACTTGGAACAAATGTTCATGTAACAATTTTAGAAAAAGAACCTCAATTAGGTGGAAGAATATTTACAAAAAAATTCAATGGATGCCCTATCGAATTAGGGGCACAGTTCTTTATACATGGCGGTACTGTACAAAACCTTGTAAAATCATTAGGCTTGAAGTCAGATGTAATTCCTCTAGGTGATAATTTCATTTCTTTTTATTATGATAAAAAGATTTATTCAAGAGACCATTTACAAATGATTAGTTTGTTCAAAACAAGCGAGGGGATAAAGGAAAAGGAAGAACTGTTAAAGTATGCAAAGGAAGTTAATGCTAGCAAGAATTTAATAAATTTTAGTTTCGACGAATGGTATCGAAACAATATCGGGGAGCATTCATTACCATTTTGGAACCGAATGTTGATATCTATAGGGATCCGTGACGTAAAAAGCATAAATGCTTATTTTGGCTTAATTATAGTTAATGTGCTTTTTGGATCAAATTATTTGCTGAAAGGAGGTCTAGAACAGTTGGTTAATAAATTATCTGAAAAAATTACATCTTTGGGCGGGGAAATAATAACGGATGCAAGATGCAAAGTTATCGAAAAAAATGGAAATAAATATCGAATAGAATTTGAAAAAGAGAGAAAAACTAAAGAAAGGGAATTTGATAGAATTATATCAGCCATCCCGCCGAAGGATTTGAGAGATATCTGCAATTTTGATATTTTACGACCACTTCAAAAGATAGAAGGCCATCCGATGGCTTTGTATGTCATAAAATCAAATACTAAACTGTGGGATAATACCTGGGGACTTATTATATCTGAAGAAAAAAATCCCATATATGCTCTATGTGATTGGAAAAATATAACCGATGCTCATAGAGACACACCACTTTTGACAATATGTTCCCCTTATGCCAGTATCGATGAGATTATTCATGAATTCAGAGTTCTATTCCCAGGAATCAATCCGCAATGTAAGATAATTTTTGAAAAAAAGTGGGATACGGGATTACATCAGCTAAATCCAGAATTTTTTAAAATTTGTGAGAAAGTTTCAAGAAATTTACCTGATGGTATGTATCTTGCAGGTGACTGGATGACTTTACCGGCCTTAGAAGGAGCAGTTATCTCAGGAACAAAAGCTGTACAATTATTAATTAGGGGGTTGAAATAACTAAACTTTGATTGTATTTTCTTTATGTCCAAATACTGCGGTATTAAATGACATATTTGCATAGGTAATATTTCCTGTTGGCGAATAGGTACCTTCCCCGGCAGACCAAAACAATAGGAACGGTTTATCGTTGAAATATTTTATTATCTCTTCTCGTATAGTGTCCATTTTATAACCGAGTGTTCCTAAAATAGTTACACAGGTTGAAAACAATCCGAACTCCGGTCGAATGTTTCCTTTAAAAAAATTTAAATTATCTTTTGCAGCATCAACTAAGTTTTTCCCACTAACGGTAAGTATCGAAACTTCTCCATCATCGATTTTGCAAGGAACCAGTATAGACTCCTTGAGGAAACCTGGTGTTACTATGGGCACCTCTCTTCCATCTCGTTTAAGAGACATTGGGTAGTAAAGAATAGTTTTCGTCATAGTTTTTTCATTGAGAAAATCATTTGGCCAATCTAACAATCTTAATAATTCTTGCCGAGCAGGTCTATCATTAATTTTATGGATAACATGTTTGTCTTTACTCAATTTTGTTATGTCAAACTTGATATCGGTTTTTCTCATCCCATGAGTTGTACACACATCAAGATCTAAAGATGTAGATATGCCCAGATTCACTACAGAATTAGTAAATATTTTATCGTTAAAAAACTGATAGTTATGCAATCCGCGATAGTCATCCCAAGATGTCCCGAGAATCATATGGTAATCAGGAAAAAATCTCACTGCCGCCTCAAATACTTCGTCCTCTCTTCCCAAACCCTTCTGAAAGATATACTGCGACATGCCAAATGCAAGAGTAAAGAATCTACTTATGAATCCGGAATCAACTACTTTTTTATACCCTTGGCCAGGTATCTTCATGAGTTCTGGACCTGAAACAAAATTTAGGAGGAATCTATTTCTATAGGTTGATTTCATAAATCCTTTTTGAATCATTCCAACACACTGCTTCATAGCTTTTTTGGGATTCCTCTTTGTATTGTTACCATAGCCAATAGCAACATCCATATCGGAAGTAGAAACAGCTAAAGCACTCGTTCCTCTTGTGTAGCAACCATAATTATTTATAAAACCAACAACAGTTCCCCCCACGAGCGGCGTACCTTCGGGCAAAACATCCCATACACCATTCAAGAACTCCTGAAAACCACCATATTTTTCATAATGAATCGTAGAAAACAACAAAAAGAAATCTGGAGGTCTGCTCAAATTCTTAATTGTATTTTCAGCTACTTCTCTGCCAGCTTCTCGTGCATCCCATTTCCGGGACATCCCTATTGCTGCTTCTACGTTTGACTTCATCATACTCCATCAAGGATGGTTCAATCTACCACAATAGATACTATATTATTAGTTGTGCATCTACCTCTTCATTTTCCATTCCTTAATTATAGGATAATCCTCATGCGTTAACTAACACTTCATCATCTTTTTTCGAAGCTCCAGACTCCTTCTTTGGCCCTTCCATTATCTTGAGGATCTCCCGACGAGCATTTTCCAGTTCTACTTCAAGCAATCCTTTATTGGCCAACGCAGGAATAATCGCCACCAGTGCATTCTCTGTATCAGGGAAGACAAAGAATAATACCTCATAGTCCTGGAGCCGAAACTCCATCTCTCCTAACCCGATCTGAGAATAGGCGCTAATCACGCCAAACACATCATCCATGGTACGATGAATACTATCCCAGATATGATTCACATCAGGTTTAAATCCCTCACCAGATGGCAGTACACTTATCATGTTCCGTCGTGCAACCATGCATGCCAAAATATCATCTAATCTCATCAGATCATCAAGCACTTGTGCAATCGGGTCATCCTTCATCCCATCACCACCAATCTCACCTTATACTCTATATCTTGACTGTATAAAAGTTTTTCTCGTGTGGTACCGTCCTCCGTAAATCGTATAAAATGTTTTAAATGTACGAATAGTTTAATACAGAAAAAACTTCTACCAGAAAACTTCTCTAGGAATTCAACCGATAACTCAAAATATAAAAACATCTTCAAAAGACATGGTATAAATCTATGTGGTAACTTCAAAGAAATCGATTGAATAACAGAGGAAAATTTCAGGGAGCGACTCGAATCTATCGATAAATACGTTGAGTGGATGAAGAAAACGCCGAACAAGACTTGGAGTTCCCAGCAGAAAGATCTTATTGATTAATACTCTCTCTGAATACACTCTTATATTTTCTTATACGCTGTGGCATCAAGGAGAGTATTAACTTCTGCCTTATCCTTTATCTCAAGCTCCACAAGCCAGCCGTCATCATACGGCTTTGCATTAATGATCTCTGGCGAATCATCGAGTTTCGTATTCACCGCGACAACCTTCCCGCTCACCGGCGCGTACACCTCTGAGACTGATTTGACGGATTCAACGACGCACAGCTCCTCCCCTTTTTTGACTTCTTTGCCGACCGCGGGTAACTCCACAAACACGATGTCGGTGAGTTCTTCTTGCGCGTGATCGGTAATCCCAATCTTTGCTCTGTTTCCGGAGAGCTTCACCCATTCGTGTGTCTTTGTGTATTTCAGCCCTTCTCGCACTTCGTCTGCCATAATAATCGAGAAGTGGTATTTCCTGATTGTTTTAAACCTTTTCTGTAGCAAGAATAAATAATAGAAGAAAACACCCACATCAATCGGTGCTTAGGTCGCAACTGCTTCCGGTTTCTGCGCCCAGTCTTTCGGCACGAACGGCGGTTTGATTACTTTCGCCTTCACCGGCTTGTCACGAATCATGATGTCAAGGATGCTGCCGACTTCGCGCTTGTCCTGCTGCACGTACCCCATGGCAATCCCTTTGCCGAGACACGGCGATAGCGTCCCGCTCGTGACCACCCCGACTGTTTTCCCGTCTTTCTGAATCTCGCAGTGCTGACGCGGGATGCCTTTTTCCACAC
>Ga0315282_10017705_pt1 | contig 10262 bp, 7 predicted proteins | sample YL17G07_20_MG_FD_203693 | JGI IMG/M metagenome (GOLD analysis project Ga0315282, IMG submission 203693) | Sediment microbial communities from Yellowstone Lake, YNP, Wyoming, USA - YL17G07_20 | ecosystem: Environmental > Aquatic > Freshwater > Lake > Sediment | place: USA: Wyoming | collected... | reverse complement strand
TTCTGGTCAATGTCGCCGAGGAAAGAGATCTTGGATTTTGTTATCAAGACTTTGCCTGTGAGTATGCCGTCCCATTCCTGAATAATTTTTCCCTTATACCTCATCGGCCTGCATTCCTTTAAAAGATAGATTGACTAAAGCAGTGATTGGTTAAATTAACTTTTGTGTTCCTTTCGTAGCGCGCGCGAGTTTACGACCTGGAATGCGAGGCCGCGGCGAAAAGCAACCGCGGTAAGCCCAGCCGAAGCGAGATACTAGAGATACTACTACGAAAAGGCCTCAAAGCATACCTCACAAAAGAATAGGAATTTGGTTGTTTCACTAAACGCATAAAGCAAGACGTTTAGTAGCAGCTAAACATCGTTACGTGGGATTTTGCAAATTGCTTTACATATGAGATGATTCCCCTAAGCTGGGTTTTGATCCACTCTTTCCTGAAATAGACAATGCATCCTGCAAAGAAACCTGCCAAGTGTAAGGCGACTTCGTTGACTTCAAACCAAAAGTCCGGGTAGTATTCTGGAAATCTCACAACGTAAAATAGGTCATAAAACCAACCGTAAAAGAAATATACGATTGACCAGCCAACTAAGAAAATACAAATTATATGGATGACCAGCCTCTTTTTGCTTTTTTCAGCTAAGCGTTTGAAAAAATCCGCTTTGTTCCTTATCATGTAGCATGCAAGCGTTGCATAGAGCCCAGCTATTGATACCGAAGCACCGATGCCAGATACCCATCCTATTTTGATATTCAAGAGCTTTCCAATAATGGCTGGAACTAACCCCATTATGTGGTTCAAAACATCAGCAAAAATGAAAATCAAGAGAATATCCGTTCTAGAAAGCATCAACCACGATTCCAAAAGGACACCTGCCTCGATCAAACTGACATAGGGGCCCATTAAATTTCCAAAAATATGTGTTTGACTTTCATGAAAAAGAAAAGAAGCTAGAAACTCGGATAGAAAACCTGCACCCGTGTGCAAAAAGTTGTCAAGAACCCATTTTTCAGATGAGCATCCAAAAAAAACATAAACAAGTGACGATAGCGAAATCAAGATGAAGGCCAAGAATGGAAATCTTTTGGAAATTTTCTTTATATGCTCGTAGTTTGCTTGTCCGAGCAATAAACCAAATAATCCCAAAGACGAGAAAGCAAGTACTATTCCCAGCCAATATTCAGTGTAGCATCTTCCATACCACTTTTCAGCCGGATTTTGTGCCTGTTCATAACTCTTGAAAAAAGTATTTTGGAGCAGAATGAACTTCATTCCAAAAATTGTTTCAGCGAAAATCAACACCCGGCAGGTTATACTCTTGATTCTTGTCCAATCAGTCGTTATGTTTAACTCCCCCCTTAGAAACGATGGCGAATCGGGGAAAAGGGCGTAAACCGCGGTTGGAAAATAGACGATCGAATTAAGATTACGAGTGAGGGTGATGTTGCTTATGATGATTGAGTAGTTCTGGAAAGCGCAGATTTGAGGGATCATGATCGTCAAAGCATCTCTGCCACTGGGAGGGTAATATTGTTCTCTGAAAGTTACTTCATTAGAAGTGGTAAGAGCCTTGCTGAAATCAAATTCCCATATACTTGGAATCCAAATTTTGAGATCAGTTGCAGCTTCTCGTCCAGTCTCCACTATCACCCGTAATTCGGCGTCAGCGACCTTCAAGCAAGAGAAGAAAGATACTGAGAAAGCTAAGCTAACAACTAGCAAAACGAGAGTGAAAACAAAAAGCATCGGTCTCTTGGAAACCCGTAACAAATAAAGCCCCCACCAGAATCAGGCAATGCTATCTTGTTGAATCGCGAGTAATTGATTCGTTTCCTAACTTTTCTAGTTTTTCTAATTCTTCTAGGTTTATTGAATCGGCTTAAATCAGCCGTCCACATCTCTGCTGAACCGACTGGTTTTGGCTTACACGACCGAGGATGAGGTCCTCTACAGAGCCAAGCTGAGCAAGAGCGATGTCCATGCCACGCCGGATAACGCGTAGCGCGCGCTGATACTTACTCATCAGCCACTCCGTTATTTTCTCGATGACTTCATCATGTTCCATTAGTAGCACGCACGCTTTAACCCCTTTCAGGTATTTTGAATAACCTGCTTGGGTTAAATGCATTTAACTAGCGTGCGAAATGAAATATTAGACAGATTGACTGAAGCAATTATTGGTTAAATAAATTATCTATGACGGCCAGCTCATTCAAAAAATCATGGTAATACTCTGTCTGGCAGTGTATTTTCTATTCTACAACCACTTGGTTCAATAATAGTAGTGAATGTCCAAAAATCTACCATACGGAACGCATGAGTCGGTCCCAAGTTTTTCAAGTGATTCCATTCTAAAATAGTTTTCAACTTCGGGACTGCTTTTTAAATCCTCTTGGACTCTTTTCATTGCTTTTTTCCAATTCTCAAAGCTCCAGTTGTTGGCAAACAGATGTTTCGGATACATTGGAAAATCCTCTAGGAAATTTCTTCTAACGTTCGAATCAAAGGTCAATGTTTGCCCCCATAATAGCATTAATGGTGTAGTTGTCGCTTTTACAGAATACGTGCTAGAACTATTAGCCTCGCCTTTATCTTCCTTTATACTGCCCAGTTCGTCCCAGATTATTCTCAATTGATCATTAGGCACTTTATCAAGCGCTAGTAGAGTACAATTTCTAATATGGTTGTATGCTTGGGACATTCTTTCAAGTGAGGTTTCTAGACGATTTAAACAAATGCTAGAGTCCACAGGACGGTAAGCTTGCCATCTTGGAAGAATTCTACATAATCTACGGTATGTCTCTCCCCTATAGATGTCATCAAGTATGTGGGAGTTCTCCGTTTCAATACTCAGTTTCCACCGAAAGAATCCACCAAAATCATTCTCATCTTTCCAGTGGTTGGGCCATTTATTTGTAAATCGTTTATGATGCCACTTATATCGTTCAATAGATACTTTTCCCAAACACGCCCCCTCACTCATAATCAGGAGAAACTCATCCTATCATCTACTCACGCTCTTGATTAAAGAACTAAAATTCAATCATCATAGGTGCGCTACCCGTCATCATGATTCATGCACTAATGTTCAAACTAGCATTGAGTTTAGATCTGATCTCGTCTGGGGACTACAATGAGCGCGCGGTATGGACATTGAATTTTCTATTTTTCTGTGCTTTCAGTTTCACTCTTTAGTGCCGATCGTAGTTCCGAAACGCTTCTCATTGCGATCTCAAAATATTTTTTAATAGTGGACGGAAAAAATTCATTCGCTTCAGTTTCTAGTGGTTGTATACTCCACCTATACACACTCGCCTTGGGAATCTTCCTCCCGCATGGCATTGCCTGCAGGTTAACCACGTTCCACTTGGGTTCTGGCGATGGATAGAAGAGTATAGCCAGTACAGCGACATTCCCCGGTATAACTACTCCCTTTTTGTCTTCATCCTCCACAGTCACGTTAAATTTAGTTGAGGTTTTTACTTCAATGGTATAATTTTCGTTCCTCCTTTCTGCTATTAAATCCGGCCTTCCGGATTCTTGGCATCTAACTTCGAAACCCAATTCTTTCAACGTCAACCCAAAAAGGAGTTGGCAAACGCGGCCGAAAGCGCTAGCTCCGTATTTCTCCCTGAGTTGTCGAAGGCATGTGTAGTTGCTGAGAAATTTTTGGTATCCTTCCACGAAGATCTACTCGAATTGAGCAATCATTTAGCTAATTCTATTTGCGGTCCATGCTCATCCCAATTGGCAAAGCTATAAATATGCCTCTGCTGAGAGGCAAAATCCGGTTTCAAAAGCCTCTGAAATTCTTCATCTTGAGTCGAAATCAGAAGCTGAGCATAACTAACCACTTCTTTGAGAATAGTAACCAGCGTCTTCTTATGGTCTCCATCTAAGCTTTGCGTTGGGTCGTCCATAATTATGACACCGAAGTTATGTGGCAACACCTTCGATAAGGCGAAGTAAATAGATAAGGCGACACAATTCATCTGAGCTGTGCTGAACCTAGCGCTAACGACTGTTTCTCTCTCTCTTCGAGGGTCAGCGGCTTTGATTGTATACGAATTTTTAATGATGCCTCGAAACTCCTTAGGCTGAATTTCAATGTTTAAAATTTTATAATATGGATGCCCATAGAGCCTCGTGTAAAACTCAGTGATATAGGGGGAAGATTGACTCAGAACTCTCTTTGCCAGTTCTGATTGAACTTTTGTGGCAATGCTAGTGATAACTCTGATGTCTTCTTCAAATAACGCCAATTCATCACGCTTTTTCTCCAATGTCTCTATTTTCTCTTTTGTTTCCGGCAAAAGATCTTTTAGATGCTTGACTTCCTCCGCTTCCTTTAAAATGTCTCCAATAATCCTTACTTTATCTATCATATCTTCAATTTTATTCAGCGACTCGTCAAGTTTTACACGTTCTTCTTGAAGCCTATTGATAGTACCTTCCAGTTGCAAAATTTTCTCTGAAAGAGTACCTAAGGTGTTTGCGCCAGTTTCAAAAGTTTCTCCAACAACTGTTGCTATTTCGGCTTCAATTTTTGAACGCTCCTGATTAACTTTATCCAAGTTCTTTTCTAGTTCGGAAAAATTAAATAAAGCGTCCCCCAGCTCTTCTACTTCGTCCTTTAATTTACGTATATCTCTATTGATGTTTTCTACAATCTTTCTTTCCCCAAATTCCTCTAAATGTCGCCTAAGATGTGAAAAAATTAGTTCCCTGTTTATTTTCGACCTACAGATTGGGCAATATTCTCCCGGAGTCACTTCAAGATAATTGATCGCGTCTGTTGTCAGCCTCAGGTCAATTTCTGTCCCCCTCAATTTATCTTCAAGCTTAGAGCGCCTAGTGTTAGTTTCTTCAATTAATGCCTTTATGCGAGATTCATCTCCATATTTGCTGAGGATTCTTCCTCTTTCTTCTTCGACCCGCCTAACTTCCTCCAAACATCTCTCATATTTCGCTTTCAGACCTAGCGACAATTCTTTATTTTTAATTCGCTCATCAAGACCCGGAACCTTAATACCTCGTAGACCTCTCAGCGCTTTTCTAGCCTTAATTACAATTGCGCTCAATCCAAGAATGGATGTGGGATACGCTATTTTCGACACCTCAATCCCAAGTTTTTCCTCAAGATCATTAATGGCTTCAATTATTCGCTTGACGATTTCGCAAGCTGGTTTAAAATCGATTTCAGCGTCAGCGATTTTTTCTTCTTTAGCCTTCTTCCAAAGCTCCTTCACTCGTTCTTCGCGTTCTTCGATAGCTCCTTTTCTTCTTTCCTCAAGTTTCTCTAATTCATCTTTAATGTCCCTAACTTCATCACTTACGGCTCTCATCGGTATACTCTCGGTGATGTCTCTTAGAACCATTAGACCAAGCAGTCGGTCCATATACCTATCACGAACACTAGGTTCGTCGGTAAGGATGCCCCTTACAGACTCTTGGTGTATATATACAGATCTATAGAAATCCTCAAAAGTTAAACGTAAGTGCTTAAAAAGTTCTTTTTCTGCAACGTCACCTTCAAAAGTTCTGCCATTGGGCAGTTTCAATTGAAATTCAGTCCTAGCTTTACCTAACTTTTTCTTGCGAATGATTAGATATTTTTCTCCCTCTCTTCTTAAGATGAGCTCAACAGTAGCCTCTTTTTTAGGACTAAACGCATTTATGAGCTCATCTTTAGTTCGCGGGGTCTCTGCCCACTGCATAAAAGCCAAATCGCCAAATAGGCACCACTCGATGGCATTTAATACTGTACTTTTACCTGTTCCATTATCTCCGAATAACATTATTACGGATCTATCAAAAGAGAATGTCTTTTCCTCATTAATGCCTCTAAACCCCTCGACTTTAAGAGACTCCATTTTAAATTTCTCAACCATTTTCTATCCCCTTTTATAACTCTCCTTCAGATCTCTAGCACCTCTTCTAACACTTTTTGCGATTTCGGCAACATGTTTGCTGACATGTTCTTTAATTGAGCTGGGTCCGCCCTCCTCATACCAGCTGAAAATATCGTTCCAAAGTTTTATACAAGTGTCACCTTTCTTTTCTCTCCTTAATTCATCTTCCACGAGCTTTCTGACCTCGGACATCACTTTTCCCCACGTAGCCTACGACCTAATTAGAGCCGAAAATGATAATAAACAATTCCCCGTTCACAAAATCGCGCGCGCGATAAGACTGATTAAGCACTTCAAATGAAGAGGAATTGGAGAGGAAGACTATGGCAAAGAAAGAACGCGTATTATGTGTCCAAATTCCCGAGGCGGTAATTACTAGTGAGTTTGGCTGGCTTTTTGAGAAAAGTGGAGAAGCAGCGGTAAGAACCTACGTAGTTAACCATTCTGGAAGAATCATAGCTAAAGGACTAACTCTGGTCGGAATAGAGTTCTACTACTGGAACTATGAGGAAGGTCATGGGAAATCTGCAGATTTGGTTTTTCGTAAGGATGACATCTACTATGTCGTAGAATTGAAAAGCTTTCGATATTACGCGTGGAAGCAGTTGTCTCAAGTTGTGAAATGTTTTGAGAGCGAAATGAAAAAACAGCGAGAACCTTACGAAGAGCTTATACCTGTCTTAATTGTTGTTGAAAAAGAACTGAAAGAGATGGCAAAAACGTGGTCAAGAATAGATGAACTAAGTTGGTTCTATGAAGCGGAAACGGGGCAATTTGGCGGACATAGAAAGCAAGAAAGGAACCCGTAACGATACTATCGGCAGATTTATGGGCTTCCGCAAGAACGAGGAGAAAGTTAGAATAAGTGTAAATTAATATGCGCTTGGACGTGTATCCGGTTTGGCATATCCTGAATCCAAGGAATATATTAACGCTTTGAGGACGTATGTCTCTGATGTGGCCGGTGCTGAAAATGAGGCCACTAAGGCAACACGTTTCCACATGTTTCTCCCCCGGATCTACAAAGGAATCAAGCCTGAACGCGCCGAGAAAGTTTTCCGCGATTTGAAAATCGAGCAATCTGTGATCGATGAAGTTGCATCGAGAGGCAAGACGATTATAGTTAGAGGAAGAATAGATAGTCTCCTTGGCAATGTGATCTTCGAATTCGAGAAGGATCTCTCAAAAACTCTCGATGAAGCTATTGAACAACTTAAGGAATATACCGTAGCGCTGTGGAACAGCGCCAAATATGGGAGGGTAGCGTACACTTGTATCGCTACGGACGGAATACGGTTTCATCCGTACAGGCCACATACTGATGTACCAGAAAATCAAAAGGTTGGGTATGTTGAAATTGAGTTAGATCCTCGTGAATCGTTAGATCTTCGCGATGCTGATCCGGTCGATGCATACTTTTGGTTTGATCGCTATCTACTGGCAACACCGATTCTTGAACCTAGCGTTGAACGAATTACGGGTGATTTTGGGTCCAAGAGTCCAATTCTATCGGAAATGATGGAAGAACTTCGTTCCATCTGGAAAAGTGCTTCCAACCGATGTTACGTAAGGATTCTGTTTGATCAATGGAACAAATATCTCACAATTGTGTACGGCTCCACAGTCGGCGATGAGGAACTTTTTCTAAGACATACGTACCTAGCAACGCTAGCGAAACTCATGGTATACGGATACTTCTATGAGGGAGTGTTGCCTACTTCGGAAAAGGAGATAGTTCGAGCGCTCAACGGAGAGGTGTTCAAAGAGTGGGGAATTCGTAACTTCTTAGAAGAAGACTTCTTCACTTGGATAGTTCGTGGTGAGACAAGACACGAAGGTGTGAAGTTTGCACGTAGACTCATCAAATTCGTAGCTCGCTTTGACCTAGACAAGATAGATCAGGACATGCTGAGAGAAGTCTACCAAGAACTGGTTGATCCGGAAACGAGAAAAGGTCTCGGAGAGTTCTACACACCCGAATGGCTCACAGAGCTACTACTGAGGTCGCTAATTCAGGCAATTCCTGAAGGATCGATCTTAGATCCAGCATGTGGGTCGGGTACTTTTCTCTTTACAGCAATTGAACTCAAGAAGGAACACCTTTCTCAACTTAAAGGACCAGCTCTTCTTCAGCATGTAGTGGAGACAGTCCAAGGAATAGATGTCCATCCCCTTGCTGTTATAATCAGCAAAGCGAACTATTTGCTCGCACTAGGTAAGTTGCTTCGCAATGCGCGGACTCGCATTCCAATCTCCATTCCCATCTATCTTTCAAACTCCATAAGACCTCCTGAACAGAAAATGGATCCATCCACCGTTATTCGCAGTTATAGATTTGACGCTAATGGCGATTCACTTCAAATACCTGAGATTGTGGCTAGCAATCCTGTGGTAATGGATGCTACAATAGACTTGATCAACGACTACTCTTTTGACATTGCCACCTCGGGTGGGCGCTACCAAAATACGCTGGCTTTTTTTACAAGGCTTCTTCAGAAGAGAATTGCTGACCTGAAGAATATCGATGCAGTTCAGATTGATCGGATCGCAAGAGTCCTTTTCGAAACTGCGAGACAGATGGTAAAACTGATTAAAAATGAAAGAGACACGATTTGGGGTTTTGTCATCAAAAACTATTACAAGCCCATCTTCCTTAGGGAACGCAAGTTTAACCTTGTCGTGGGAAACCCTCCTTGGCTTACATACAAAGGCGTGGCTGACCCGGCATATCAAGCCTTCATCAAGGACATGATTGTCAAGGTTTACGGTCTAGCGAAAGGGGAAGGAGTCGCTGAGTTAACTACTCACATGGAACAGGCCACACTTTTCATGCTGAGGTGTGCAGAGTTCTACTTGGAAGATGGGCATAGACTGGCATTTGTAATGCCGCGAAGTATTTTCTCCGCAGATCATCACGACACATTTAGACGACACGCATACATACCCAGAGTCAAACTGAAATTCGAACGTTTTTTTGATCTAGGCGAAGTTGAACCGCTATTCGGTATGCCTGCATGTGCTGTGATCGCTAGGAAGGGAGAGACGACTAGTTATCCCGTACCATGCACAAAGTTGTCTGGCAGAATGAAAACAAAAAACGTTGACTGGGAAACTGCGTCAAAGGAGCTTCAAATAAGCGAGGGGACGGTTTCACTATCATTCTTGGGTCAGAGGAGTGCACTGGAACAATCTGAAAACGCGGTGAATTTCAAGGGAATGCGGAGCTACTATTTCGGTAAATTCTTTCAAGGCGCCACTATAGTTCCTAGGTCCCTGTTCTTAATTGAGTTCAAGAGCGGTGGAAGAATCGGCGTCATCCCAGACTTGCCGAGAATTCGAAGCTCAAAAAGAGCGATGGACCGTGCGAAAAAACAATATCGCGGTGTTGAATTGAGTGGGGTTGTCGAATGTGAATACCTTTATGCTGCAATCACAGGTTCTGAACTCGTCCCTTTTGGTCACCTGCCATATGTGCCTGTTGTACTCCCAGCAGAAGAAAAAAAGGGTAAATTGCACATTCTTACAGCTAAGGACGCGAAGTCGCAAGCAATCGAAGGACTATCAAATTGGTTCGCTGAAGCCGAAAAAGTATGGGAGGAGATTCGAGGAAAAAAGAGCACGTTCAATCTATATCAGTGGCTAGACTACGAGGGCAAATTGACTGGCCAGAATCTCAGAGCAAAGTACCGCGTCGTTTTTCCAGGGCCGTCATCAACATATCTTGTGTCGGCCGTGCTTCCTCATGAAAAGTGTTGTATTAGGGTACAGGATGTTACAATCTCCCTGAAGGGATTAGTGATAGACCATGCCTTGCTGCGGTATGAGACCGAAAACGAAGATGAAGCTTACTATCTGGCTTCAATGCTTAACGCGTCATCCATCGATCGCATTATAAGGCCGTTTCAAAGCGTAGGCAAGGGCGGGGCGCAAAACATTCACAAGAAACCACTGGAGCTGCCGATCCCAAGGTATGATTCAGAGAACCTGTTTCACCGTGAACTAGCGAGACTTGGAAAGGAATGCAGTAGATTCGTGGAAAAGAAGCTCGTGGAAATCGCTTCACAATACGAAGGTGTGGGTACTATCAGACGTCTGGTTAAGGAGCAGATCGCACACCAACTGTCTGAAATCGACGCCTTGGCGAAAAAGGTTTTGATTCAAAAAAGCAGTGACACGCTGGATAAACACCTTGCCTAAAGCTTTTCTTTGGATTACGACGACCATCTTATCCTTCATAATCAGGCGAGTCTACATGCTTCCCGTTACCTTCGCACGCGTACGTAGCTGTGTATGATTCCTATGTCTGTGTGCTCCCCATCTCTTTAATCCCATATTACAGGATTTTCAGT
>Ga0315282_10017704_pt1 | contig 10262 bp, 6 predicted proteins | sample YL17G07_20_MG_FD_203693 | JGI IMG/M metagenome (GOLD analysis project Ga0315282, IMG submission 203693) | Sediment microbial communities from Yellowstone Lake, YNP, Wyoming, USA - YL17G07_20 | ecosystem: Environmental > Aquatic > Freshwater > Lake > Sediment | place: USA: Wyoming | collected... | reverse complement strand
CAATTGGACAGTCTGACGTGCATGTTCCGCACTGAAAGCATCGCATCAGTTTTTCTCCACCATGCATCTTTGCGATTTCATACTTGAACTTCGGGTCCATTTCCGAGGCTTTTATTCGCTTTTGTTCTGTTTCAGACATTAAGCTTTAACCTCCATATTTTTTAACGGACTTGGCCCAAGTTTTTTTATTTCTTCCACCATGTCCCGTACGACAGCTGCGAATTTGTCTCCTTCGCTGGCTGAAATCCACTCCAGCCGTACACGCTTGGGTTCAATTCCGAAATCTCGCAGAACTTTCTTTAAGAGAGTTACCCTTCTTAAAGTTTTGAAGTTTCCGCTAATGTAATGGCAGTCTGAAGGCAAGTGGCATCCAGCAACAAGCACTCCGTCTGCGCCGTTCTTCAAAGCTTCAAAAATGAAGGCGGGATCTATTCTTCCTGTGCACATGACGCGTATGATTCTTATGTTTGTTGGATACTGGATTCTGCTTACCCCAGCCAGGTCTGCGCCTGCATAGGCACACCAGTTGCATAGGAAACCGATTATTTTTGGCTCAAATTCTTCTTTGCTCATGCTTTTACCTCTATTAGCGCTGCTTTGACTTGGGCGAGTATCTCTTCGGTGGTGAAGTGGCCCATTATGATGGCTTTGGTTGGACATGCTGTACCGCAAGCGCCGCAGCCCTTGCATAGGGCTTCAATTACGTGTGCGATGGGTTTCCCGTCTTTTTCCTTCATTTCAATCGCATTATATGGACATAGATATTCACAAATCCTACAACCACTACATAAATCTTCGTTAACGTTTGCCACTATTCCTTCCATCTCAAGTGTGGGTTTTGAGAGTATGGTTGTTGCCTTTGCGGCAGCAGCGCAGGCTTGAGCAATACTTTCGTCTATGTATTTTGGCGAGTGGGCCATTCCGCAGAGGAACACGCCGTCTGTTGCAAAGTCTACGGGTCTAAGTTTCATGTGGGCTTCTAAGAAGAAGCCGTCCTTTGTTAACGGCACCTTAAGCATCTCTGCCACACGTTTGTTATCTGGGTTCGGAATTGTAGCGGCACTCAAAACTACGAGGTCGGGCTCTATTTCGATTTCTTCCTTTATTACTGGTTCCCAGAAAGTCATTTCGAGCCTCCCATTGTCATTTGCAAGCTGTGGTTTTCTTTCATCTTCATAATTCACGAACATAACGCCTTGTGTTGCAGCTTCACGGTAATAGTCCTCCTTAAAACCATATGCTCTCATGTCTTTGTACAAAATGTAGACTTCTGTTTCTGGATTTATTTCTTTAATTTTGAGTGCGTTTTTTATAGCTTGCCCGCAACATATTCTTGCGCAGTTTGGTCGCTCGTTCGTTCGTGCTCCTACACATTGAATCATAAGGACATTCTTAGCCTTGAAAGCCCCTTCTGCAATTTGTTCCTCTAGATCATGCTGTGTCACAATCCTCGGGTCTTTACCGTAAAGATATTCTGTTGGCTTATATTCAACAGCGCCCGTCGCTACTATCACTATGCCGTGTTCAATTTCCTTTTCTCTGCCATTCTGCTGCCTTATCTTCGATTTGAAGTTACCGACAAAGCCATAGACGTCAACGACTTCTGCTCCTAAGTATACGTGTATTTTATCGTTTTCTGTTACTGCCTTGATTAGAGCATTTAGCTCTTCCTTCGGATCATCGTCCTTTTCTAGCAAGTATCGAATTGTTCGCAGGTGCCCGCCTAACTCTTTCTCTTTTTCGACAAGGTGCACTTCAAAACCTTGTTTTGCGAGTTCTAGGGCGGCAGTCATGCCGGAGACACCGCCGCCTATAACCAAGCCGACTGGTGTAACGTTTATCAGCGGCTTTTTCAAGGGTTTTAGAAGTTTGGCTTTTGCAACTATTGAGCGCACTAGGTCTTTGGCTTTTTCTGTTGCTTTTTCTGGCTCATGCATGTGTACCCAGCTGCATTGGTCTCGAATGTTTGTCATTTCAAACAGGTACGGGTTTAATCCAGCCTCTTGAACTGTCTCTTTGAATAGTGGTTCGTGGGTTCGCGGAGTGCATGATGCCACAACGACACGGTTAAGTTTATGTTGCTGAATTTTTTCTCTGATAAGTTTCTGTGTATCTTGCGAACATGTGTAAACATTTGCGTCTGCATAAACCACGTTAGGTAAGGTTTTAGCGTATTCTACTACTTCAGGAACCTTGACTACTCCGCCTATGTTAATACCACAGTGACAAACGAAAACGCCAATCCGAGGCTCTTCTCGGCTCACGTCCCTTTCAGGCGGATACTCCTTTGCAGTCACCTGCGTCCCTCTTTCAGACGCGATCACACTCATCGCTTTCGCAGCTGCACCGCTCGCTTGCGCAACACTTTCCGGAATATCCTTGGGAGCAGAGAACGCCCCACAAACAAAAATGCCTGGCTTTGATGTTTCCATAGGTGAGAAGGTTGCGGTTTCACAGAACTTGTAGTTGTTAAGCTTTATCCCCAAGTTTTTAGCTAACGTTTCGATGTTTTTCGGTGGTTGCATTCCAATCGACAGTACAACCATATCGAATTCTTCTGTTTTAGGTGTCTCATCTTCCACGTAGTGAACGAAAAGGTTGTTGGTCTTCGGGTCTTCTGTCACTCCAGCCACTCTTGACCTTACAAATTGTATACCCCATTCTCCTTGGGCACGCTCATAGTAAGCATCAAATTCTTTTCCATAGGAGCGCATGTCCATATAGAAGATTTTGGCATCCAGCTTTGTTGGGGTGTGTTCTTTGGCTATTACGGCTTCCTTCATGCCGTACATGCAACATGCAGCAGAACAATAGTTGTTTCCAAGCTGAAAATCTCTCGAACCAACACACTGGATAAACGCAATTTTCTTCGGAATTTCGCCATCCGAAAGTCTTAAAACCAACCCGCCATAAGGTCCTGAGGCACTCAAAATCCGTTCAAACTCTATACTTGTCATAACATTGGGGAAACGTCCATAGCCATATTCACTTTTTAATCTTGCATCGAAGGGTTCAAATCCAGGTGCTAGTATTATTGAACCTACTTTTAATGCGACTTCACTGTCTTTTTGGTCATATTCAATTGCGTTTGCCTTGCAGATTTCTTGGCACGTTCCGCATCCGATGCATTTTTCACGATCGATCATAAATTTCAGTGGAACCGCTTGAGGATATTCCACGTAGATTGCGCTTCTATTGTCTAACCCTTCATTGAATGTGTCTACGGCTTCGATTGGACATTTCTGTGCACAGAGGCCGCAGCCATTACATTTATCTTCGATTATGTAACGGCTCTTCTTTCGAAGTTTTACTTCGAAGTTTCCAGCCTCGCCGTTTAAGCCTGTTATCTCAGTGTTTGTCAAGATTGTGATGTTCGGGTGTCTTCCAGTTGCTACAAGTTTGGGTGAAAGAATGCACATTGAACAGTCGTTTGTTGGAAATGTCTTGTCAAGCTGAGCCATAACCCCGCCAATGCTCGGTCCCTGGTCAATCAAGTACACCTTAAACCCTGAATCTGCTAGGTCCAAGGACGCTTGTATGCCAGCAACGCCGCCTCCAACCACAAGAACAGCGCCAATTTTTTTGCTTGCCATCTACTCAACCTCTAACGCTTTGTAGAAAGGAGTTGTCCCTTCAACATGGTCTAATGCTATCATGTTTCTTCTGCGCATCTCCACAATTTGTCTGAGAACAGCAGCCGGTTTAAGTTCAACTGCCTCTGCCAGAGCTCTAGCCGAGAGGGGTTTAGTTTTTGTTAAGAGGTAAATTTTGTGCCGAACGAATTCTTCTTTGACAATTTCATCCATTAACGCGTCAAACTCTTCTTGCGAGATTTTCTCGCCGTAAACGTTCACATCCTCCGTTAGTTCTCTCTCTCTTCCCACCAAAACCCTCAGTCGAAAGTCCGAGGCAGCATTCTCAGCTGCCAAAACGTTCACAAGAAGCTTAGATTTTGCCTTTTCACTTTCTAGTACGGAAGAACCAAACTCTACTTTTCCCAGAGCTAGGGGAGACGGACCTAATCCCTTCAATTGGATCGTGAAATCTTTAACTATGTCTGCGAATCGTGCACCTTCTGCGGCAGAAACCCATTCAAGTCGTAATCGTTCAGGTTCAAGACCTGCACACGCCATGAGTTTCTTTAACATTTTAATCCGCCGTTCCGCGTAGAGATTCCCCTCCAAATAGTGACAGTCTCCTGGGTGGCAACCTGTCACCAAAACTCCATCAGCGCCGTTTGCGAACATTTCCAAGACGATGACTGAGTCAACCCTACCACTGCACATGACCCTGATAACTCTGACGTTTGGAGGGTATTGGATTCGGCTTACGCCTGCCAAGTCTGCGCCTGCGTAGGAACACCAGTTGCACAGAAAACCGATTATTTTCGGCTCAAATTCAACCACAGACAACCCCCCTTAAAACGGCAAGTCCTTGAGCAATGATCTGCTCATCTGTAAAGTGGTGCATCGTGATAGCTCTCATTGGACAACTTGCCCCGCACGTACCACAACCCTTGCAGAGTACCTCCGTTACCTTTGCTATTCCTCTTTCATCTTTCTCTATGGCGCCATACGGGCAAAGACTTATGCAAAGTCCGCATCCAATGCAGAGGTTTTCATCAACATGCGACACCGTTCCCTCAGCTTCCAACGTCTTTTTGGACAATATGGTAGCAGCTCTGGCTGCGGCTCCACACGCTTGTGAAATGGTTTCGTCAATGAACTTAGGCCAATGTGCTAGACCGCAGAGGAAAACACCATCTGTGGCGAAATCGAGCGGACGGAGCTTCATGTGGGCTTCTAAGAAAAAGCCGTCCTTTGTCAACGGCACTTTAAGCATTTCAGCTATCCTCTTGTTATCAGGATTCGGAACGGTAGCTGCGCTCAAAACCACAACATCCGGATTAATTTCAATCTCTTTTTTGATTACTGGCTCCCAGAAAGACACTTTAAGTCGTCCGTTGTCATTTACGACGTTTGGCTTTCTTTCATCATCGTAATTTACGAACAAAACTCCTTTTGTTGCAGCTTCACGATAATAGTCTTCTTTGAAACCGTACGTTCTAATATCCTTGTATAAGACGTAGATTTCTGTTTCTGGGCTTACTTCCTTGATTTTTAGGGCATTTTTCATTGCTTGTCCACAGCAGATTCTTGCACAATTTGGTCTTTCTTCATTTCTTGCGCCTACACATTGAATCATAACGACGCTTTTGGCCTCAAAATCTCCTTTGGCGATTTCTTCTTCCAACTCGTGTTGGGTTATGATTCTTGGGTCCTTGCCGTAGAAGTATTCAGTGGGTTTGTATTCAACTGCACCTGTAGCAACTATTACAATGCCATGTTCAACCTCTTTTTCCTCACCATCATGCTGTTTTATTTTTGCTTTGAAGTTGCCAACAAAACCATTGATTTCCTTAACTTCGGCGTCTAAATGGACGTGTATTTTGTTGTTTTCTATAATGGCCTTTATTAGGGAGTTAAGCTTCTCCTTTGGGTCTTCATCTTTTTCCAACAAATAATGAAGCGTGTGTAGGTGTCCACCCAATTCTTTCTCTTTCTCGACTAAGTGAACCTCAAATCCTTGTTTCGCAAGTTCCAAGGCTGAGGTCATGCCTGCAATGCCCCCGCCTATGATCAAGCCGACTGGTGTAACGTTTATCAGCGGTTTTTTCAAGGTTTTCAGAAGCCTAGCCTTTGCAACCATCGACTGGACCAGAACCTTGGCCTTTTCCGTTGCTTTTTTTGGCTCGCGCATGTGCACCCAGCTGCACTGGTCTCGAATGTTTGCCATTTCAAACAGGTAGGGGTTAAGGCCAGCCTCTTGAACTGTCTCTCGGAATAGGGGTTCGTGGGTTCTTGGGGTGCACGCGGCTACAACTACGCGGTTAAGATTGTGCTGCTGAATTTTTTCTCTGATTAGTTTCTGTGTGTCTTGCGAGCATGTATAAAGATTTGATTCGGCATAGACCACGTTGGGCAACGTCTTAGCGTACTCCACTACTTCAGGAACATTTACTATCGCGCCGATATTGACTCCGCAATGGCAGACGAAAACACCTATGCGAGGCTCTTCCCCGCCTACGTCTCTTTCAGGTGGATATTCTTTCACAGTGACTAGTTTTCCTCTCTCGGTGGCAATTATGCCCATTGCTTTTGATGCTGCACCACTTGATTGGGCAACACTTTCTGGAATATCTTTTGGCGAGGCGAAGGCTCCGCAAACAAAAATACCCGGCTTTGATGTTTCTGATGGTGAGAAAGTTTCCGTTTGACAGAACCTATATTTGTTAAGCTTTATCCCTAAAATCTCAGCTAGTTTTTCAACATTTTTTGGTGGTTGCATCCCGACTGACAAGACAACCATATCGAATTCTTCTGTTTTAGGCTCCTCATCCTCAACGTAGTGAACAAAAATATTGCCTGTTAACGGGTCTTCCGTGGCACTTGCCACTCTTGACCTTACGAATTTCACGCCCCATTCTTCTTTTGCTCTCTTGTAGTAGTCGTCAAACTCTTTTCCATAAGCACGCATATCCATGTAAAAGATCGTGCAATCCAGCGGCGTAGAACTGTGTTCTCGAGCAATAACTGCCTCTTTAATGGCATACATGCAGCACGCAGCAGAACAATAGTTGTTTCCAAGCTGGGCATCACGAGAGCCAACACACTGAATAAAGGCGATTTTCCGCGGTATTTTGCCATCAAAGGGTCTTATGATTTTTCCGCCGAAGGGGCCGGAGGCGTTCATTATACGTTCGAGTTCGATGCTTGAAACGATGTTCAAGAAGCGTCCGTAGCCATATTCCTTTTTCAGGCGAGGATCAAACTCTTCGAATCCAGGCGCCAATATTATTGCTCCAACATTGATTTTGACGGTTTCGGGCTGTTGATCGAAATCTACGGCTTTTGGGGGGCATAGTTTTTCGCAGAGATGACACTTAATACAATGCTCTTGATCGACAGTATATTTCAGCGGCACAGCCTGTGGGAAAGGTATGTAAATTGCCTTTCTTATGCCCATGTTAACGTCAAATTCGTTTGGCACCTCGACTGGGCAGTTTTGTGCGCAAATTCCGCAGCCAGTGCACTTGTCTATGTTCACTAAGCGTGGACGCTTCAAAATTGTCACTTGGAAGTTTCCAGTTTCGCCCTCAACTTTTTTGAGCTCAGAATGAGTGATTAGTTGAATGTTTGGATGTCTACCCGCAGTAACAAGTTTCGGCGCCAGAATGCACATGGAACAATCATTTGTCGGGAAGGTCTTGTCTAATTGCGCCATCGTTCCGCCGATGCTTGTTGATTCATCAAGAAGGTAAACTTTGAAGCCAGAATCTGCTAGGTCCAAGGACGCTTGTATGCCGGCGACCCCGCCGCCGATGACTAGTACGGCGCCGACTTTTTCATTCATTGTTTTCCATCCGTGAATGGATTCAAAAACTTTCCATATGTAAACCCCCTTATTAATCTGATGTCGAATTTTATGTAAAAGCTTCATGCTCCAGACAGATTTTCAGCCGCAGTGCAAATGAAGTCAAAGTGGAAAAACCTTATTGGCTGACCTTCCCAAAAAAAGACATGAAAAATATAATCTTATTAGTATGCAATACAAATTTAAAGATAGTAAATGGTGGTTCTAAGTTGAGTTCGTTAGATGCTTACTTCATGCATGAAGTCGCTAATACCCCTAGAGGCAGAGGAGTTCTCGCATGCATACAATGCGGAAGGTGCACAAGCAGCTGTCCAGTCGCCAGGGTGATAGATGAACATAATCCAAGGAAGCTGATGGAGATGATCATACTTGGGTTACGCCCAGAAGTCATACTTGGAGCGCTGCCATGGTATTGTCTTTCATGCTTCACGTGTCTTGATAGATGTCCACAGGGTGGGGATGTAGGTGAAACCATGTTCGCGATTAGAAATTTAGCGGTTAGGGAAGGAAATATTCCGAAGGGAATACTTGTCCAAGCTCAGAGTCTATTTGAAAGTGGACGCGTCGTAACTCCAAGCAGAACAGCTTTGATTAATAGAGAAAAATATGGGCTAGGTAAAGAACCAGCGGTCGACGTTGAAGCTGTTCAAAAAATTCTAAGAAAAACATCATTTGATAAGTTAATCTATAGAGGTTCGTGAAGCATATGAAGTATGCTTTCTTTTTAGGCTGCTTAATACCAGCAAGAGAACCAAATTACGAAAATTCTGTCCGAAAAATCGCTCCGGAACTGGGTATAGAGCTTGTAGAAATGGAAGGCGCAAATTGCTGCGCACCCTTCAGCATACAATCCGTGGATTACGCAAGTTGGCTTGCTTTAGCTGCCAGAAACCTCTGCATCGCTGAAGAAATGAGACTCGACATTTTAACTCTATGCAACGACTGCTACGAATCTCTTCTAATGACAAATATGATATTAAAAGAAGACAAGCAAACCAGGAAGAAAGTAAACGAAATCCTCGCGGACGTTGGCTTAAAATTCAAGGGAAAAACAAATGTAAAAATCTTTAGTGACGCCCTATATGAGGATGTAGGTTTAGAAAAATTGAAGAATGTTATCAAAGAACCATTCAATGGGCTTCGAGTTGCAGTGCAACCAGGCTGTCATTTAACCAAGCCTAAACGGATACATTTTGGCCAGTGGATGGGTATCACAGCTTTAGAGGAACTTGTAGAAGCAACTGGCGCGAAATCAATTGCTTATGAAAGGAAAGAGGCTTGTTGCGGAGGCCCTTTACGCGGCGTAAACGATGAAGTTGCCGTGCATGTCGCGAAACAGAAACTAGATGGCATGAAGGCCGCTGGTGTTGATTGTATAGTTACTGTTTGTCCATTCTGTTATCTTGAACTGGATATGGGTCAACTAGAGATTAAAAGACGTTTAAAAGAAGAATACAATTTGCCTGTGTTACATTTTGCAGAGTTACTTAGAATGGCGATGGGCATGAAACTTGAAGATTGGGAAATCAAAGCACACAGAATCCCAATAACAAAAATCCTGAACATAAAGGAGGCAAAGTAAAAATGCAGAAGGAAATTATGGTTATTGGCGGCGGAATCGCGGGAATACAAGCATCCCTAGACTTAGCGAACAGAGGCTTCAAAGTGTATCTCGTGGAGAAAAGTCCAAGCATTGGTGGGAGAATGGCGCAGCTTGACAAGACATTCCCAACTATGGACTGCTCCATATGCATCTTAGCGCCAAAAATGATAGAATGCACCCATCATCCAAATGTTCAGTTATCAACCTATTCGGAAGTGAAGGAAGTAAATGGTTCTATTGGCAACTTTAAAGTTAAGGTTCTTAAAAAGCCAAGATATGTGGATGAAACAAAATGCAATGGCTGCGGAACCTGCGCTGAAAACTGCCCAGCAGAAGCACCAAACGAATTTGATGAAAACATGGGAGTAAGAAAGGCCATTTACATGCCTTTCCCACAAGGCGTTCCAAGGGTAATGGTCATAGATAAAGACAACTGCATAGAGTGCGGTCTTTGCGACAAGGTCTGCCAAGCCAACGCCATAAATAGAGAACAGCAACCAGAGGAAATCGCGTTAGAGGTGGGAGCCATAGTTGTTGCTACAGGCTTCGACATGTTCGACCCATCAGTGATTCCGCAATATGGATATAAACGCTTCAAAAACGTCATAACAGCAATGGAGCTAGAGCGCCTACTATGCGCGTCAGGTCCCACCGGTGGACACTTGATAAGGCCGTCAGATGGAAAAATACCTAGAAGCGTAGCCTTCATACAGTGCATAGGTTCCCGTGATAGAAGAGAATGGATTAACCATCCTTATTGCTCTAGCATTTGCTGTAAATACTCGGTTAAAGATGCGGTCTTGATAAAGGAACATGAACCAGACTCTCGTGCCACAATTTTCTACATAGACATGCGGGCTTTCGGCAGGGGTTTCCAAGAGTTTGTAAACAGAGCAAAATCTGAGTTTGGAATAGCATTTGTCCGAAGCAACCCAGGGGAAATCTCGGAAGACCGGGCCACCAATAATCTTATAGTTTGGTTTGAAGATCCCGTAACCCGAACTGTTCGGCATATCCCCTTTGACTTAGTCGTGTTATGTCCAGCCTTAATCCCCAGAAAAGGGGTGGAAGAATTAGCCAAAACATTAGGTATAGAATTAGATAACTATGGATTTCTCAAATCAGTGGACGCTGTGAAAACGCCTCTTGACACAGCCATTCCAGGAATTTTTGCCTGTGGCTATTGTTTAGGACCAAAAACTGGCGATATCCCAGACTCCATAAC
>Ga0315282_10017703_pt1 | contig 10263 bp, 8 predicted proteins | sample YL17G07_20_MG_FD_203693 | JGI IMG/M metagenome (GOLD analysis project Ga0315282, IMG submission 203693) | Sediment microbial communities from Yellowstone Lake, YNP, Wyoming, USA - YL17G07_20 | ecosystem: Environmental > Aquatic > Freshwater > Lake > Sediment | place: USA: Wyoming | collected... | reverse complement strand
TATCAGACCAAATCCGCAAGTGCGTCAAGAAATAGCCAGCGCTGCTCAGGCTGAAACAAATTTGTGCTGGACGTGTGGAAGCTGCGAAAGCGAATGTCCTGTAAACCATGCTACCAACCGCATGCATCCCAGAAAAATTGTATGGATGGCCAATCTGGGACTCCTGGATGAACTGCTCTGGTTTCCGGAAATATGGTACTGCCAGACCTGCAAGCGGTGTGAACAGGTCTGCCCCAACCTGGTCAAGCCTTATACTTTGATCGCCTTTCTCAGGGAGGAGGCGGCTCGCCGCAGGGGAATCCCGTGGGGTCAATTGCAGCGGTATCAGGATTTTATCTCTCATTTTCAGCGGGTGAAATGGCACACCGTCGAACAGTGCCTTCACGGGGATCTGGAACCGCCTTCTGAAAAAACCTGGCAAGAGTGGCTGAATACCCCGGTGGGTCCGCTGACGAGCATCATTCATCTAAAGGAGTATTTGAACAAATCGCCGGCTTTAATTTCGGCCGCCAATGATGCCAGCATCGCCTCCTGCTTTACCTGCAGCGAATGCAGTTGCGCCTGTCCGATCACCGGTGAAAGAACCGTTTTTGATCCTCTGTGGATTTTTCGCATGGCCAATTATGGCCTGTATAATGAACTCCTTAACTCTCCATCCATCTGGCTCTGCATTGAATGCGGAAGATGTACCGAAGCTTGCAGCCAACTTGTCAAAGGGCACACTCTCATCCCTCCGCTCAGGGAATCGGCGGTTGAGATGGGCTTTGTCGACCCAGGATTTGTATTTCGCCTATCCGATGCATATAAAGTGATATACCGTCGATATATAGAAGAAATTGACCGCATCCTGGACCTTCCCGGAAATCCTTGACCGGCTAACCTAGGGCTTATGATGATGCGGCAAGGTCTTGGTGCCTGTTAAGCGGCGGCAAAAGCCTCGGTCAGGACTGTGTGCGAACCTGAGACCATGGCAAAACTTCGATTGCCGGCCGAACTCACCCACGGGTTTCGGCTCGAAGTCCTCGAAATATAGTAATTTCCCTCCGGCCCTTCCGGTTTGCTGGGGGCCGTGAGCCTGTTGAACGGCCCCGCGACTTCGCTGGGGGCCATGAGCCTGTCGAATGGCTTCGATCCTCGCCCTCCTCGATTTCGTCTCGGAATCTGGTGTTTTGATGGTCTTTTTTGCCTGCGCCTCGGCTCACTTAGGCGGGCATCGGCACCACCTAAGGCCCTTCCGCGATGACGGCCACCCGCCGGTCCCCGGCGCGGGCCGCGTGGCATCGCAGACCAGGATGCGGGCGCTCCGGCTTCTTGACCGGGCCGCGCCTCAGTCGCGGATGTTAACCAGCTTGGGAATGGTTTCGGGCCGGCCCCGGATCATGCGGCGGCTTTCCCCGTCGCGGGCGGTGACGTTCTCGTACACGCCGTCGTCCCGTTTCACCAGCTTGGTGAAGCCGAGGTCCCGGAGCTCGGTGTTCGTCTTGGGGGTGCTGATGTTGGGACGGGAAAGAATCTTGCGCACCGGCCGGCGGCAGTGCGGGCAGCGCGTGAGCGGCGGGTCGCTCATGGACTGTTTGCATTCGAAGACCTGGCCCGCTTCGCAAGGGTCTTTCACATGCTCGTACTCATAGATGGGCATGGTGCGGATTTCCCCTGAAACGAATGTACCCTTTTCCGCCGAATTTTCAACCCGCTTCATGGAGACCGGCTCTCCTGGCTCTGCCTTCCTCCTCCGCGGTGGCGGGATGGCCAAATCGCGACTGGTGTTGTTTCAGCATTTACCGGCCCGTTTGTCAAGCCCCGGCGGAAACATTCGGTCGCCTCGCGGAGTATTATGCCTCGGCGTTCGCTTGGCGCTTGCATGAACGCCGCAAAATGGCTATGTAGGTAGCAGCATTCCACCGGCAAAACCCCGCCTTCCGCCCCGGCGAAGGAGGCGGCAAGTATGCATGGCAGCCGTTCGGCCTTGGAAGGGGGCGCGGGCATGACCTCATCCGCCCTGGAAGGTATTCGCGTGGTTGAATACGCGACCATGGTTTCCGGCCCGTACTGCGGCAAGCTGCTGGCGGACCTGGGGGCCGAGGTGGTCAAGGTCGAGCCGCCGGAAGGCGATCCGGCCCGAACGACCGGCCCGTTTCCCGAGGAGACGGCGGACCCGGAAAAGAGCGCCCTGTTTCTGTATTTGAACACGAGCAAGCGCGGGGTCACGCTGGACCTGGACCTTGCCGAGGACCTGGCCCGTTTCCGTCGGCTGGCGGCCTGGGCGGACATCCTGATCGACAGCCACCCGCCGTCCCGGCTCGAGGGGTTGGGGATGTCCTGGGAGGCCCTCCATGGCCTGAACCCGTCCCTGGTGTACGTGGCCATCACGCCCTATGGCCGGACCGGGCCTTGGGCCGGGGCGCCCGGCGACGAGCTGACGCTCATCCACGCGGGCGGGCTGGCCAATCTTCTGCCTTCCCGCTCGGTGGACGTGACCCGTGCGCCGGTCAAGCCGGCCGGCTACATGGTCGGGTATCACGGCGGCATCGCCGCGGCCCTGGCCTCGCTGGCCACGGTGCTGGGCCGGGAGGCGAGCGGAACGGGACAATTTATTGACATTTCCCTCGAGGACGTGGTCGTCAACCTCGTGGCGCCGAGTCTGGCCGGTGCCCGCCACCACCATACATCCTGGCGCCGCGTTCCGGACCGGCCGCCGGCCATGGGTCGGATGCAGACCAGCGACGGGTACGTCACCTTGGGCGCGGCCGACGACCACCATTTCCGGGCCATGCGGGAGCTGATGGGCTGGCCGGCCTGGGCGGCCGGGGACGAGTGGGACGACCGCCAGTACCGGTTGAACCATCTCATGGACATCGCGCCCATGATGGAGGCCTGGATGCGCCGCCAGAAAAAGGAGGACATCCACCACCGCGCGGCAGGGAAGAGGATTCCCATCGGCCCGTTCAACTCGGCCCGGGATGTGATGGAGAGCCCACAATACCGGGCGCGGAAGTATTTTATCGAGGTGGACCATCCGGCGGCCGGCCAGCGCCGATACGCGGGCTGGCCCTACCGCCTGAGCGCCTCGCCGGCCCGGGTCAGCCGTCCGGCCCCGCTTCTGGGCCAGCACAACGGCGAAGTTTTCTCCGCTCTGCCGGTTGAAAAAGACGTCCCCCGGCGTGCGGTTGCCCCGACCGAGAACCAGGGCCGCCTGCCGCTCGAGGGCGTGCGCGTGCTGGATTTCAGTTGGGTCTGGGCCGGGCCGTTCGCCTGCATGCTCCTGGCGGACCTCGGGGCCGAGGTCATCAAAATCGAGGGGCACCGCCGCTCGGACCTGACGCGGCGCGCCTTTCCCTGGCCCTTGCCCGAGCCGGCGCCGCTCCGGCTCCCGCCCAGCCAGGGCATGAGCTACAACTCGGTGAACATGAACAAGAAGAGCCTGACGTTGGACCTCGGCCGCAAGCAGGGCACGGCCCTGGCCTTGAAGCTGGCCGCGAAGAGCGACGTGGTGCTGGACAACATGCGGCCCGGCGTGATGGCCAAGATGGGCCTGGGCTACGAGGCGCTCAAGGCGGTGCGGCCGGACATCGTCGTGCTGGCCTCGTCCAGCCGGGGCTTAAGCGGTCCGGAAACGGACTACCTGGGCTTCGCCACCATTCATCAGGCCGTGGGCGGCTTGGGGTACCTGACCGGGTACCCGGACGACCATCCCAGCACGGGTTCGCCCGGCGACGCGGACATCATGAACGCCATGGTCGCCGCTTTTGCCGTGGTGGCGGCCCTGCACCACCGCCGCCGCACCGGCCAAGGGCAGTTCATCGATTACTCGCAGTGCGAGGGCGTGAGTTCGCTTCTCGGCGAGTACCTGCTGGGTTACGAGATGACGGGCCGAATTCCGGAGCGGACGGGCAACACGCACCCGCGCTACGCGCCGCACGCGGTCTATCGTTGCTGGGGGGTGGACCGCTGGTTGGCGCTCGAGGTGCACTCGGACCGGGAATTCGCAGCCCTGGCCAGGGTCGTCGGCCGTCCGGAGCTGGCCCAGGACCCGCGCTTTTTCACCATGGAGGCGCGCAAGAAAAACGAGGCCGAGCTGGACCGCATCCTGGGGGACTGGATACGGCAGCGGGACCGGGACTGGATGGTCGGCGAGTTCGTCCGGGCCGGACTCATGGCCGCGCCCTCGCGGGAGGCCGGGGACATTTACGCGGACCGTCATCTGAGGGCGCGGGGGTCCATCGTGGGCGTCGAGCACCCGGAGCTGGGCCTGCTCGAGCTGATCGGGCCTTTGTGGCGGATGTCCGCCTGCCAAACGCCGCGGCGCCACGCGCCGCTTTTGGGCCAGCACAACCGCTACGTGCTGGGCGGGATTTTGGGGCTCTCCGATGAGGAGATCGCCCGGCTGGCCGACGAAGACGTTATCCTCAAAACGTAAGTATCGGGGGGCGATGCTCCGTAGGAAGCGGGCCCGCTCTCGGGAAGGAGGCCGGTCATGGCCAAGAAACGGTTTGTCATCGAGATCGGAACCGGGATCGACATTCACGGCGAGGACGTGACCGAGGCGGCGCTCCGGGCTGTGCGCGACGCCGTCTCCCGCAGTTGTCTGTGCGGATTGGTGGAGGTGCTCGAAATCGGCGACATGTCCAAGATCGAGGTGGAGGTGCTGATCGCCTCCCCCCGGCCGGAACAGGTGGACCTGGACCGGGTGCGGGCGGCTGTGCCCATCGGCACGAGGACCGCCCGGGCGGTGGCCGGGGGCATGAGCGTCAAGGGACTGTGCGTGCCGCAGTTCGGCCCGGACTGCGACCAGATCATGGTCGTCAACGCGGCCTTGACCGTCTGGGTCGATCTTTGAGACCGCCGCAAGACTTCGGCTCCCGGCCGACCTCATCGTCGCGACCCTCGTCGCTTTCGTCACGGGATCCTCTTGTTTCGCAGCGGTCTCTCTTTGGGACCGACCGAGGCGATGTCCATTCAGGTGAAACCAGGCGGGAGATGCACACGGAGCACCGGTTTTTCTTTCGCGACGCCCGGGACCTCACGAACATCCAGGCCGAAGGCATCGACCTGGTGGTCACCTCCCCGCCCTACCCCATGATCGCCATGTGGGACGGCCTGTTCGGCCGACTGTCCGCCGGCGCCCGGCAGGCCCTCGAGCAGGAAGACGGCCCGGTCGCCTTTGCCGCCATGCACGAGGAACTGGACCCGGTCTGGCGCGGCCTTTACCGGGTGCTCAGGCCGGGCGGACTGGCCTGCATCAACATCGGCGACGCCACGCGCACGCTGCAGGGCGAATTTCGGCTTTACCCGAACCACGCCCGGGTCCTCGAGGCCGTGCTGAGGCTCGGTTTCACGGTCCTGCCGGCCATCCTCTGGCGGAAACAGACGAACGCCCCGAACAAGTTCATGGGCTCGGGCGTGCTTCCGGCCGGGGCCTATGTCACCTTGGAGCATGAGTACATCCTGATTCTTCGCAAAGGGCCCAAACGGGCCTTTATCACCCCGGCGGAGCAGGCCCGGAGGCGGTCCAGCGCCCTGTTCTGGGAGGAGCGGAACGTCTGGTTTTCCGATGTCTGGATGGACCTCAAGGGCGCTCGTCAAAACGGGCTCGACCCGGCGGTCCGAAAGCGAAGCGGGGCGTTTCCCTTTGACTTGGCCTTCCGTTTGGTCAATATGTTTTCCATCAAGGGGGACACGGTGCTGGACCCGTTCCTGGGCACGGGCACGACCACGGCCGCGGCCATGGCCGCCGGGCGAAACAGCGTCGGGTTCGAGATCGACCCGGCTTTTCAGCCGGCGATCGAGGCCCAGGCCATGCGCGCGGCCGGCCTGGCCAACCGCTGCCAGGAAGACCGCCTGGAGAACCACCGCGAGTTCGTCCGCCGGCGGGGAGAGGCGGGCGTTCCCTGCCGCCATATCAACGTCCATTATGGATTCCCGGTCGTGACCCGCCAGGAGACGGAACTCAGCCTGGACCTGTTGGCAGAGGTCCGCCGCACCGGGGAGCAGGCCTTTCAGGTGACTTATGATCCGCATCACGTGCCCGCTGTGTAATTTTTCCAGCCAGGTCGATCCTGACCGCGTGCCCCCCGGCGCCGCCACGGCGCTCTGCCCGAGGTGTGGTCAAAGATTTCCCTATAGCCGCGAGGTTGCCGTTCCGACGGCCCCGAGCCCCCAGGACCTCCAGCCGGCCCCAAGCGGCACCCGGCCGGCCCCAGAGTCTCAACCTCTCCGGCCCATGCTCCTGGCCGACCTGGCCGAAGGGATTCCCTGGGAAGACCCGGTGCATGGTTTGTTCCGCGACCTTGTTCGAACCATCGGCCTGGTCCTGTTTCACCCGGACGATTTCTTCCGCCGCATGCCGCGCCACGGCGACTGGCTGGCTCCGCTGGCCTTCGGCCTCATCACCGGCTCGGTGGGACTCATCCTGTCCTGGTTCTGGCCGATCCTCTTGGGGGCCATGCTTTGGGAGGCGAGCCCGTTTCAGGAACTCGGCCTGACCTCCTTTTTCGAGGGGGGAGGCGCGGTTCTGCTGGTGATCGCCGCGCCGCTTCTGGTCGCCCTGGCCTTGGGGGTGTTTTCCGCGGTCGTGCACCTGATGCTCCTGCTGGTCATGGGCGGGGGAGGCGGGTTTCAGGCCACCTTCCGGGTGCTGGCTTACAGCCAGGCGGCCTCCTTGTTCAACATCGTGCCGGCGGTGGGCGGCCTGGCGGGCGGGCTGTGGATGCTGGTGCTCGAGGTGGTGGGCCTGAGCCGCGCGCACGACATCGGACTCTTTCGGGCGGTCTTCGCCCTGCTGATTCTGCCCTCTCTTCTGGTGTTGCTTCTGGTTGCGGCCGTGCTCGCTCTCGTCGGTCTGTGGGCCTTTTAGAAGCCATCTCAAAAATGCCTTAGCAGCGTGATGATGCAGCCGAGTTGAACCATTCCGAAGATCGGTTCATTGATACAAATATGGTTTGACGCCGAAGCCGATTACCTCGAGGTACAGTTCCGCGAGGGCAGCGGCATCATGAAGGAAACCGAGCGCGATGCCGTGATGGAACGCGTGGACGCTCAAGGCAACCTTCTTGGCTTCAGCATCCTGGGCGTGAGTCGGTTCAAGAAGACGAAGCCTTTGGAGGCCAACCTGACCGCGGCCTGATACCCCCCGCGATTCACGGTGAAACCGAGTTTATCTCACTCCTGAGCGGGATATCCGGTTCGAAGGACAAGAGGAAATCACTAGGGGTGGGCAGGCACGGGGCTTGCCCCTATGAATGATGGGCAGGCGAAACCGCTTGCCCCAACCCTCGCCAGAGGCCCGGCCTCCTCGGGCCTGAAGCCCTCCAACCTTATTCCATTTCTAAATCAAGATGGGAACGCGAAGGCAAGCGAGCAGCGACGAGACAGTACATATGGAGTACGGCGAGGAGCCGCGCAGCGCAGCCGACAAAGTTAACGCTTGATTTAGAAATGGAATTACTTCTTTCCCAGACCGATCAGGGATTTCAGCATGGCAATCCGGGAGCGGAGGAATCCGAGCAGGCCGGTGGGCTTGGGCTCGGCCTTCTTCTCCACGGCGGACGCCGCCGCAGGCTTGCCGGCGGCTGACTGGGCCGGCGCGGGCGGCACTTCCCGGCCCATCAGGGCGGCCAGGAGGGCGCGGTTCTTCTGGTAGAGGACTTTGTCCGGCTTGAGCGTAATAGCCTTGTTGATATCTTGCCAGGCGTCTTCGTAGGATTTCAACTGCTGGCGGCAGAGACTTCGGAAATAGAAGGCGTGCGCGTAATCCTCCCGAAGCTCGACGGCCTTTGAAAAATCCAGAATGGCGTGCGCGCAGTCGCCCTTGTCCGAAAAGGCCTGCCCTCGCAGAAGGTACACCACGGCCTGGTCCGACCGCTCCAGGTGTTCGGATTGAACGATGCGGGTGTAGATCGCGATGGCCTCGTCGAATCGGTCGTTGGTATGGGCCTCGAAGGCCTCTTCCAAGAGGTCCAGGTCCTCCGCGGCGACATCGGGCCAGCCCGTTCGCGGCGGCACGAGGACCAGTCCGACCGCCAGCAGCAGGGGGAAAAACCACCTCCCCGGCCGGACGAGCGGAAAAAGGCGAAAGCCTGAGGCCGCGTGTGCTCGGATCATGGCCTGAAAATAGCACAGCCGCCGGCCGGTTTCAAGGATGGGGCGAGCCAAAGAAGGCTCGACACGGCCGCTAAATGCGATTAAAATCGGATAAAGTCATGCTGAAGAAGGAGGAGCGGCCGGCCCATGAAGCTCTACCTGGCGCAGCTCAACCCCATCGTCGGCGACATGGCCGGCAACCTGGCCAAGGCCAAGCAGGTGTTGGACGGTCTGGCCGGCCGCGAGGCCGGGTTGGTGGTTTTCCCGGAGCTCTTCCTCACCGGTTATCCCCCTCAGGACCTGGTGGAGCGGCGCTGGTTCGTGGACAGGGAACAGCAGGCCCTCGAGGACCTGGTCCGATACAGCCGGGGCGTTTCGAGCCTGGGCCTGTTGGTGGGCTGCACACGGCCGAGCCGGAAGAACACGGGCCGCGGGCTCTACAACGCGGCCGTGCTCGTCCAGGACGGCCGCATCCTCTTCGAGCAGTATAAGACGCTGCTGCCGACCTACGACGTCTTCGACGAGGCGCGGTACTTCGACTCGGCCGACCGCAACGAGCCCGTTCCCTTCCTGGGGGAAAGGTTAGGGATTTCCATCTGCGAAGACGTCTGGAACGAACCGGAGGTCTTTGCGCCGGGCAGCCTTTACACCATCGATCCGATCCAGGTGTTATCCCAAGCGGGCGCCACGGTGTTCGTTAATATCTCCTCCTCGCCTTTCCAGGTGGACAAGGAGGAAATCCGCTACTCCTTGCTCCGGCACCACGTGCTCCGGCACGGCCGGGCCTTTGCCCTGGTCAACCAGGTGGGCGGCAACGACGAGCTTATCTTTGACGGCCGAAGCTTCTGCCTGGACCGAAAGGCCAATCTGCTGGCCCGCTTCCCGGCCTTCCGGGAGCACGTCGAGGCGGTGGACACGGACGGCCTGGGAACCTCCGAGCCCTATTGCTGCCAGAACCGGGTCGAGTCCGTGTACGAGGCGCTGGTGCTGGGCACGCGGGACTACGTGCAGAAGAGCGGATTCGTCTCGGCCGCGGTCGGCCTGTCCGGCGGGATCGACTCGGCGGTGGTGCTCTGCCTGGCCCAGGCGGCCCTGGGCCCGGAGAACGTGCTGGCCGTGTCCATGCCCTCCCCCTTTTCCTCGGTCGGCAGCGTCGAGGACGCCCGGGTCCTGGCCCAGAACCTCGGCGTCCGGCTCAAGACCATCCCCATCACCTCCATCTTCGAGGCCTACCTGGCCAGCCTGACCCCTGAGTTCGAGGGCCGGCCCATGGACGTGACCGAGGAAAACATCCAGGCCCGCATCCGCGGCAACATCCTCATGGCCCTCTCGAACAAGTTCGGCCATTTGGTGCTGACGACCGGGAACAAGAGCGAACTGGCCATGGGCTATTGCACCCTGTATGGGGACATGGCCGGCGGGCTGGGGGTCATCGCCGACGTGCCCAAGCAGATGGTCTATCAACTGGCGGGGTATATTAACCGGGAAAGGGAGATCATCCCCGGAACCATCCTCGACAAGGCCCCCTCGGCCGAACTCCGCCCGAACCAGAAGGACCAGGACTCCCTGCCGCCCTACGACCTGCTGGACCAGGTTCTGGCCGCCTATATCGAGCAGGGCCGGTCCGTGGACGAGATCGTCGCTCAGGGCTTCGACCGCGAGACCGTGCGCTGGATCCTGCGCGTCATCAATCGCAACGAGTACAAGCGCAAACAGGCCGCCCCGGCCCTGAAGGTCACCTCCAAGGCCTTTGGCGTGGGCCGGAAGATGCCCATCGTGGCCCGGCTCGCTCTATAGCTAAAAGGCTTGGGGGAATCCTTTTTAGTCAATATGGCTAGAGACCCTTGCAAAACTTCGGCTGCCGGCCGAACTCTTTGTCGGGCTTTGGCTCGAAGTCCTCGAAATATAGGTAATATTCCTGCGGCTTCGATCCTCGCCCTCCTCGATTTCGTCTCGGCTTCCTGTGTTTTGCAACGGTCTCGGCTATTGACTTATTGATGGGGTCATTAAATAGATTGCATCGCATTATTGATTTTTCAACCAAGGCGGGTTTGCATTTCGGGAGCGATCCCACTCATGGCGGGAGGGTTGCCCTAGGAATCCTGGATTCTGGCTTTCGCCAGAATGACGTTGTTGGGTCTCGGCCTCGGAAAAACCGTCACCCTGGCGAAAGCCAGGGTCCAG
>Ga0315282_10017702_pt1 | contig 10263 bp, 14 predicted proteins | sample YL17G07_20_MG_FD_203693 | JGI IMG/M metagenome (GOLD analysis project Ga0315282, IMG submission 203693) | Sediment microbial communities from Yellowstone Lake, YNP, Wyoming, USA - YL17G07_20 | ecosystem: Environmental > Aquatic > Freshwater > Lake > Sediment | place: USA: Wyoming | collected... | reverse complement strand
ATGGTGTGTGCTACCGCGACCAGACCTGCAAGTGGAACCACCCGATGACCTATTACGCGAAGACAAAGAAGGCTAGAAAATGAATCCAGCTGCTGAGTTCGTAAGAAAAAAGTTTCGGGAGTATTATCAGAAAAAAGGGGTGATAGCTCCTGAAGGAATTGAAAAGCGCGAATTTGGCTTTGGTAACGACAAGAAGATAGACTATAGGCACTTGAGCTTTACGAAAAAAGAGGAGCTTGAAAACTATTTTGTAACCAATAGTCCGCTCTATGCTTCGTTCTCTTCCGCCTATTACGAGTTTCCTGGCGCCCAGCCCATGCCCAAGAAGAATATGCTCGCTGCTGACCTGATATTCGAGTTTGACGCTGAATGCCACCACAATAGTCTTACCTGTTCCGAATGTCTGGAGAAGGCGAAGCAGAACACCCAGAGGCTGATTGACGATTTCCTTATCCCTGACTTTGGGTTCGGCAAGAAGGATATCAGGATAACTTTCTCTGGCGCAAGAGGGTACCATGTCTATGTGCTCAACGAGGAGGTCAAGCACCTGAATGGCGACGCGAGACGGGCGATAGTCGATTATCTCCAGGCAAAGAACCTCGACATAAAGAGCATAATCAGGGGAGGCGCCACTCTGAAGTCCAAGGGCTGGAGAGGAAGACTGGCGAAAGCAGCCTACGATTATGTCAAGACCTCCAATGAAAAGAAGTTCATAGAGAAGGAGGAGATACTAAAGAAGATGGCTGAAGGGAACTACGACCTTTTCAGGGGCGCGCACTCTTTTTGGGACAGGATGCTGAACGAGCAGGTCATACATCTTGGTTCGGCTATAGACCAATCCGTGACTATCGACATCTCTAGACTGATTAGACTGCCCTCTACTCTCCATGGCGGCTCTAGTCTTTTGTGCAAGTATGTCGATAATCTAGACAAGTTCAACCCATTCAGCGATACCGTGGTCTTCTACAACCCGCCGATGAAAATAAGGTTCACAAAAGATGTCTCGGAAATGGTGCTGAAGGAGCAGACTCTCGGACCGTTCAAAGCGGGAGAAGAAAAGAGCATACCGGAATATGCTGCTCTATACTTGATTTGCAAGGAGGTCGCGCTACCCGTATAGCTTTTAAATTCTTATTACGTAAATAATTTGCTTCTTTTAGTGATGAGATGAACTACGAGGATTTGAGGCGGTTTCAGCGCATGGAAAGGAATTCTTCAAAGTTGGGAGAACTACCTAGAGGATTCTATGATGAGTTGTCCCAGCTGCTATCGTCCCAGAAGGCCAAGTGCAAGGAAGGCCAGGCCGAGGAGACCAAGGTATTCGAGAACATTGCCAAGACGGCGAGAGACGTATTCGACAGGCGAGAGCAGAAGATACTGACTAAAGCCATGAGGTTCGCAAGGACAAACGAGACAGAGAAGGACGTTATAACTGATGAGGAGAAGACCTTGTTCGAAAAACTCTCCGAAGACCTGAAGAAGAACAGGCAGGAATTCGAGATGCTGTTGGTAGGCAATGGCAAGCCAAGAAACTTAGAGAAGATCCAGAACATTAATGATATTCCTATTATCAACAACGGCCAATCGGGAGAAGATTTAAATATAGTCATGGTGAGAATTCTAAAGAAAGTTCCGAAGTTCGTCTCCGGTGATTTGAAGGAATACGGCCCTTTCGAGGCAAATTCTATCGTCAAGCTGCCAAAGAAAGAAGCGGACCTGCTTTCTAACCGGAACTTTATCGAGCTAGTGTAATTCTAGGGAAGTGATTTGAGTGAAAATACCAGCAACTATTAACACATACTGTCCAAAGTGCAAGAAGCATACTCCTCACAAAGTCAAAGAGCTGAGGAAAGGGACGAGAAGGACTCTCTCTTTCGGCCAGCAGAAGTTCTTGAGGGCTACAAAAGGGTATACCAGCAAAAAGGCAGGACAGGTCAGGAAAGTCAAGCAGAGCCAGAAGCAGACCCTTATGCTCGAGTGTACTGTCTGCAAGAAGAGGCACCCCAAGGGAATGCCCCACGCCAAGAAGAGGATAGAGATAAAGAAGAAGGAGTAATTATGCCAGTGAAACAGCCTAAGTCAAAGTTCTTGAAGGTCAAATGCGATGATTGCGGCAGCGAACAGGTAGTTTTCGGCAATCCGGCGATGGAAGTCAAATGCCTGATATGCGGCAAGACTCTGGTCGAGCCCGGCGCAAGCAAGCCGCACATACTCGCCAAGAAATCCAAGGTTATTGAGTGAGGTTATGAAATTATCCGAATGGCCGAATCCAGGAGATTATGCAGTTGTTAAAGTGAAAAGGGTAATGCCCTATGGAGCGATAGCGGACCTGGAGGAGTATTCTGGGAAGGACTGTTTTATACACATCTCTAACGTCGCCAATGCCAGGATAAAGAACATCCGAAGCTACATATCCGAGGGGAATGTCAGAGTCGGAATGATAATAAACGTCGACCAGGCAAAAAAGTCGATAGAACTGTCCCTGAGGAGAGTCTCGGAGCAAGAGGAGAAGAGGAAGCTCGAGGACTGGAAGCGGGAGAAGAGAGCCGATAAGCTGTTTGAGAGGATGTGCAAGGCTATAAAGGAGGACTACGCGAAGACCTACAAGATGATAACGCCCAAGCTGATTGACGAGTTTGGCGACCTGCTTTCTGCTTTTGAGAACGCCAGTCTCTATGGCGATGAGGCGCTCAAGCCGTTGAACCTGCCGGACAGTTTCGTCAGCGAGTTCGTGAAATACGCCAAAGACAATATAGTGCCTGCAGAGGTTGTCGTGAAAGGCGACCTTGTCCTATCGAGCAAAAAGGGCGATGGAATCACAGCCATAAAAGAGGTGCTGAAGAAGATGGAACAGCCCAACGTCAAGCTGGAGTACATTTCAGCTCCCAAATATAGAGTTCAGGTTACTGCCCAGGATTATTCCGATGCAGAGAAACTTTTAAACTCCATCGTGCAGAATGCTATACAGGACATGAAGAAGCTCGGCGGAGAGGCCAGCTTCGAGCGGATAAAGGGATGATATGGATTACAAGAAAGTGCTGGAGAACGCTGGGAAAGTGGCTCTAGTGATAGTCGCATTCGTGGCATTCATAATCATACTGACCCTGATAATGATGTCTCTAGGACCCCAAGCGCCATCCACCCCGAAGATGATATGCGATACAATAAACGGTACCACTTTCTGCCATTTCTGATTTTATGCCGTTACTGAAGTGCTCCAAATGCGGGAGATACACGACGAAAGACATTTGTCTATCGTGCGGCGGAAAGACTTTTAATCCAGAACCACCCAAATTCTCACCTAAGGACAAATACGGCAAAGAGAGGAGAAAGATGCTCTATGAAGGAGACTGAGATAATAGTCAAGAAGGAGGTTAGCCTGAAGAGTCCTATCCTTATCGAGGGACTGCCGGGCATTGGGCTAGTCGGCAAGCTGGCGGCTGAACATCTCATAAAAGAGCTCAAGGCAGAGAAGTTCGCAGATCTCTATTCCCCTGATTTTCCGCCCCAGGTAGTCATAGAGGAGGATTCAACAATCAGACTATTGCGGGGCGAGTTCTACTACTGGAAGGCCGAAACCAAAGACCAGAGCGATTTGATATTCTTCGTCGGAGACAACCAGGGCCTCACCTATGCTTCCCAGTACAATATCTCCGGCGCGGCTCTTGATTTTGCTGAGAACTACAAGACGAAAATGATCATTACCCTGGGCGGATTAGCGATAGGAAAAATGAGCAAGACGCCGAAAGTCTATGGTGCTGTCACCCATAAGCAAATCGTGAGGGAGTTCAAGAAGCATGGCGTCAGCTTCGAGAGGAAAGCGGGGCAAGGCATATTCGGGGCGGCCGGGCTATTGCTAGGATTAAGCCAGCTAAGGGGCATGAAAGGAATCTGTCTGATGGGCGAGACGCAGGGGAACTATGTCGACCCCAAGGCGGCTAAGGCCGTGCTAGAGGTCCTGCGCCAATACTTAAAGCTCAAGGTGAAGCTGGACGATTTGGACAAGAAAGCGGTCGAAATAGAAGAGATGATCTCAAGGTTCGAGCAGATTCAGAAATCACAGCAGCAACCGCCAGTACCTCAAATGCCAAAGGACGAGAGTTCCACTTACATAAGGTAGTGGTCGCTTGAAAATCACAGCCGACCTTCACATACATTCCAAATACTCTAGGGCTACTTCTGGCAAGATGAACGTCCTTGAACTGTCCGAATCAGCGAAAGTCAAAGGCGTTAATCTGCTCGGGACCGGAGACTTCACCCACCCCAAACACCTAGCCGACTTAAAGAGCCAGTTAGAGGCTATAGGCAACGGCGTGTTCAGGTGCAACGGCGTCTACTTCATCCTGTCGACGGAGATAGCGAACCTCTTCACCTGGGACCACAAAGGCAGGAAAGTCCATAACGTGATTCTAGCGCCCAGCTTCGAGATAGTGGACCAGATAAACGAGAGGCTATTGAAGTGGGGGCGGCTGGACTATGATGGCAGGCCGATGTTTGGAAAGACATGCGTCGAGCTGATGGAACTGGTGAAGTCTATCTCCAAGGATGTAGCAGTCATATGTGCACATGCTTGGACACCCTGGTATGGCGTCTTTGGCAGCAACTCCGGCTTCGACAGACTAGAGGATTGTTTCCAGAATTACACGAAAGATATATTTGCAATAGAGACCGGCATGTCGAGCGACCCAGCGATGAACTGGAGATTATCTGCTCTTGACAAAGTGGCTTTGGTATCCTTCTCTGACGCCCACTCACCCTATCCCTGGAGACTGGGGCGAGAGGCCAGCGTTTTCGAACTAGACAAGCCAGACTATTTTGAGATGATAAAAGCGATTAGAGACAAGGACAAAGATAAATTCTTATACACGATAGAGACTGATCCGGCCTATGGCAAATACCACTATGACGGGCACAGGGCATGCAATATAGTGCTATCGCCGGAAGAGGCAAAGAAGTACAACAACATCTGCCCCGTTTGCAGGAGACAGTTGACTATCGGTGTGGCCCATCGAGTAGAGGAGCTAGCAGATAGACCAATGGGTTTTGTCCCCGAAGAGGCTATCCCGTTCAAGACATTGCTATCGCTGTCCGAAATAATCGCCGGTGTCTTCAACACCTCTGTGGAATCAAAGACAGTCTACCGCGAGTTCAACCAGGCGATAAAGACTTTCGGGAATGAGCTATCGATTCTGCTAGATTTATCTGAAGAACAACTCAAAAAAGAGTTGAATGGGAAGGTTGTCGACGTAATCATGAAAGGCAGAGAGGGGAAGATTAAGATAAAGCCCGGCTATGACGGCGTCTATGGTGAGCCTATTTTTGACGAGAAAGGCGCTGGTCCTTCAAAAATGCAGAAAAGTTTATTAGATTACTAACCATTACTAATTCCGATGAAGGCCCAGGGAGCTCTAGAGTACCTGATTATAATCGCCGCAGTCCTCGCAATAGCGGCAGTGACCGTAACTTTCATGAGCGGGGTGTTTGGCACATCCAGCGAGAGCGCTAATATAGCCCTCTGCAGGCAGGCGGCGGCTTCATGCGACAACAAGCTCGCGACAGGAGTCTCAAAATCATGCCCGGAATGCGAGACGTCTTGCATAAATCCCATCACGCGCAGGGATGTCATAGGAGGAACCATCGAATGCGGGGTAGGCTGCCTCTTCTGCAAGCAGGGGATATTCTATGATGTCACAAAGCATGAGACAACCAGCACCTACAACATGCTCTATGGCGGGTATTCCCCATCAACCGGACATGAGCAGTCTGGTTATGCCGTCTCCACCGATGGAATCCGCTGGTTAAAAGCATCAAAAGATCCCATCCTACCGCTCGGACCAGAAGAATTTGACAACGATCATGCCAGTTGCATCCACCCAGTAAAAATAAGCAATACTCTCTATTACGGTTATTACGGAGCATGCTGTTACAATGAAAGCACTAAGTGGCAGGTGGGATTCGCGACTTCGCCCAACGGTTTGAGTTGGACAAAAGGAACTCCAAATCCAGTCCTGACTGTCGGACCACCCGGCAGCTGGGATGATAACGAATCGACCAACATGTTCGTCTTGAAAGATAATACAGATTACAAGGGATGGTACTTAGGAAGGTCAGACACCACTTATGCTATCGGCTATGCCACTTCTCCAGACGGCATCACATGGACAAAATACAGTGGCAACCCGATCATAAAACTATCCGACATCCCGTGGGCGACTCCGAGAATTGAATATCCATTCGTGATAAAAGAGGGAGGCATTTACAAGATGTGGTATTCTGCAGGCACGCCAAGCGGAAAGGCAATCGGCTATGCCACTTCTCCAGACGGCATCACATGGTCCCACAATCCCACACCAGTGATAGCGGGAGGAGCAGTCGGAAGTTGGGACAGTGCCGGAGCCTATCATCCATTTGTAATCCACCGAACCTCCAGCTATGAGATGTGGTATGCCGGTCTTGGATATGTGGCGAGCGTCCTTTACATCAAGATAGGATACGCCACCTCGCCTGACGGAATAACATGGACCAAGTACTCTGGCAACCCGGTCTTGGATGTCGGACTACCCGGCGATTGGGACGACAGATACGTATTCTGCCCGTACGGCCTATATGAGTAGTTTAACTATCCTATCCAGCTCAAGCCTATTCTCTTTCCCGCTCTTCATGTCACGCAGAACCAGTTTCTTGGTCTTGATTTCTTCAGGCCCCACAACCAAAGCATATGGTATCCTTTTCGCATTAACATAATCTAACTGTTTCCTGAGGTTCCTCCCAGCCGTGTCGAAGTCAGCAGATATTTCCTTATTTCTGAGTTCTTGGGTTATCTTGACCACTTCTGTTCTCACATCATCGTTGACCGCGCACACGAAGACTCTGGCCGGATAGTCCTCTATCTTGAACAGCTTCTTCTTCTCCATCTCATCGATTATCCGAGACACACCAAGGCTGATTCCGACGGCAGGCGTAGGTTTTCCGCCATATGTCTCCACCAGCCCGTCATACCTCCCACCGCCCGCTATGCTCAGCCCGCCGGTGCTTATCTCGAATACAGCGCCAGTGTAGTAGTCAAATCCTCTGACAAGCGAGAAGTCGACCACAATCTCCTTGCTGATCCCAAATTTCTTGAGCTCCTTCACAAGACTCTCGAGCTCGTCCATCTCTTCCGGTTTCGACCTGACCAGCTTCATCACCTTCTCTATCTTCCCAGTGTCTATCCCCTTCTCTCTTAGCTCCTTGATTACGCATTCCTCGCCCATCTTCTCGAGCTTGTCCAGGCAGCGAAATACCTCTAATGGGTTCTTTATTCCGAGATTGACTATCTTCCTCTCAATCACCCTTCTGTCATTCAGCCTAACCTTGAAATCTTTGAACCCCAGCTTGCGCAGGCAGTCGACAGCTACCACTATCACTTCGGCGTCAGCCACAGGCAGCAGCGTCCCGTAAATGTCCACGTCCGCCTGCCAAAATTCCCTATAGCGGCCTGCTTGCGGCTGGTCGTAGCGCCAGACCTTGCCGATAGAGTAGCGCTTGAACGGTTTTGCTATCGATGGATCAGAGGCGACTATCCTGGCCGCTGGAACAGTCAGATCATAGCGCAAGCCCAGCTCTCGGTCGCTCTTGTCCTTGAAATAATAAGTCTCTTTCTTCAGTTCTTCCCCGCCAGCGCTCTTGGCCGATAGTAATTCCCAGTCCTCGAAGGCCGGAGTGTCTAGCGGTTCATAGCCATATTTTTTGAAGACTTTTTCGACTGCAGAAATGGCATAATTCAACTTCCTCATTTCGCCGGGTAATAAGTCTCTTGTGCCTTTGGGTGGCTGGAACATAGTCTTCTTAACGCCAGAATCAGATTTAAAGCTATCTAAATCGCTTCTATTTTCCTTGGTGAATAAAACCAGCCATGTTTCTCGCTATAATTCCTGTGGATGGGTTTATAAAAGTTTCTCGAAAATCAACATGTCGTAGTATTTTTTCCCCACTTTAATGTTCTTTTTCAATCTTCCAACCAAACTGAACTTTAAATCCTTCGCAAGATTAATGCTCCTTTCATTATAACCACTTACATAATACACGAGCTTCTCCAGCCTTCTTTTTCCAGCTTCTTTTATTGCTTCTTTCAGTAATTTTGTTCCCATTCCGCGTCCCCAAAACTCCTTTTTCAGAGCCAGACCAATTCTACCGACGTGAGAATCCTTTCCTCGGGATGTTCTTATCTCTAAACTTCCTGCGATTTTTCCATCTTCTTCAGCAATCAATACCAAGTCCTGGTTATTTAGTCTCTCTGAAAAGTAGTTGAGCGTACCTTCTAACGTACTGGGCGGGGTAGTGACTAAAGAATTTACGACATCTGGATCATTATTCCTTTCACACAACGCTTCGACATCCTTCCACTCGAACGGCCTAATCTTGAGCATGTTTATATTCTGAAAATCCTACTATATAATCATGAAAGAGGCCATGTTCTATCGCAAGAAAGGCCAAGTCGCCGAATGTTATCTATGTTATAGGAACTGCAAGATACCCAAAGATGGATGGGGGTTTTGCGGAGCGAGGCATAATATAGACGGCACCCTCTATGCGATGACTTACGGCAAGCCATGTTCTTATGTTATTGATCCTATAGAGAAGAAGCCGTTCTACCATTTCTGGCCGGGCTCTATCTCTTTTTCAATAGCGACCGTGGGATGCAATTTTCGATGCGCTAACTGTCAGAATGCCGACATCTCCCAGGCAAGGGCAGACTCTTTCCACGGTCCTGAGCTGGCTCCAGAGGACGTGATCGAATTGGCCAAGCGCTCCGGCTGCCAGGGGATATCCTATACGTATACAGAGCCTACAATCTTTTTCGAGTATTGTTATGATATAGGAAAACTAGCGAGGAAAGAAGGGATGTACAATAACTTCGTCACGAACGGCTATGCCCAGACCGAGTCCATAAACAAGTCAAAGGAGTTCTTGGACGCGGCGAGGATAGACCTGAAAGGAGACACAGAACACTATCTCAAAGTCTGTGGTGGAGTTATTCTAGACAACGTTCTGAAGTGCATCAAGGACTATTACAAGACAGGCATGCACATCGAGATAATAACCTTGGTGATAGAGAAAGACAATGACAACAAGGACTGGGTTATAGAGATGGCCGACTTTCTCAAGAGCATGGACGATAGAATACCATGGCACTTCACCGCGTTCTATCCCGCATACAAGATGATGGACAAGCCCAGAACCAGCGCGAAGACGTTAGAGAAGATGCATGACTGGGCGGCAGAAACGGGGATGAAATACGTCTACACGGGCAATATCCCTGGCCACAAGTACGAGAATACCTATTGTCCTAAGTGCGGTGAGCTGGCTATTGAGCGGTCTGGATTTAGCGTAGTAAAGATAAACCTAACCAAAGACAAACGCTGCCCCTCCTGCGGTGAGAAAATACCTATTGTCGGAGAATTATCCGGTCAATAGCCTGCCGAACACGTTAAGGGCATCTAGTCTCTGTATGAGCTGATCCGCATAGAAGAACGCCAGCACCAGCATAACTATCATGATGACAACCGCTATCAATAATAGCCTCTCGGTCATGAGTTGCTGTCTCTGCAGATACTGGCTGTAGCCCATCTTGTATTTTCCTGTCGTGTCTTGCCACACCATTACTTCTTTCTCTTTCTTTGCCATTTGTTTCACCTCACATTAACCGGGCGGTAACCATCCAAGGAAACTCGCTAGCAGAACCGCTCCCACTCCGCCAAGCCCCCCCAATATAGACACGAGAATCACCAATGGAGTCATCGGAATGGGTATGCCTAGGATATAGACTATTACTATCAGAGCAATTATGCCCGCTATTGCATTAGCGACTAATTGCTTAAGTAAGTAAAGGAGAAGGAATGCCCCGACTATCAGAACCACTGCCCCTATCAGCAAACTCCAATTGCCTGTTAGGGCCTGTACTCCCTGGCCCACTCCTGTCGCATTCTCGAGGTTCTCAGCAAGATTCAGAGCGATAGTTATCATAACATCACTTATTTTATATTATAGAATACATATATAGACATATGGTTTCATTTTCACCAGAACAACAGAAGATAGCTCGTTCTCTGCTCAAAAAAGAGAAGACAATCGAAGAACTGAGGGAAGAGCTAGGGGTACCGGCCAATAGACTGAATGAAGAGCTTAAGACTTTAATCCAGTTGAAACTCGTCGAGAAGACGGACAACAACAAGTATAAATTGATAGACTACGTTCTGAAGGGGGTTGTTATGCCAAAAAAGG
>Ga0315282_10017700_pt1 | contig 10263 bp, 17 predicted proteins | sample YL17G07_20_MG_FD_203693 | JGI IMG/M metagenome (GOLD analysis project Ga0315282, IMG submission 203693) | Sediment microbial communities from Yellowstone Lake, YNP, Wyoming, USA - YL17G07_20 | ecosystem: Environmental > Aquatic > Freshwater > Lake > Sediment | place: USA: Wyoming | collected... | reverse complement strand
ACTAAGCGTCTTTTGCTACTTTTGACGCAGCAGCGACACCAATTAGAAGCGCAACGATGATTAGAATTTGTGCCATAACCGTTCCTGCACTAACAAGTGCGGTTGAGGTTGCAGCCATGAATCCTAATGAGGCGATGATAAGTACAATCGCAATTGCGATGACATATCCCAGAATTGGTCTCACAGTATCGAGAAGTCCCATTTATTTTCGCTCCTAGTGGCTGATCTCCTGATATGACTGAGTAGGTATATATAAAGCTTATGCTTTGTATGATAATAACTCTGTTATTTTAGCCTTTACCTGTTCTGGATTCTCTTTTATTTCATGTTCCCAAAACCTTACAACTTTAAATCCCTGATCTTCTAATATCATAGTGGTTCTTTTATCTGCGTCCTGCATATGCCTTTTTGGTAAACTATTCGGACAGTGTATTGGACAACTATGCCAATAACATCCATCAGCATAAAGAGCTATATTTGGCTCGATAAAAACATCTATAACTGTAAATTTATATGGTTTTTGTGTAGTATATTCATATCCTAGAGATTTGACTGTGTTTTCCAACCAAAGTTCTATATCTGTTCTCTTTCTACTTTGAGTATTTATTGCTTTCAATTGGTTATGTTTATATTCTGGATTAGACCAAACTAATTTATGTGTAAGAGACATTTTAGTCCTAGTCTCTCCTGTATGATGATAACCTTTAGAATTTGTGTTACCTAACTTACCTAGAAACATCTTGTTTTTAATATCTGGTCTATTTAAAACCAAACTAACTGATTGTGATATTTTTTCTTTGGTTTCTTGAGAATGATGTTTTCCTGTATTCAGTATAGATAGTTTTTTTTAGTTTCTTCAGAAACTTGTTTTCCCCTATTTCCTAAGGATATTTTTAGTTTAGTTATATCAGAACGTGGTATTCCTCTAAGAGGTGAGGGTATTCCTTTACGAGATAGTGATATCTTCATTTTAACCTCTTCGGGGCGTGGTATTCCTTTTAAGGGATGACTTATTGCTTTTGTTTTGCTTTGTGTTATACCATATTTGGCAATTCTTGGATCAGTCTCTTTTGTAAGACCTTTGTTCCAAGCTGGCTTTCCTTTCATACTTAATGATTGTTTTTCTTTTTGATCTCCTGAATATGGTATTCCCTTATTCCAAGCTGTTTGACCTTTCTTAAACACCACGTCACTTTACCTCATAATAAACCTACTAAGGTTACTTATAAGATTTATGGATTATTAGCAATAAATAACCTAAGATAACTAAAATCTAAGAAAAAGATGTCATTGCCGGACTCCTATGTTCCGGTCTGTAGTTATAAAAGTGCTAAAAAGGCTTAGTCGCCTAAGCTTCTTTTGCTACTTTTGAAGCTGCTGCTACTCCTACGAGTAAAGCAACTATAACCAATATCTGTGCCATCACAGTACCAGAGCTAACAAGTGCTGTTGAAGCAGCAGCCATGAAACCTAGTGTGCTTATGATAAGTATAATCGCAATTGCGATTACATATCCCAGAATTGGTCGGACTGTATCTAAAAGACCCAACGTTTTTCGCTCCTAGTGGCTGATCATCACATATCGCTGAGTAGAAGTATATAAAGGTTATGGTTAAGTAAAGAATCTAAAAATCCTTTTTACCATAGAACTTTTTGAATACTCTCATACATTTGGGGCAATAAACACGGGTTTCCATGCCTGACTCTGCCTCACTTCTGTTCCAAGCATAATCTCTAAGTTTGCCTTTTCTGCACTTTGGGCAGATCGAACCTCTTTTATGCCTTTCTGTTACCATTTTTCATCATCCTATTAGATAATAACCTTTAATACCATGAACAACAGTGGGTGTTTATTCCTTTCCATCAAACATTCGTGTATGTGACATTTTTAAGCCTTCCTATGATAGACACGATAGCCTTTTTCGGTTGAACCATTCGGGTATTTGAGAACAGACTTTAGGACAACGGCACGCACATCGAGTTTTTTCAGGTCTTTCTTGAAGTCCTTGGCTTCCGCTTTAGTTGGGAACCACATACCTGCCCAGTACCTTTTTCCTCTAATGAGTCTGGATTTTGGGTTTGTTGCTTTGTATTTAGACATAGCTATATCACTATGATAATGTACTGTAGGAGTATAAAAAGGTTATGATAAAGAGGGGGATGAGGTACGCAGTATTATTGGTTTCACTGGAGTCTAAAAACCGTCTGTTTTATGGATTTGATTGGTAAATAAACCTCAGTATATGTTTGATTTGGGGATTGGGGGTTCCGCTAGTCATTTTTCGATATACATTCTATCGAGTATTTTTAAGGCTCTTTTCATAACACAGAGGGTTCCGAATACGTGATCTTCACACTCACTTGCAAAACCAATGTGCTTTACTTGGAGGTGATGTGTGAATTCATGGCAAATAGTACTGAGATATGGGTTGAAGTTATAGAATGTTATCGAGTTTGTATCCAATCTGTGTTTTTCTACCTTTCCATCTAAGTAGAAAAAATTCCTATAAACGGCTGAGTAAAGCTGCTTTCCATCTTTATCAAAACAGGTTTTCGGTGGATGTTTTGTAAAATGTACTTTTGGTTTTGAAACACTAAAAAAGGTACATAACTCTTTTATAAGACTTCGGGTCATACTACGTGAAAGTTCGGGATTGTCGATATTTTTAAGGATGTGGGCTGCCATTTCATAAAATTTCTCATCTCTGGGTGATATCATGCCAACCATAAGGTTAAGCTAATAAAAGACATTTATAAACGTTATTATGGGGTCGGAGGTTCGTCAGTCTTATCAGATTTGTCCTCTAATTTGTCTACAACTTTGTAGTCTGCCTGAATGCCTTTTGGTGTATTCTTTTCCCGTTCCATTCTCACAATTTCCTGTTTAAGCTTGAGTTCCTCTTGCTGCACTCTGAGTTTTTGGCGTTCTGTGTCAGCTAGAGTTTTCCTAACAATACGATCTGTGCGTTTTTCTGCCTGATCGCTATCAAACTTGGTGAAAAACCAGTAAACAACAGCTATAATCCCAATAACAAGAAAATAACCGACAATTGTCATGTCCATAACGGATCGATATAAAGAATAGTGTAATTGGTATTTATAAAGGTTGTTATTTGGTTGAGTAAAATATGCTATTAAAATATACGAAATTTTTCGTATATAACAACTTTTTTCGTAACACTAATTAATTACAAAAAATAAAAGTTTTGTATTTAATTACCGTAATCTTTATAAATGGTACTCATACTCTAGTATTTGAGAAATATGATAAGAGTGGCAATTGTTGGATCAGAAGGCAAATATTGGACACCTAACCAGAGAACTAAAGTTGTAAAAGAAATAACCAAAATACTCAGGTCATATGGGGAATGGATCAATTCAGGGTATGGTGAGGAATGGATACAAGAACAAATTTTTGCACCCAACATTGAGGAAAAATTATTACGATCATCTATGATGATACGGGGAGTTTCTCCAGAAACGGAGTCAGTTCGCCCCGAGTGTGCCATCCTCTCTACAGAGGAACAGAGCGACATTGGTAGAGTCAATTCTGACACTACAATGCAAGAAAACCGCTATGACGTAGACGGCATAAGAGCCGTTGGATCGAGGATCGAATCTGTAGACGATGCAAATTTTGATGTAGATTTGTCTACATTAAATGGAACTGTCGATACCTGTCCATTGTTTCGTGTTAGTCTCTATTGAGAATGCAGGTAAACTAACTTCAATAGGATTGACATCATTGGCGTTGACCTGTAATATTGAATATACTTTTACCATCTTAATTTGTGAGATATTGATGTGCAACCCCTGTTGTCCAATATACAGGAAAAGAATATACTGAATCCGTTCTCCGAAACTTACCCATTTAGGACATCCTGAATGGTGTTTGGTTCCTGATTCATAGAGCCGACTTGCATCACAGTTGCCTCAGTAGTGGTCAACTCTCCACAGGCGTTTAATGTCTCTGTCGAACTGACAGCGACAGCTTCCAGATTCTTGGAAGCGTTCAGATCACGATCTATAGTATTTCCACAGATTGAGCAGACATAGGTGCGATCCGAAAGTTCCATTTCCTTCACGTTGCCACAGATCGAGCATTTCTTGGTAGACGGGAACCACTTATCTGCAACCACCACTCTCGATCCGTACCACTTTGCCTTGTATTGTAGTTGCCTCCTGAACTCTCCGAAACTTGCGTCTGCCAGACTCTTAGCCAGCTTGTGGTTTTTCATCATTCCAGACACGTTCAAATCCTCGATCACGACAACCGACTTGGTTTTCGCCAGTTGGGTCGTGATCTTGTGGATGGCATCATTACGAATACTTGCTATTCTATTATGAAATTTAGCTACTTTCTGTCTTGCCTTATTCCTGTTTCTACTACCTTTCTTCTTTCTACTCAGGCTCCTTTGAAGTCTCGCTAACTTTCTCTCATTGCGTCTGAGTGCCTTTGGATTATCAAATACACTGCCATCACTTACCGTAGCCAGATGATTGATACCAAGATCGACACCGACTATTGATCCATTATTCTTTGGAACTTTGATTTCCTCTCTCACCAATACAGACACAAACCACCTGCCAGCGTGTTCGGAGACAGTTGCAGAGAGGATGTGCTGATCTGTTGGTAAATAGTTCCTCTCTTTGAGCCTGACTTTCCCGATTCTTGGTATCTGGATTCTATTGGCATCAACTTGTATGTTGTAGGAGAACGTGAAGGAACCAGCACCATTTTTCTTGGATTTGAACGTGGGGTGTCCAGAAACGCCTTTGAAGAATCGTTGATATGCTGTCTCTAAGTCTCTAAGTGCCTCTTGTGGACAGCATTTAGATACTTCCATCATCCACGGAAAATCTGTTCTTTTAATAGAATTTAACTCTCTCCGCAGGGCGAGGCAGGTAGAGGATTTGCCTGTTTGCTCGAACTGATCCTGCCTCTTGGCTAGACCCCAATTATAAGCAAATCGAGCCACACCAGCAGACTTTAGCAATAGTGTCCTCTGGACATTATTGGGGGCTAACTCGGTTTTATATGCCTTCATCTTTAGTAGCCTCCAACGCTCTCATGGCTCTGTTCTTTGCGGCTCTCTTCCCGTACAGTCTGGCACAGAAGCTGGTCAGAACGTCAATCAGGTCGAGAGGTTTTGTTATGCTATGAAATCCATTAACACTGTTAATGTTTGACTTCAAAAGGTATCAACCCTCTTTGGATGTAGCACTACACCCTCTATCCCGTCTGCAACTGCTTTCGCAAACGCTTTCGGGATTGCTTTTCTACCGATGTTCAAAGAGCCATTTACATCAGAATTCATAATGGTTCCGTTAGCACTTCTAAACAAACCTCTGGAAATCCTTTTTCCAACATAGGTTTCGTGGTGTCCTATTGTCTCAGAGTCTAAGAAACTACACTTGCTTGTATGAGATTCTTCCTGTAGTATCACTTGGTTTCCGATTTCCTCTCCCTTGTACTGAATTTGGTTGGTTAGAATGTAGAATGGAATTGAAACAAAATTCTGGTTATTCTTCTTTCCCATGTCTGCGTTCTGTTTCCAGTTCTCATTGTGTCCTATCACTATCGTACCGATGTTGTGAGCTATGCAATATTCAATGGCAATTCGGCTGATTTTGTGCATCTGGTCTTTGATTTTGGCGTTACGTTTAGTGGTTAAAACTTTCATTTTGTTTCCTATGTAGATTTCTTGCTCTGCGTAGATGCTCTGTAGCTCTGCCCTTCTCTTGTTGTAGAATTGATTGATGGACTTCAACACACCGCCTTTAACAATAATTGGCTGTTCGCCAACATTGTTTGCGATAGTTACGATGTTTGTAAGTCCAAAATCAATGGTTGCAACTCTGTTACGGTCTAACTTTAATGTTTCTACGTTCTTAACATAGACAATTTCACACACATACCCTACACCTTTCGGGATAATCCTAACCTCACTGATGTCCGTATCGTCTGCTAGTCTGGTCTTAACCTTCAAATCTGCCCTCTTTGGGAATGTTAGATAGCCATCTCTAATCGAAACTTGCTGATTTGTGAAGATTAATATAGTTTCTCCATCTTTTGGTTTGTAGTTTGGAATCTTTGGTCTACCTAAGAACTTCTCTGGGTGGATTTTCCACTCTTTAATGGCTTTAAAGAAGGAATTCCACGACCTGTCTAAGACTTTTAGAGTTTGTTGGCTGGTCTGAGCATTTAAAGATTTGAAGCAATCCGAATCCTTGAGAATACTTGCTAATGAGTTGTATCTTATCCATTTTCCAGCCCTGAACATCTCCTGTCGGACTATGTAATTAGCTTCATTGTAGAGGTTCTTAGAATTATGGCATAGTTGTGAGAGTGTGGATGTATGTGGTAAGTACAACTGTTCAGTTCTAACTACTTTCAACAACACTCACCTCTATGTGCTTGTTATTCTTTCTCTTGGAGTAGAGTTTCATCGAGTAGCAATGTAGTAGAGAAACTATTTCCTCAAACACTTCCTCAGAGTCTAACTTGATGTTTCCGACTTCAGATACTACTACTATTTCTGTGCCAAATTGTTTGAAAAGGTGTGAGAATAGTTCAAATCCGACACGACTTAGCCTGTCCTTGTAGGAAATTATTACTTTCTCAATCTTATGGTTAATGATTTCATCCAGCATTATGAAGAAATCCTTACGCTTATCGAATGAAATTCCCGATGCTACGTCAGAATAGATTGTATTGAGTTGATAGCCAGCATTAAATGACCACATTTTCAGAAATTCTATCTGATTTTCAAGGTCTTTCTTCTGTTTTGGTGTTGAAACTCTTGCATAAATGCAAATTTTTCTCTTAATGTCCTTGTTTAGAATCCTGTAAACATCATCGTCACTGTAGTTGTAGTATCCGTTTGGTTGTGTGGTGGTTTTGATTGTCCCGTTCTTAACGTACCTTGTAAGAGTCTGCCTAGAGATTCTTAACAGGTTCAGGACTTCTTTTGCCTTCATTTTACACCACAGGTATCATCATTTGATTATAGTTGCTTATAAAGTTATGGGATTATAGGTACTATATCCTGCACCAAGTCGTCCTTGCACTCGGTTTCATTGACAATCTCTACTCTCCGATTTGAAGCCTTTAGTACAGCCTCAATGTATTCTGATCCGAAACGTGCCAGCCTGTCACGGTGCTCGACCACTATAATGGAAACGGATGGGTTCTCCAAGAGCTTGATCAGCTTCTTCCTGTGTCCGTTGAGTCCAGAGCCGATCTCTGAAACCTCCTGAACTACGTGAAGTCCTTTTACTGTGGCATACTCACGAAGCCTCTGAAGCTGTCTGGCTAAGTCCTCATTCTGATCAGATGAGGACACTCTGGCGTAGAGAGCCACATTATTAGTGATAGTTGGTAGTTCGTGTACAAGGATCGTGCCTGTCGGAAGCTGTTGTGTGGGCAGTGGGAAGTTGCCTGATTGGTAGAGCCTGTGTGCCGTCTTGTAGCTTACACCGTTCTTCCTAGCCCAGTCTGCCAGCTTCATGTCTTATCTATCCATAGATGGGTACACTTGCTTATAAATATTATGAACTGTTGCTACCCCAAAACTTGGGGTAAAACCAAGATATCCGATATGACACCAGAAGACCGTGAGAAATACCACAACTCTCGAAGGCTTTTTCTGGCTTATCGCTAGGGCTGCCCAAAGACGGGGGCTGTAAATTGGATGGTAATTTAGTACGACCCCCACTTGAAGCATTAATGACACCTGTTTAGTATATACTTGTATGGAAAACCTTTGAGAACAACATGGAATTGGGCTTTACCTTTATGGTCTACTCCTCCAAAGATATAATAGACAGAGTTTGGAGGCTCATAATAGTAGATACATTCTTTGGGAATATCTTCAAATGGGACGAGTTTAACGGTTGATTTAATCTTCCTTTCATCATAATGTGATTCATTGTTAATCGATTTGGTTTTATAATTTGAGTATTGACCTTTGAGCAACCACCAATACCTGAGTTTGTTAAAGTAGTAAATATAGCCACTTTCAGGTCTTGTAATTTCTGGTGGCTTGAAATCATAGAAATTGTGCAGCCAAAAAATTAGGTAGAGAGACACACTTAATTCTAATAAACTAACCATAACGTTTATAAATATGACCAATGCTGTACTATTTGATATGGTATGAAACTGACAGAAGATCAGATTCTTGATATTGTAACTATTGGCGAGGCAAAAGCCATCCAACAGAATGCTAAAAGCAAATTATACCTGATAGATAAGGAACCCAAAGAGGAAAAAGACGGTGAGGACACCTATAAGGAGTTGGGTTTCCTAATTGAGTTCAGACCCGAACCAGAAAAAGTAACAAAGGGACTTTCAACTGTTATTCTCGATACTTTTGAAATTTGCCAGTGGTGGGCAAAATTAGTAGAGGGAAAATGGGTTCAGGATCATTTAGAAATGGGACTTACTGAATTCCTCGGAAATAACATAGAGTGGAAAGATAGGGACTATAACCTATGGGTGAGTAAGAAAACATACGAGTCTTGGGAACCCTTTGCTAAGGACATGGGAATAACAGAACTCGTGACAATATCAACAAAAGTTCCAAAACCATTCTCTCTGAAGTTCCAAAAGTTCTGCGAGGCTAGTGGTGAAACCCCTAGTTGGCGACTCAGGATGCTTATAGAGGACTACCTGACTGAGAAAATAAAAGATCAGGGCAGGCTGCTTTTATTCAGCTAAAACTCTTTTCCTATTTCTTTTTTGAACTCGTCTTGCATAGAATTTAACACCATGCAATTCTGCAACTTTAACCCAAAAAGTGGCGTATTGAGGGTTGGGCATTTCTAGAACCTGATCTTACTTTTATCGTAGTCGAATCCTAAGAACCTTCTCTTTTTGTGAACCCAACTCTGTAGAATTGCAGGATCGGCAAACTTTGTCTTAATCCTAGCACCATCGGCATAGGTCACATAGAGATAGTAACCCTTACCAGTAATATTTTTAATTGAGGATGTGTTACGATGGTAACGCATGACAACCTCTAAGCCTCGTGAAGAGGCAACTTCTTTTCCGTTCTTTCTTACTTTTACATATATTGTCATTTTACTTTTTCACCTTTTTCAACATAACTCTAACAGCAGCTAGGCGTTTTTCGTCCTCTAAGGAATTCAATATTCTCATGGATTCGAGTGCCTTTTTCATATTTCTGAGTTCCCAATCTGCCCTATCACCGAGTAGTTTTTTAGCCTCAGTAAGAGTCATACTTTTGTACTTGGAATCTGCCTCGTAGGTATCTCTACCGAATATTTTCTTAATATCGGCATCGGTCATTTTTTTAGCTTTCACAGAATGTGGTTTCATTTTTATACTTTCCTTGAATAAACACGATAGCCCATTTTCTTACTACCATCTGGATATGTATATGCAGATTTCAAAACAACAGCATAGTATTTCTTACTTTTTAACGTTCTTTGTCGTTCTTTTGCATCTTTTTTATTCCAAAAGAATAAATCAGGACTATAACCACGACCACCTATAAGTCTATTTGGTGATGTTGTTTTTCTTTTTACCATTTTACTTACTCCTCACATACAAGCAATACATAATGCCACTTCGACTATATGGATCATTAGGATGTCTACGTGCCTCAGGACTCATACGTTTGACAATACGAACATGATACCCCAAACTCTGCCAATGTGGTCTTTCCTTAACTAACACATCTTTACGAGAGTGGCTACTAACCAACTCGTATTTCTTACCTTTGAAAACCTTTGATGATTTCACTGCAATGAACCCTTTAGGCATATCTATCACGTAGTATGATAATGTACGGGTATTTAAGGTTTATGATAAAACCTTGGGTTTTTTGGTTGGAAACTCATTGGAATAAGTCATTTCAAGGCTAGACCTGACATCCATAGCTCTTCTAAGCCCTAAATTAATACCAAGTTTCTTATCCGCCAAAGTTTGAAGGGATGCTAATTGTACCCTACCATTTGTCTCACTGAACTGCAACATACCCCTATTATCGTACATGGTCTTTAGTATTTCTTCCATAGGAACAACTTTCTTTTTCTTTGCCTGTTCCTGTGCATTTACTTGTGCATTTTTGTTCATCAAACCTGTATAGGCTTTCTTTCGCCTCTCATAGATAGCACGTAGGTTTTTACATTTTCTTAGGTCATCCTTTGCACCATAGAGATGTTCACAACGTAAACAGGTAGCATAACGGCAACCCTCATACCCCGGTAACATCAGGCGCATACTGCCTAGTTTCT
>Ga0315282_10017699_pt1 | contig 10263 bp, 24 predicted proteins | sample YL17G07_20_MG_FD_203693 | JGI IMG/M metagenome (GOLD analysis project Ga0315282, IMG submission 203693) | Sediment microbial communities from Yellowstone Lake, YNP, Wyoming, USA - YL17G07_20 | ecosystem: Environmental > Aquatic > Freshwater > Lake > Sediment | place: USA: Wyoming | collected... | reverse complement strand
ACGCCGCCGCCGCCGGAAGAGCTGTTTAGCTAATTCACAATATTACCACTGGGGGTGGTGAAATATTATGCGCTATTACGCTCTTAACGGTCCGGATGAGATCCTTTCTCCCGGGGCGGCGGCGAGCGAATGGACCGACGAGGCCGCGTGGTTTTATTCTCTGTCGGTGGTAAAAACCGTTAAGGTTTAAATACGTCCGATCAGTAGAATGCATACAAGGGACCTCTGTCTGTCGGTTACATATTCGCTGATCAGATAGAGGCTCACCCTTTTATAGAATTTGTGTACTTGCATGGTATATACTTTTTAGGCAAGTAATTACTTGCCGACCTAGGTCGATGAGGCGGTCGCCTCGTTCTCCGATCGCTGGTAATACCCTATAATACCGCATAATAAGGTAGTGTTATATACTTCGAGGTCCTCCCTAGGATCAGGTAAGCTGAGATGGAGAAGAAGGAAGAAGTCGGAAGTGTAGGCACCTCGAACGGGGTGCTACGAGTTGTGCTCCTCAATGGAGTCATCTACCAGCCCCTAGGCGGCGGCGGGTACTTCGAGTACGAGGAGGACGGCAAATCGGCCACAATCTACAGCCCATACATGTTCAGCAGTGACCACTGTCAATCAAATGCGAAAGCCATCTATAACAGACCGAAGGAAGCTTGAAGAATGGGAATAGATGTTTATCTCGAATGGGATAACCAGACCGAAGCGGAAGGGGCCGCGCAAATCACGGGCTTCCGTAACGACATGGGCCGCGTTGGTTATCTGAGGGAAGCCTATCATGGTGGGCCTTACGCGACCCATGTTCTGTTTACCGAGAGCTGGGAGGAAGCGGAAGAGGACGGACTCGTCATCCCCAATAAAGTGCTACGCTCAAGGCTGCCCGCAACACTAGCGGCCGTGATTCTCCGAGCAAGGAAGGTTTATGACCACCATCTCACCGAAGAATCACCCGAGTGCATGGCTTTCAGGGATTTCATTGACCTTCACGAGAAACTAGAGAAGGCTGGGGTACATCCGAGAATAGTAATCTCATATTAGACGATGGAGGAGGCTTGAAGGATGAGCGACTATAAAAGACATAAATGTGTGTATTGCGGAAGGCTAGTCACAGGCTGTAGATATATTCTTGGTTGGTGGTACTGTCAAAGGTGCATCGATCTAACCAACATGATCAACAAGAAGGCTTGACCTGATGGGCGGATCCACCATAACCAAGGTCGGCGTCAACATCGGCGACCTACTCCTACAGATCAAGGAGCAGATAGAGGCTGGAGTAGCCAGCGGCCTCTGCCCCGACGGAGACGTGTTCGTGCTGAACCCGTCAACCGAGGTCAGCTTCATACTCCGACCCGTCTTCCTACGCGAGAACGTGCCGGAGGTAGCCTTCCTACCCGTCGTCGAGGGCGACGTGCGCATGGCCGTCGCCGTGTCCAGGAAGTTCGGCCCGACGCCCGGTAGAGGCGAATGGGTCGCAGGGGTGCACCTGCACACATAGGAGGTGGCTGGATGAACGAGAATTGGAGAAAGAAGTGTGCCAAATGCGGTAAAGAAGTAGCCTATCCAATTAGACTGATGGGCAAGGATCTCTGCAACCAATGCTGGGAGAAAATTATGCATCCCAGCCCGGGAGCTTGAAGGATGAGCAAAAAGGATAAAGCAATAGTAGCGTTTCTGGATGCCGTTGAGAAGGCACATAGAACCTACGACGAAGCCATGCTCTTAGCCATAAAAAAGTGTAAGAAGATCTACATAGAGGAGGGGGCTTGACGCACCATTGAGCGAAGATGAGGATGATCGCCCGATTGAACGGAAGTTCGTCTTCATATGCGTCAAACCAGAGACGAGGGAAGCCCTAACCCACCTAAAGATGTACGGCGACACCTACAACTCGGTGATCCAGATGCTCCTCAACGACCACTATAACCGGGTCATAGAGGACCGCACGGCTCAGAACATCGACGCGTTTAAGAAAGCCTGTGAGGAGGAGGAAGACTAGAAATGGCTAAGTTCAAGGTGTGGTTCGAGGAGAAGAGACGCCTAGCCCAATACGAGACCATGACGATCGGCTACCAGCGGGAGGGAGACGACCTGACCGAGAACCCGGAGTTCGTCAAGAACGTGGTGAAGGGGACGGTGTTCAAGTGGAGCGACGAGATACTGAAAGAGCGGAGAAGGTGAAGATGGAGAAAGACGCTCCTAAATGTTTCGGCACAGCGACCATGCAGGATACCTGTACACAATGTAAATGGAATGAACCCTGTACACAGGAAACACAAAAGCACCCGTATATTGAGGGATGGGAGAAGGTGAAGGCCATAACCTTCACCATCACGCTACCATGCGGCCCCACCAAAAACGAGAGGTGGGCCGAACGAACGTCGTGGGAGCTGATGCGGCCTCTCCCCAGAGGAGCCAACGTAAAGTGGATGTGGGAGCTAGACAAGGAGGCTGAGGGCTGATGAGCAAGAAGAAAAAGAGCCGTGGTCTGCTTGCCGCGAAATACATTAGTCTCCTTGGATGCGGAGATTGGGCTTGCGAAGGATGCGGTGCCACCTTTAACCGTCGAGATAAGGCAGTGGAACACGTCAAAATATGTGATTACTGCGGTTACTTGGATGAGGAGGCTGAGGGCTGATGAAGATGTGGTGCTACGGTTGGCCTGACCTCTGTTCCAGGTGTGCAAGGACCTGTAAAGGTAAGAAGAACAACCCTGAAATGATGAAGTTGCGGGAGGCTGAGGGCTGATGGACTCTAAAAAGAAGGAGTGGACGCCCTGGTATCCTGGCCTAAAACCTGGAGATCACTATCGAGCTGTATTTCCAGGTACTAAAATTGAGGCGTGTCTACCCGAGGCGAGAAATCCAAACTGTACGATATGCAATCCAGGGACCAGAAACATACCAAAAGGAGTTGAGGGCTGATGGAATGCAAGAGATGCCATGTCTTTTGCCACTACATCGGCGCGACAGTAGGCGGCACTATGCTCTACGGCTGCCCCAAATGTGGGCAGGTTTACTACGAACCTAAAGATAGAAAAGGAGGCTGAGGGCTGAGATGGGGCGAAGGATGCACAAGAGAAGCTACATGGAGGTCCTGGAGACGATCCTACAAACATGCCCCACCACCAAAACCACCCTCTACATAAGATCCGGCCTCGACTACAGCACCTTCCGTGGGCCAAGATATTTCCAGCTGCTCCTCAAGCGGGGCCTGATCCGGCAGGAGACGAACCACGCCGACCTATATACCACCTACCGCAACGTTGAAGCCTACTTAATCACCTCCAAGGGAGAGCGGTACCTACAACTGATCGCGGAGGCAAAGGAGATTCTGGGGCTGAGCTGATGTTCGAGTGGCTGCTGTTCGCCTGGGCCTGCTGGGCAGCCTACAGGGTCAAGAGGAGGGCGAGAGAAGACGTCTAAGCTGTTTCTTGAGGATATAGATACTGGTACTCTCCTAGAGGAGCACAGACAGCATAGCAGCAAACAACTTAAACGGGCACTCATCAAGCAGGGACGTGACAAGATACTGAGCATCTACGGAGCCGTATACGACGAGGAGGGAGACGTGTTTCAAGCGCGGCGGATTGAGATACTCTCCCCAACCGAGTGGACGAAGGATCGACTGGAGGCCGTGTACCTCTTCTTCAGCACTTACACCCCACCCTACGTTTACAGCATATGGGAGGTGGATGAAAGTGGCGTCCAGGTACGGTGCCTAGGAGGCTACAATTAGGATGTCAGTCGAGCCACCAGAATTTAGGGGCATCCCCATTGAAGAGATCAAGCTTATTCCTGTTAGGGCAATACCCTTGCCAATGGGGGCCAAGATAACTCCAGTCATTGCGTTGTGGAGTGAACTGATAGTCGGAAAGAGATGGGCGTCAATCGAGTCGCACCTCATACAGTTTAACCTGTTCGGAGAGGAGGAAACCAAGTTTTGGTTAATGGCGCACGGGAAGACATTTTACGACTGGCTGAGGGAGAGCCTGGGGACACGGGTGTAGCTAGGCTGGAGCCGAACTTCATCATCGGCTACACCACCAGAACGCACCTTCTCCTGGACCTGGACGACACCGCCCTGACCAAGGCGGCGCGGCTCGCTGACCTCATCATCCGCGAGTGGCCCGAGGTTGGCGACTGCCTCATCGTCGCTAGCTCCACGAAGGAGCTAAACGTCAGGGTAAGGTATAGCTGGAATAATCACCCCTGGATGAGCCGCGAGAGCCCGAGCTATCACCTCATATTCAATAACCGCGTCGGCTACAACAAGTGCTGTAAGATCTGCGAGACCCTAGCGGAGCTCGGCGTACTCAACAAGGATTACGCTAAAATAAGGACGTTCAGGGGCGACATGACGCTTAGAGTGTCGCATCAGAACCTCAGCACCGGCGCGGTGAAGCCCCCGCCCTCCCCCGTGATGCTGATCATGAACCTCACGGTCGAGAGGCGCGACGGCATGATCGGCGTCTACTCAGCCTTTCGCGACGCTGCTCTTGGCGGCCTTCCGGCTGCTAAGATGGTTGCCGAAGTACGCGCCCACGGCGGCACCGCCAAACGCCTTCAGGCATAGTATCGCCATGGTGATGGGTGCCTGAGAGGGATCAAGTGCCGCGACTCCGGCCCCGATTCCGGCCATGATGATGGGCTCCCACTTGGTCGTCCTTTTCACCACTCAGTTTTACCTGTTTGGTAGAACACCATGATATTCGTTTGTGGTACCTCATATACAGCCTGTCTGAAGTCTGACAGCTTATCGACTTCTAAGTGAAGCCGGGCGACAACCTGATCAAACTCATCATCCGTGAGCTCCTGAACCCACGCATGGACAAAATACTTCATCCTTACTGCTCCTCCACACCCCACTTCTTCTTTTTCGTGCGGATAAGGATTTCGACCTCCGCCAGGCTGAGGCCGCGTAGCTGAAGCTCGGTGCGCAGCTGATCCTCGCTGATCTCGTCGTAGCGCCAGGCATCGACGAGCTCCGCCTGGCTGAGGGCTACCTTCGATCCTCCAGCCGACTCAACGACCTTCTCCTGGTCCAGCAGCTTGATCAGCAGCTCGGCCTGGTCGAGGGGATAGCCCCTGACCGCTATCTCCGTCTGGAGGACGTCCCGCGTGATCATGTTCTCGATGTACAACTTCTTCAGGTCACCGACGCTGAGGAGCTTCGCCTTCTCCTCGACGGCTACGGCTGACTCCGCTATCTTCTTACGCGCGTCGGCGTTCTCCCTGATCCACAGAGCTACGTCGGGCGTGTATCCAGCGTCCAGCACAGCCTTCTCAAGCTCGGCGGCTGTGTACACTCCCTTCTGGTATCCGCCCTGGAGCGTGACCAGGTACCGCCTGCGCCACAGGCGTTCCTGGAACTCGGTGATGTACTTGGTGATGTACTCGACGTGTTCGGGTCGGTAGCCCTGGAGCTCCACGAGGCTGTGAACGGTGTCTGCGCCGATCACGCCCTCCTCGAACATGAAGCGCGTAATGCTGAGCGGCGGGTCCACGTACTTGCGTGTCTCGAAGATGTCGATGTAGCGGGGGTCCAGGTCGATGCTCTCCAGCAAGTATCGGACATCCGACTCGTCGAGCTTGTCCTTCTGGACCCAGACTATCGTGCCGGTGGCTGGGTCGCTCTTCGGGTACTTGACGGGTATCCCTCTCCTCCAGGCCGTGAGTATGTCGGCTAGGCTCGGCGGTATGAAGTGGGCGTCCCACATCTTACGCGACCAATCAGGCGCGTAACCGTGGTACTTCATCGTGTCCTCAAACTCTGTTTGTCCGATGATCTCCTTCATCCGCATGTTCTGGAGGTCGCCGTAGCCGGGTAGTTCTGGCGTAAACATCGCATTATAATATTTCTCGATAGGTTTCAGTAAGCCCTTATCCGTAGGCATATTAATTAATTCATCAGTGACCTTGTCAAGGTGTAGACGATCAAGCATTTTAGAGACGATACTCCGTGCCTGTATCAACTTTATGGGATGAACTAGATCAGTAGCCGCCGCGCTTACCTCTAAACTAACAGCCGAACCAGAGTATAACGCCGCCAGCTCCCAAGCCGCCTCAAGAGCCGCGAGCTGATCAACTGCACTATGACGTGTGCCCGCTATCGCCTTTTCCTGTTGCTCCCTTATTTGTTTTAGTAATGCGTCAACCTTAGCCTTCAGTGTGGGGTCCATTGAATGCTCCCCGGTTGCCGCTAGAGCCTGATCTAGGGCATTTTTTCCAGCATCTTGTAAGGGTTTTGTGAGGCTGCTGGTTATCTCCTTAAACGTATCTACAAACCCGCCCCAGAGCCAACCGCCCAATCCAGCGGGTTTAGCGTAGTCCTGCAGCCTCTTCTCATTGGCGGCGATCAGCTGCTCCGTGACTGATCTGGTGGTGGTATTAGTTTCGGTTGTCTGCTTCTCATTGGATGCGATCACCTTCTTGGTGTGATCATCCCAGACGCTTTTGAGCCAGTTCAGCGGGCTAGCGAGCCAACCCCATCCGCTCGGAAGAGGTATCTCACTCGGTTCAAGTGGTGAAACATACACGTAGCCCGGTTCGCCGGGCTGAAGAGGCCCGAGCAGGCCGTCGATGATCTGCACCGCGTCGCCTTCCCCGAGCAGCGTCTTGTACTCGACGCCGTTGACGCTGAAGAAGAGGCCGGGGAGGTCCGAGTCGGTGTAGACGGTGACTCCCCGGTAGGTGGCTGCGGGCGTCCTTGTCGGCGTCGTCGGCTCTTGGGACCCTACATCGGGGCGAGTGGGCGGGGCCTCAAGCTTGTCGATAGCCGCGTAGAGGTCGGCTAGCTTGCTGAAGTGTCCCGACACGTCGGGGCTGCCGAAGACTCCACCCTCGATGTAGCGGTAGTAATAGATGTCGTGGCCCTTGTACGTATCGGTGTATGTTTCTTCCGCCATGTTTACAGCCTCCTAGAGCCTCTCGATGGTGATCTCAGCCGCGTAGCTCACGGGGAATCCGGCTGGTGGGGGAGGCACCAGGTTCTGGACGTGGACCTTCAGGTAGCTTCTGGTGCTGTCCACTATCATCATGGGCTCCATGATGCGGGTTCCCTGTGATCCTCTGATCTCGGTCGTGGTGCTGTACGGGGCGAATATGCTCTGTCCCTCGGGGAGTCCGGTGGTGCTGCCTCCCGGCGTGCTCCCCACATAGACGTGGTACACCATGCCCGGGACCGCGTCGTCGAGGAAGAATATCTTGACCTTCAGGATGCGGTATCGGAAGGTTATTCCTCCGCTTACGCTTGTGATCTGGGCTCCGGCTGCGAGGCCGGTGCCGCCGAACTGTATGACGTGGCGGTTGCTCTCTATCGCGATTATCGGGGCCGGGGAAGGTTCAGCCATTTTAGCTCAACCTGTGAATAACGAGGTAGGTTCTGTTGGGGTCGCCGCTGAGCCAGTCATTCGGAGCGGCTATGCTGGTCCACCACCACGCCTGCACAAGATCCGTGGGGAGCAGGTGAACAATCGTCGTCACGCGCGTGAAACACCATGTCGTCCCGTCGCCCATGCGACTCTCCTCCGCAATCCACGGAGGCCCCGTATACCGCACAATCAGCCTGCACCACTGACCTACGGGTATGGCGTTCAGGGGCGCGGCGGAAGCATGGATGAGGTACCATCCGGGCCGTCGCGGTCTGAAATGCCAGTTTCCCGCGCCGGTGAACCACTCGCCGAGCGTGTCAAACCGTGCTACGGTGAACTGGATTGGAGCAAATCCGAGGCCGCCAAAGTCCTGATTTACCGCCCCCCGGTGTACATGTACTCGGCTTCTGAAGCCTTTTGGCCCCTCCAGCTCAGGCTCGTCCATGATGGTGGCCTCCCTTACTCTGGGTTGCGGGCTTCGTCGGGGAAGACGCCCTCGAAGTACGCGAATACCTCCCCTCCGGGGTCAAGGGTGAATATGATCATGGAGATGTTTGTGTGCAGCTCCATCTGGTATATCATATCCTCCAATACGAGCTGATGTAATTTAAGGCGAATTGGGACGTTACTTGCGCTGTTCAATCTGATAGTTATAGGGACGACACTCCATATGAGTGTTCTCTTTGCGGTGAATAGTTTTCTCTGAGTACCATGCGCGTCTACCATGTTTTGCCCAACCACGTAGATATAATCTACTGGGTCCTGTCCCTCATTCGTGAATGAGACGTAGTCATGGTACGGGTAGTCATGGTTCGCGCTGAATACAGCCCTCCAGAACTGCCAAACGTTCGTCTTAACCTTACCGATCAGCTCAAAAAGCGTGCTCAATTTGATCATAAAAAAAAGGGGGTAAGACGTATTTAAAGCTTAGATGCAGGCACGTACTCGATGGGAACGATACTGTAGTTCTCGGCTACTCCGGTCACGACCTTCAGCTTGACGGAGCTCGCTCCAGCCGTCGGAGCCCTCCACTTCAGGTCCTTCTCGAAGAAGAAGTCCATCTCGCCGAAGTTCTTGGTCCAGTGGTCGATGCCGTAGGCCATCCCCGTCGCAGCGGTGGCTCCCGCCGCTAGGTGCTGGTGGTTCTCCAGGGCCCCTGGCCCTTCGAGCTCGTCCATCAGCTCCGCGTGCAAGTGCTCCCAGGGTACGGCGTTGTATCCCCAGGGGAAGTCGTTGATCTCCAGGGTGGCGCGGTGGATCGTGCAGGTGAGGCTACCCCCCACCGGCACGGTTGGGCTGTAGAGCAGCAGCTTCAGTAGGTCCCAGTTGTGCTGAAGCCACACGTCCTGCTCTCCCATGAGGGCGTTGGCTACGGTGATCTCCTCCTGCTTTATGGCGCCTGCTGGGCTCGCTCCAGGCATGATCATCTGGCTGATGTCAAGCCGGAGGCCGTCTATGGCAGCGGTCGTTATGTCAAGGCCGAGGTCGAGCCGCTTGCGGTTGTTGAGGCTCGCCGGTAGACACATCTGAGAGTTCAGATAGGGCGCTCCGAACATCAGCGGGAACGTCACGCCGACTACGTCGTTTACGGTCTGGGAAGAGGCGACCATGTACGGCCAGGCCTGCTTGAGCTTACAGTTGGCGAGGAGGCACTTATCCGCGTGCGTGTAGTGCTGAACGTTGAAGCTTCCCATCCAGACGTCGAGGCTCGTGATGCTGTCAAGCATATCGTCGATGCACTGGTCTATCGCGTACAGCTCCCCCTTCACCGTCAGCCATATCGCGGCTAGGGGCTGATCCGTCAGCTCCCAGCTGTATACGCCGTCTGCGAGGGGCGTGAAGTCCTGCACCACCAAGCTCTTCAGGTAGGGGCTAGTGTAAACCACTTTACATCAGCCTCCCTAACCCACACTCTTCTTGGTGGCCACCATCGCCTGAACGACGCCACCGACGCGGTTGGTGACGTTCGTCATCGGGTCGGCGCTCTTCGGAGGCAGCGTGAGAGCCTCAAGGGCTTGGCGGTAAGGCGCCCAGTTCGCCTGCTGCTTCGGCGCGGCCTGCGTCATGCGAGCCCCTATGATGGGGCTGCCCTTCGAGTCGGCTGCGGAGCGCCACTCACCATCGGAAACCTTACCGATGTTCTTGGCCCTCCTAGCGAGTACGTCAGGGTCAGCGAGCCTCTGAACGTACAGGGCCTGCCCGTCCAGGGCTGGCTGCTGCCAAGTCGCGGTGGCTACTCCGGCCTTGTAGCGTGCTGGGACGAGTGCGGCTGCTGCGGTGTAGTTTGCCTGTGCCTGCGATGCGCTTTTAACTTTCATTTTTTCTTTTTCCTGCCTTTTAGGCGATACGATTTTTCGTCCGTCAGCCTTATAAAGCATCATGCTCCAAATACATTTTAGGGTGAGGGGGACGACGAGGACGACGACGACGGGGAGCCCCCAGGCGGCTTAAGAAATGACTTCGTTGAAGAGTCTCTTAGAAGAGGCCCGGAATACAAGCGGCGTGGGTCGCCTCGTTATCGGGCTTCAGATACGCACCTACGTTCAGATGCAGGGCACAATCCCCGTGCTAAAGGAGATTGAAGCCGTGTGGGACGAGAAAGACCTCAACATCCTCATCGGTGCGGGTATGAGCGGCGTCCTCTATTATAAGTGTCTGGAGCAGAAGGCAAGGATGGCGGGAGTCTAACAATGAGTATAGTCTGGTGTGTAAATGCTGATTGTGTATGGTGTGAAAACGCAAGATGCATCTCCGACCAAATAACTATCGGACGCTACTGTTGGAACTACAGTAAGAAAAGAACTCAAGAAGAGAAGAAAGAATCTTAACCTTCAAGATTTTCTGAGGGGGAGGGATCGCGATTAAAAAACTTTTTTTATCGGCGGCGGCGG
>Ga0315282_10017698_pt1 | contig 10264 bp, 6 predicted proteins | sample YL17G07_20_MG_FD_203693 | JGI IMG/M metagenome (GOLD analysis project Ga0315282, IMG submission 203693) | Sediment microbial communities from Yellowstone Lake, YNP, Wyoming, USA - YL17G07_20 | ecosystem: Environmental > Aquatic > Freshwater > Lake > Sediment | place: USA: Wyoming | collected... | reverse complement strand
CGGCGCGGCGCCAAACTTGGCCTGGTCCGCAAGCGTCAAGGCCTGGCAGTTCTCCGCCGCCAGAAGGTTCCGGCAGCCCAGGTAGAACTTGGCTGCCGCGATGGTGTCTTGCTTCGCTTTCGCGGCGAGGGCGGGGTCCACTGGGGGGAGCCACTTCTCCCCCGGCATTTTCTGATAACCGCTATGCCCCTCGACCGTCCCGTCCATCCTGCCCTGGTGCATGTAGTCCACGGCCACGGCCGTGGCTTCCTGCTCGTTGGCCTTGCCGATCTCCTCGTCCAATCGCGCCCGGGGCACGGGGTGGAACGTCGTGCCCAGTTGCGGATGCGTGGCATCGGCCGCCCCGGCTTCGTCGGTCACCACGCAGACGCGGGCAGTTCTCATCTGCCAGGCGACCTTCAGCAGCCGCAGTCCGGTTCTCAGCCACTCCGGGTCGTTGGTGGAGGCCAGCAGGTACCGCTTTCGGGTCACGTCAGTGCCCTTGGGGAACTGGTCGAAGAAGCCTCGGTGGCCTTGGAAGAGGACGTCCACGAAGGGCATGTCGGCCTTGGGGCTCTGCGCTCTTACCGACAGGGCGCCGTCGAACTCCTTAACTCTGCCGGCGTCGCTGCTCAGCTCGATTCCGAGCTTGTCCGCTTCGCTTTTCAGGATTTTCTGGCACATGCGCCGCGTCGCTGGCCCGTCGTAGGGCCCGCCCCAGTTGTCGTCGTCGCCGGTCCAATTGGGGATCTGAATCCAGATCAGCGGCTTCTTGGCGGCCTTGGCGGCGGCCCCGGCCTCCTCGCCAGCCGCCGCGAGACTGGCCCAACCTGCCGCGAGCAGGCAGACGACGGCCCAATGAGCTGCGAAATGCAGGGATGGCCGGGACTCCGGTCTCTCGGTCGTTTTCATGATGATCCCCTTTCTACCTGCGTTCGGTGCTCCAGGCCGTGGCGGCCACACTCCGTGCTCTCGCGGTCATCCTCGTGGACAATGAGCCCAACGGCAACAGGGGCAACTGGGGCAATTGGTGCCTTCGGAGGGGCTTTCGGTCCGCGGCTGGGCGGGAGCCGGAACGTCCCGGTATTTCGTGTACGGCAATTTCCCCTGGACCAGCGTCCAGAACGCGTCCATCTCCCTCTCGACGTTGCCGTAGACCACCATGCTGTGCGGCGAGCCGAGACCGGTGCCGGCGCGGCCCACGTCGGCCATCCCGTCAATGGTGTACTCGATGGACGTATGGCAGCCGCCGTTGGGCGGGAAGAGGGTGTTCGACACGATGTGTCCTGTGCCCAGCTTCGTCCGGGCGCGGAAGACGGTCACGTCCTGCCCGATCTTCCATTTGACATCGGGCGCCACGCCGCGTCCGGTCTCCGAATGCGACATCAGGTCGAACGGCTCGTGCGGCTGGTCGTAGCCATTCAGCTTGCTCGGCGAGGTGCAGTGGGCGTTGATGCGGGTGTTCCGCAGCGTGGGCTGCCCCTCCGCGATGTAGGACGGCCTCCCGAACAGCCAATGGGTCAGCAACTGCACGTCCAGGCCGCTCATGTCCCCCTCGCAGGCCGCCGGCAGGCCCTCGTCGAGCAGTCGCATGGCCGGCACGCAAGGGTTCGTGCCCATTGCACGGTACGACTGGAGGCAATCGGACAAGCCGATCCCGTCGTACTTGTTGGCCGTCATGATGCGACGCATGCACACGTAGACGAGACCGGCATAGACCAGGTCCATCCACTTCGCCCGCCGAATCTCCTCGGCCTCCTTCATGTAGTAGTCGGCGAAGGCTTCGGCCTCTTCCTGGGCCGCCTTGTCTTCCCGGACCTGCTGCTGGGCGGCCGCGTAGGCGGGGGAGTGGAAGGAAAGGCGGAATATGCGTGCATTCCCTTTCACTTTCCAGGCGGCGTGCAGCATCCGCAGGCCGTAAAGTACATCCTTTTCTTCCTTGGAAGTCCCCACCAGCAGGCCGGCCTTGCTCTCGCCCAACTGCCAGACTGACGCCCCGGCAGGCCCCTGCCCGGCGGGGCACACCACCACCGCGCGCACCGCCGCGGCCTTGGCGGCCTCGGCCAGCGCCTCGTCCTTCTTGCCGTTCAGAGCGACAATCAACAGTCCGTCGGGCGGGGCAGCGTCCGGCGTGCCGGAGTCCAGGCCCACATCCAGTTTCCGGGCCGTGCTGTCCAGCGCCTTCGTCAGCGATTCCGCCTGGCCTAGAGCCGCGTCTTTGCCGACCCACACCACCCGGAGCGAACACTTCTTGACGGGTTCCGCCAGCGGCGTCAGGAGCGGCTTGGGTTCGTCGCCCCACGCCCGTCGCGTCAACCCCAGCGCCCCGGCCGACAGAGCGGCCGCGCCGCCGGTGATCAGAAAATCGCGACGCGTCGTCCTTGGGCAGGCCGATCCTGAACAGCGGCGCCCGATGGTCTCATCCGGGCCTTTCGTGTCTCTCGGTTCGCTCATGTCGTGTCTCCTTCAACGGGAATGTCCCGGGTCCCGTTGATATTCACGGCGGCCCGGGCACATGGGACTCTATGCCCCTTTCTCGTCTGTTGTCAAGCGGTTGTTCATCGAGGGTTCGAGCCAGCGCAGGCTGGCGCGCCAGCAGTCTTCAGCGACCTGAAGATCCTCGAATCCACCTTGCCGCTCTTGCCTTGCAGGCCTCGTAGACCACGTTCACGCCGCCGACACAAACGTGCTTCCTGCCGTCTGCCAGCGATGACAAGGGCGATGGCCACATGAACGGCGAGCGGTTCGCCGAGCTTTGCCGTCGTCCGGTTCGGGAATGCTGCTATAATGCTTGCTGTGCGCCGGGCGGCATCTGGCCTCGACCATCGCCTAACAGGGGGGACCGTTGCCGAGTAAAACCTACAGGCCTACCGTCAAAGCCGGAACGTGCTTAACGTGGCCGCGGTCACCCGGAATATGAGCGCTCCGCGCTTCGCGCAAGAAAGCCCGGCTTATCGGCGCTGCGTTCTCCACAACCAAGATTCTGCCGCCCGTGCGTCGGTTGACGATTGACGCTTGACGATTGCCGGCCACAATGGGGTGCTCAACCGAGCGAAAGCCGCGCATGAAGAAACTCGCCCTCGCCCTGGCCTTGGCTCTCATCGCGCTCCTGGTCTGGCTCGTGTGCCCCGCGGGGCTGCTCCGCCGGGACAATTGCGCGCCCGTGGCTCAGGAACTTCAGCTCAGAACGCTCGAAGGCCGGCCCGTCCCCATCGCCCTGTCCGCCGCCGACCCCGACGACGATGTGCTTACTTTCGAAATCGTCTCCGGACCGGCGCGTGGCAAGCTGTCCGGAACCGGCGCCGAACGCCTTTACACGCCCGCGCCCGGCTTCGTCGGCCCCGATGCGTTTGCCTACCGCGCCTCCGACGGCAAGGCGCACAGCTCTCCCGCCACGGTCCACCTTTCCATCGCGCCCCGCGTTCGCGCTGTGTGGGCTTTTGGCAAGGACATCGTCGCCGACCTCCGCGAAGGTTCCCGCGCCGACCGTGACGTGCCCGTCCAGGTCAAGCCCCTCACTGGCGTCCGTGCCCTCGCCGCGGGCAGCGCCTGCTGGGTTGTCAGTTCCTCGGGGCAGGTCCGGAGCATCGCCTGGCCCTCGGACCGCAGGCCCGCCGGCGCCTACGCCATGTCCAAGCTCGAAGAACTACGCGAGGTCGCCTCCGTCGCCGCCAACGACGCCTCCGTCCTCGTCCTCAAGGCCGACGGCTCCCTCTGGGCCTGGGGCGCCAACCCCCGCGGAGAACTCGGCATCGGCGACGCCAGGCAGGTTGCCGTCCCGGCCCAAGTCGCCGAGCTCGCCGGCATCAAACAGGTCATCACCCGCCTCGACCATTCCCACGCGCTCGCCGCCACCGGCGTTGTCTGGTCCTGGGGCCAGAACGAACTCGCCCAGCTCGCCCTCGACGACCCCGCCGAACAGCTCAAGCCGCTCAAGTCCCCCGGCTTGAGCGACGTCGTCTGTCTGGCCGCCAGCAAAGGCGCGGCCTACGCCGTCAAGCGCGATGGCTCCGTCTGGGCCTGGGGAGCTGACGACCTGGACCAGCTCGGCAACGGCGCCGTCGGTCAGAGGTCCGCCACGCCTGTGCGCATCGAGGGCCTCAGCGACGTCGTGGCCCTCGCCGCCTATCACGCAGTCCTGGCGCTCAAGCGCGACGGCACGGTCTGGAGTTGGGGCGCCGGCTACCACGGCGAATGCGGCAACGGCTCCGCCGCCCGTCGCACGACTCCCGGCCCCATCCCAGGCTTGGAAGCGATAGTCGCCGTCTCCGTGGGCGCGGAGCATTGCCTCGCTCTCAAAAAGGACGGAACCGTCTGGGCCTGGGGCAGCAACCGCTACGGCCAGCTCGGCCTCCCGCGCAGCACGGTCTTGCAGCAGTTGACCCCGCGGCAGGTGCCCGGCCTCTCGGCCGTCGTGCAGTTGGCCGCGGGCGACAACTGCTCTCTCGCTTTGGCCGTGGGCGAGGATGAAGAGAAAGCCCCGCCCGCCAGCGAGGACCACGTCGTGGAAGCCGATGCCGAGCAGCACTTGGCTCGGGTTGAAGCCGCCGGCCTCCGAGTGGACATCTTCCAAGCCGCCGCTAGCGGCGATGTCGAACAGGTCAGTACCCTCGTCACCGCCGACCCGGCCTGCGCCAGCGCGCCCAACCCCCTTGGCCTCACTCCCCTCCATTACGCCGCCCGTCGCGGCCGCAGGGACGTGGCCATACTCCTGCTCGACAAGGGCGCCAACCCCAACGCCAAAGACAAGCAGAAAGGCACGCCGCTTCACGCGGCCGCCCGCCCAGGCGGTGAGGCCCTCGTCCAGTTGCTCCTCTCCCGCGGCGCGGAGGCTGAACCGAAGGACGCCAGCGGCTGGACGCCCCTCCACTACGCCGCCCACCACGGCGCGCCCGCCGCCGCGGAGCTGCTTCTGGCCACTGGCGCTGAGTTGGAGGGCCGCACCACTGACTACAGCAGGTCGCCCTTGCACCTCGCCGTCCTCAAGAGACACAGGAATATGATCGCACTCCTCCTCGCCAGCGGCGCCGACATTGACGCCACTGATGTCCTTTGGTCCACCCCGCTCCACTGCGCGGCGCTCGCCGGCGACGTTGACATCCTCGCCCTGCTCCTCCGCAAAGGCGCCGATACCTCCGCCAGAGACTGGCAGGGCATGACCGCCCTGGACCGCGCGCTTGAGCAAGGCCGGAAAGACGCGGTCGAGCTGCTCAAGAAGTACGCCGGTCAGCGCAAGCCCCTGGACCGCCCGCGCGCGCCCAAAGCGCCCCTGGTCAAGCCGCCGGACACGCCGCCCGGCCAATTCTGATGTGGCGCAACCTGCCGCGTTCCGTTGCCGTCCTCCTGCGCGGGCCGGCGGGCCCAAGCGGCTTCAGTGCCGGCGTCCACGCCGCCGCGCTGTTCATGGCGCGTTCCATGCGCTCGGCCACGGCGGCTGCCAGACGCTTGCCGCTGACTTCCAGTTCGCGCCGCGCCTTCCCCGGACCAGTCTTCATCTCAGCCATGATCTTGGCGACCTCGATGGCCGCCACAGGCTGCACGCCGAAACTCGCCAGGATACGAGACGCGCACCGATGCGCGCACCCGTTCACCAGAACCGCCGGCAACCCGTGAGCCAGCCGCTGCTGTCCCCGGTCGCCTGTCAGCAATGCCGGCAGAGACAACAGAACCGTGTTCGGGCGGCACCCTCGACAAACTGGTGCATCCGGCGATCCTGATCGTCTTGTCACGCGGAAGTCTTCACGGCTACGAAATCGCCACGCTGCCGGCAAAGATGCCAATGTTTCGTGGCCGGAGGCCTGACACCACCGGTGTGTACCGTTGTCTGCAGCGAATGGAGAAGCGGGGATACGTCGCTTCCGCATGGGTCAAGTCCGAGAATGGACCCGGCAAGCGAGTGTTCAGCGTGACTGCCAAGGGGCGGGACTGCCTGGCGCGCCGGGTGCAGAGAACGCACCGGAATCTTCCATCCGACACCCTCCGGGCGGCCGAGCAGTCCCTTCACCAGTTCTCAACGTTTATGATCGCGCCAGTCTATGGGGCCTGTCACGTCCTGTCGAGATGATTCCAGTTGGGGAGATCCGACGCTTATGGCGTTGTCCGGCAGGTCGTGGCGGCTAACCCCGCGGGCACGGCAAAGCATGACCATCGTGCGATCCCTTTCATAAAAAAGCGATGAAGTGGGGTTGGACCAGGACTGCCGCAGTGGTACGGTGTCGCCGCCATGCGCCGGTGTCTTGAGCCAAACCTGGAGGATGCAGATGGCGACCGCAGATGATGTCAGGATTGTCCGCGAACTGGCGAAGCAGTACGCGGAGATAGCGGCGCTGCCGGCGCAGGAGAAAAAGCGGGCGCTATGGCGGAAGCTCAACGCCCGCAAACCGGATCGCCCCATGGTCATGGTAGATCAGGTCTGCTGGAACGAGATGAACGTCGCTGACGAGTTGACTCCTCGTTGCGGCGATCCCGAGTGCCGCGGGTACGAGATGTTCCTGCGGCGCACGCTGTTCCAGTGGAAGCGCTTCCCCGTGGACATGGTGGTCGAACCCTTCATCCGCGTGCCCAAGGCCATTCGCAACACGGGGTTTGGCATTGAAGTCCGCGAGGAGGTTGCGGTGGGCGATCCCACCAACTCCGTCGTGGGGCACAAGTTCACCAATCAATTTCAGACCGAAGACGACCTGCAGAAAATCAAGACCCCGCAGATCAGTCACGACGCGGCCGAGACCGAGCGCCGGCTGGCGGTGGCGCGCGAGTTGTTCGGCGGATGCCTGGAAGTGCGGGCATGGGGCGCGGATCCGTATCTGAGCCTGTGGGACCCCATCAGCACCTGGATGAGCGTTGAGGGCGCCCTCTATGCGCTGGTGGACACGCCCGAGTACGTGCACAAGCTCCTGCGCCGCACGACGGACGGGTATACGGTCATGCTGGATCAGTTGGAGGAGCAGGGACTGTTGTGCGCCTCCCAGAGCCTGATCCACTGCACCGGCGCCTATACTGACGAACTGCCGGCGCCCGGCTACGATCCGGAGAAGCCGCGGACAAAGGACCTCTGGACGTTTGGCCTCGCGCAGATGCTGTCAACGGTCTCGCCTGCGATGTTCAAGGAGTTCGAGGTTGATTACGTCAGCCGGCTCTGCGCCCGCTTTGGGCTGGTTTACTACGGGTGTTGCGATCCGCTGGACGGGAAGATGACCGAAGTGCGCATGATCCCCAATGTCCGCAAGGTCTCCATGAGCCCGTGGACCAACCAGGAACGGGGAGCGGAAAGGATTGGGCGGGATTACGTGTTCTCCCGCAAGCCCAATCCGGCATTCCTGGCCTACGACACCTTTGACCCCGAGCAGATCCGCAACGATCTGCAGGCGACCCTGAAGACCTGCGAGAAGCACGGCTGCCCGCTGGAGTTTATCCTGAAGGACATCAGCACCGTGCGCTACCATCCGGAACGTCTCTCCCAATGGGCCGACGTGGCCATGCAGGTTGTCGGGGCGTGATGAGGGCGCCTGGAGCACAACATACCCTATACCCGTCCGTTATCCCGGCTTCTTCACGTGCGCGAGCAGCTTCTTGACGATCTCGTCCGCCGTCACGCCTTCGCTTTCCGCGTGGAAGTTGGTGACGATGCGATGGCGCATGACAAGCTGCGCGACGGCTTCCACGTCGCTTGTGGACGCCGCGAAGTTGCCGCGGATGGCGGCCCGCGCCTTGGCCGCGAGGATCAGGAACTGGCTGGCGCGCGGCCCCGCGCCCCAGCGCACCCACAGCTTCACGAAGTCCGGCGCTTCCGGCGCCTTGGGCCGCGTGGCGCTCACCAGGTCCACTGCGTAGCGGATCACGGCTTCGCTGACGGGGATCTTGCGCACGACCTTCTGGATTTCGAGCACCTGCGCGGCTGTCAGCACGGGTCTCAGCCCGATGTCGCGGAGCGCCGTCGTCTCGCGCACGATCTGCACTTCCTCGTCCTTGGCAGGATAGTCAATGCGGATTTCGAACATGAAGCGGTCGAGCTGCGCTTCGGGCAGCGGATAGGTGCCTTCCTGCTCGATGGGATTCTGCGTCGCCAGCACGAAGAACGGCTCCGGCAGCACGTACGTCTGTCCGCCGGCGGTCACGCGGTGTTCCTCCATGGCCTCCAACAGCGCGGCCTGCGTCTTGGGCGGCGTGCGGTTGATCTCGTCGGCGAGGATCAGGTTCGCGAACACGGGCCCTTTGATGAAGCGGAACGAGCGCACGCGCGTCTGCTGGTCTTCCTCAATCACGTCCGTGCCGATGATGTCGCTGGGCATCAGGTCGGGCGTGAACTGCACGCGGTTGAAGCTCAGTTCGAGAATCTGCGACAGCGTGCGCACCATGAGCGTCTTGGCCAGGCCGGGCACGCCCACAATCAGCCCGTGGCCGCGGCAAAAGAGCGCCATCAGGATGCTGTCCACCACGTCCTTCTGGCCCACGATCACCTTGGCCAGTTCGCCCTGCAACGCTTCGCGGCCGCGGCGCAGCGTCTCGACCATGGCCAGATCGCCCACATCAGCCGGCGTGGCAGGTGCGGCAGCGGTGGTTTCGGTATTCACAAGAGCCATCGGTTTCTCCGTGTTGCGGGTAGAACGACAACGACGCTTTATACCGCCGAGGGCGCGGCACGGTCAAATGGGATTGTGAATCTGCTGCAGACTCACTTCGCCCCAGCCACTCGGTACACCGCCCCGCCTTCGGTCGTCAGCACGAGGTCGTTGCCGTCCCACGCCACGGCTTCCGTCTGGCCAAGGAACGCGTGGCGCACGCGCCGCGGCGAACTGAAGAGCTGCTGTGGACCATCCGGCAGTTTCTCGAACGGCACGGGCAGGTCGAACACCACGATGGCGATGTAGTTGATCAGCGCCACGTGGCGGCCGTCGTCGGTGATGTCCGCCGCCGTCACGGTGCTCAGCGTGTCCGTGGCCGCGACGCGCACGGCCTCCACGGGCTTGCCGTCTTCCGGCGGCTTCTCCGGCAGCGGCAGCCGATAGCAGCGCGTGCGTTCCAGCTCCTTCGCGAACAGGTACGCGTTGCCACCGCGCACGAACAAGCCCTCCGCGTCGAACGGTCCTTCACCCGCCGGATAGCGGTAGCGGAACACCTGCGCGTCCGCGATCTTCTCCGCGGCGTCGAACGCGTCCGGTTCCGGCAGGCGGTAGAGTTCAAACCCGGCGCGCTTGCGGAAGTTGTCGCCGATGTCGGCGATCACCAGCCGCCCCTGTTCGTCCATCGCGATGTCTTCCCAGTTCACGTTCTTCGCGTTCGGGACGGCGACCTCCCGCAGCAACTTACCCGTGCCGTCCACGGCAAACAGGCGCGGCTTGCCGTCGGAGTCGTTGTGTGTCCAGAAGGCATTCCTGTCCGGGTATCTGCGGCTCTTGATGATGCCCGACGATCCATCAACCACCTTTGGCAACTGACCGACCAGCTCGGGCGCGTTGAGCTGTTCCCGTACCGGCTCGCCGGCGTGCGCCGAAACGCATGCCGCCACCAGCACTGCCACCCAGCGCACGCGCACAACCATGACGCTTTCACCCGATACCCGGTTACTGCGCCTTCACCTCGACAGACTTCCTCTCAATCTTCCCATCCTTCGCGTCGCAGACGAAGTACCCTTTCTCCTTCGTGCCGTCGTGGTTGCCGCGCATACGCGAACAACAACGGTTGGTCGTGATCGCCGTCTTGCCAACCTTGCGTTCGGTGAAGCCGTGGAAGTGGCCGCAAAAGACGGCGACGAGGTTGTGTTCCTTGAAGCGGTTCAGCACGTCGTCGGCGTTGCCCGGGCGATACTGCACGTCAGGCCCCAGCGGGAAATGCGTGAAGACGACAGTCGGCTTCTTCTTGTCCAGCTTCGGCAGGTTCTCATCCAGCCAGGCAAGTGTCGGCGGCTGAATCTTGATCTTCGCCCACAGCAACCCGTTGGTCGTGTCCAGCCCGACGATCTGCCAGCCTTGGTGTTCGAAATGGCAGTTGATCTGCTGCGGGAACGTCTCTTCGTACGCCTGCCGATCGAAGTCCGTCGTCCAGTCGTGATTGCCGATCACCGCGTGCACGGGCACGCCGAGCGTCTTGAACACGTCGCGCGCGCCTTCGAGTTCTTCGCGCTTGCCGCCATTGCCGAGGTCGCCGGCCAACAGACATAAGCCCGGCTTGTCGGCCTTCATCTTCGCGACGACCTCGCGCGCCAGCCATGTGCCGCACGATGCGTTGATATAGTGCAGATCGTTGGCGATGACGAAGCGGAACTCGCCGCCCGCGCCGCCATCTTCCG
>Ga0315282_10017697_pt1 | contig 10264 bp, 11 predicted proteins | sample YL17G07_20_MG_FD_203693 | JGI IMG/M metagenome (GOLD analysis project Ga0315282, IMG submission 203693) | Sediment microbial communities from Yellowstone Lake, YNP, Wyoming, USA - YL17G07_20 | ecosystem: Environmental > Aquatic > Freshwater > Lake > Sediment | place: USA: Wyoming | collected... | reverse complement strand
TTAAAACAAATCAGGCAAGAAGTGGAACACCTTTGGACCCTTGCTGAAAAATAACACTATTTCGGTAACCATAATTATGACGCAACAAGAAGGGCTTCGGTAACAGTTACTTTTGACGCAATACGTAGTAGCGTAGAGAGGATAGTTTCGTTAGACTGAACTGTCTTGGCGGGAAATACCGGCGAGAAAGCAATATCAATAATGAAGTTATAGATGGCTTCGCTTTACCACATTAACAGTAAACCCTTTTTAAAAGTCTCCCGGGACACCGATGAGTCCACCAATTCCATTCATACACCAATCCCTGTATAATTATCTTTCAGAGAGAATACATAATGCTTAATGTTTCCAATATATCCAAATCATATAATGCCCGTTATCTTTTCAGCAGCATCAGCTTCAATGTCGGCATGGGAGACCGCATTGCGGTTATCGGCCAGAACGGTACGGGGAAAACCACGCTCTTCGAAATCATCTCCGGTGATATCACCCCGGATTCGGGTAACATCTCTATACGCCGGCATACAACCATCGGCTACCTGCGTCAGGATATTCAGCCCACTTCTAACTGTAAATTGCTGGACGATGTCGTTCAATCGTCCGCCAGTATCAATAAACTGGCACATAAAATCCAGATTCTTCAAGAAGAACTGGCTGAAGAGAAAGACGACGAAAATATCGCTACGCTGCTTCGGGAACTGGGTGAGCTCCAGCACGCCTTTGAATCATCGGGGGGCTACAATACCGAACACGAGGCTAAAATTATCCTCGCCGGCCTGGGCTTTATCGAATCCGATTTTCCCCGGTCACTGTCCGAATTCAGCGGCGGCTGGCTCACGCGCGTCGAACTGGCCAAGCTCCTCTTTCTCAATCCGGACCTGCTCATCCTGGACGAGCCAACGAACCATCTCGACTTAGAGACTACCCGCTGGTTCGAGAACTATCTGAAGGCATATTACGGGGCAGTCCTGGTTACCTCTCATGACCGGGCCTTTTTAAACAACGTGGCTAAAAAAGTAATCGCTATCGAAAAAGACGAAGTCATCTTCTACCATGGCAACTATGACGGCTATATTCTGGCTCGGGAGAAGGACCTGGAAATCAAGCAGGCCACGGCCAAACGGCAGGAGCAGAAAATACGGAAAGAAATGCGCTTTATCGAGCGATTCCGCGCCAAGAACACCAAGGCCACCCAGGTACAGAGCCGGATTAAAAAACTTGAGAAAATGGAGAGAATCGTTGTACCGAGATCGACTCGAAAGATAAGATTCGCCTTTCCGGAGCCGCCGCGCAGCGGACACGTCGTCATCACCCTCAAGAATATAGCCAAGTCATACGAAACCAAAGCTGTCTACCGTGACCTTAACCTGACTCTTAACCGGGGAGACCGCGTAGCGTTGGTCGGGCCGAATGGCGCCGGCAAGACCACCCTCCTCAAGATTCTGGCAGGAGTGCTGCCTTTTGAAAAGGGCGAGCGCATACTAGGCCATAACGTTGCCACGGCCTATTTCGCCCAGTACTATATCGAGCTGCTCAATCCGGAAAACTCCATCATCGATGAGCTGTGGCAGGTAGCCCCGGACGAACCGGAACAGAAGCTGCGGGGGCTTCTGGGGGCATTTTTATTCAGCGGTGAAGATGTCCTAAAAAAGATATCCGTCCTCTCAGGCGGAGAAAAGACCCGCCTGGCCATCGCCAAGATGCTGACAAAACCGGCTAATTTTATACTCATGGACGAGCCTACTAACCATCTGGATATTCCTTCAAGGGAAATACTTACCGACGCGCTGGAGGCTTATACCGGCACGATTTGCTTTATCACCCATGACAGGACGCTGATCCGGGAGGTTGCCAATAAAATCATCGAAATTAGAAACGGCAAATTACAGATTTTCCCGGGGAATTACGATGATTATCTCTATAAAAAAGAGCCCCCGGTAAACGTTGTTCCCGAGACTCTGAGAGCGATAAAAGAAAATACCCCGGCCGGTGTCTCACTAAAAAACAGGCAGCGCCAGCGTAAGATAATCGAAGGAAATCTTAGAAACGATTTTTACCAGAAGATAACGCCCGTTAAAAACCGCATCTCGGAAATTGAACAGAAGGTCGCCGGTCTAACCACGCGCATTGCTGAAATTGAAGCGCTCTTTGCCGACCCTAATCACTATAAAGACGGCTATAAAGTGGCGGAAACCAACCGGGAGTATGTGACCTCTAAAGAATCAATCAGGTCTCTCACCGCGGAATGGGATAAGCTCACCGCCGAAGCCGAAAGGCTCACACGAGAATATCAGGAATCACGGAATAACATGGAGGTCTAGATATGCAAGCAGTAAAATTGTTCGCTCAACTGGAGAAAGACTTTATCACGCCTTCGTTAAGTGACGAATGGGCTAAATACATGGGGTCTATAGCCGATTATCTTAGCGATAACTTCAAGCGACGCTCCATGGGCTTAGTCTGTGATAACTCTCAAGAGATAAAAAAGGTCTATACTGCGGTTTTTCCGTCGGATACAGTCATGCAGTCTATTCTGGATAAGGGTGAGAAAGAGGTCATGCTTTTTGTGCATCACCCTTCTATCTGGGATATCAGAAAGGCCCCGGCAGCTTTCCAGCAAATGGATAGAGGCTTGCTCGAAAAATTCAGAGAGCGGATGATTTCCATATACAACCTCCACGTTCCTCTCGATAATTTCAGTAAATATTCCACCAGCTCGACCCTGGCCGAAACCCTGGGACTGACAGTCTTGAAACCATTTGCTGAATATTACGGCGGGTTAGCTGCCGTCTTCGGTAAGTCTGTATTTTCTACAGTTCAGGAATTGAGGGGGAAGTTCGCGGCGGACCTTGGTCACAGGACAAGCCTGTATCAATACGGTACCGGTGAAATAAAGAACAAGAGTGTGGCGGTCGCCGCCGGCGGCGGTAATATTGTTGAGATACTTGAGAAGATAGCCGGTGAGGGTGTCAACACCTTTGTTACAGGTGTAACGGTCAGGAATAGCCACACCCAGAAAGCTCATGATTATGCGAGGGAAAAGAAAATAAATATCCTGGGCGGCACCCACTACTCCACCGAGAAACCTGCCTGCCAGGCTATGTGCGATTATTTTAAGAAATTTGGGTTACCTTCCGAGTTTATCGAAGGCACGCCGGGTCTGGAAGATTTATAGCTTAGATAATATTAATGATGCCGTCCCCCTTTTATAAAGGGGGATAATAGGGGGATTTTATCTTCACCCTCCTGGATTCCCGCTGTAGTTTACCCCGATTTCATCGGGGCGGGAATGACGTCTGTTCGTAGTTATTGTAACTTGGTTATTGGATATTTCTTCTTCATCTCGTCCTTGATAACGTGCTCTTCAACAATCCACATCTTGGGCGGGCTCATATCGGCGATTTTTGCCCAGTCCTGCCCCAGCCCCAGGTCTCGCGCTTCCTTGGTTCTATTAAATTCCATGGACTTCTGGAAAGACTTAATATCGTCATACCAGGTCTCGATGATACCGTCGCCCTCGTACTCATAGCCCGGCACCTCGACGAAGTGATTCTGTATATACTTTCTCATGCCGGGGATATGCTTCGCCACCAGCGGCCCGTGCACGTCCTTCCAGTATTTATAAAACTCCTCCCGGCTTATGCCCTGTTTTCTCTTGACCACCATGACCACCTTAATCATAATTCGCGCTCCTGACTACGGCTATTTATCCGGTATTGAATAGGGGCGGTTACGTATATCCGAGTAAGCGAACCCTGTCTTGCGCCGTTTCTCCTGTTCCCTTATCCAGACTTCCAGCCCCTTTTCCTTCATACGTTTGGCGTCGGCAAGCATGGTCACGTAGCCCTGGGCAATCCCGAGAATCCGGTGGCAGGGGTATTCTTCGCAGAACGGGCATGTTACGATTTCCTTCGCCTGAGCGCATTTGCGTATACCGCAGAAAGGCGGGCCGCATTTTCCAGAGCGGCAACTGCAATCAGCTTCCATCCCCACTAGACCATTCAAATACGCCCAGAACTCTTTGAAATTGGGTTCCCCTCCGCCCCAGTATTCCCACCCCTCTTTTTTCATCGTTTCCCTCAAAGCCACAGCTTGCTTAGGAACGCGATTGCGGTGCGTGCAGAGTCCGCAATATAGCCCACAATACGTTACCTGCTCCAGTTTGTCCATATGTTCCACCTCCTATTTAAGCGCTTTTCTCCCTGTCGCCGGATTATCGAAGTGGAACGGGCAGATAAAACCGGATGGATATAGAGTTTCCTCCGGAGCGCCATCGGGCTTTAAAGCTGGATTGCGCTTATAGGGGCGGTCGATTCTCTGGTCTTGCCTTCTTTCAGCCGGCACGAAGCTTTCACCCCAGGGGGCGTGGAAAGTCATGCACCAGTGGACTTTCTTGAGCCTCCATCTGTCATTTTGTTTGATATAATCGACTTCATATACCCCGTTCATCCACCCCGGATTGATTTTCCCTCCCGGTGCCGGGAACGCATTGGCCCCGAAGCCGTACCATCTACCATGACCTGCCTTACCGTCCGGGTCAACATGGACTATACCGGAAAGCTGCATCACCTGGTGGAGAAACTCACCGTTTTCTGCTTTCCTTACTTCGATACCTTTCCTGCCGTGGTGGAAGAAGTCGCGTATGTTTTCCTTCCCGACATAATGACCGGCGGCCACCAATAGCTCGGTATCTGGCCCGTCGGCAAAGCAGTCGATAATGTCCTCGGCCATCCAGTGTTCCAGGTAATAACCGTAGGCCCTTTGCAGTTTTTTTATCTCCTCCGTGTCTTCCAGTGTCCTGATTTTGTTTTCCAGGGTTTTTACTTTGGCTTCCAGTTCCTCAATTTTCATAATAAATCCTTTCTCAATACTGTTTTTTTCTTTTTGTAGTCGTTTCACGACAAACTAAATGCTATCAAATGATATTCACCGACATTGCTTCTTGTCAAATTTATGATTGCGATAAATTGATTCAAGTATTTCTTTCGGGGTAAAATGAGCATGTTTAATAATATAAATCTGCCAGGAAATAGTGATTGAACATATCAGAACGCAGTAAAGCCGGTTCCACAGTCTTCGGACTCAGAATGCTCGGTTCCTTACGGAATTCCTCTTATCGTCTTTACTTCTTCGGCACTATCGCTCATTTTGCGGCGATGAGCATGCAGATAGTAACCGGGCCTCTTCTTATTTACCGTCTTACCGATTCGCCGGCCTTACTGGGAACCATGTCCCTGGTCGGCGCTGCCCCCATGATTGCCATATCCGTGTTCGGAGGTGCCATTGCCGATAGGCTGCAGAAAAAAAAGATACTCGTCACCGGTCTGCTTTGTTCTTCACTGGTAGCATTAAGTATCGCTCTATCTCTGGCTACCGGTCAACTCAGCCGAGAAAACGCCGGTTCGTGGTGGATTCTGATGGTTGCCTCGGTATGCCAGGGGACAATCATGGGTCTGATGATGCCTGCGCTTCAGGCGATAATCCCGGAAATCGTCAGCCGGGAGCAGTTAATGAATGCCGTAGCCTTAAACACACTGGGCATGAACGTCCTGAATCTGACGGCCCCCGGCATAGCCGGCTTCATGATTGACGCTTTCGATTTTCAAGCTGTTTACTTTACCATGACCGGCTGTTACATCTGTGCAGCGCTCTTTATCATGTCCATACCTGGCAAGAGCCGGATAATAGCTCGCGGCAGCAATATTCTGGCGGATATTCAGAAGGGTTTTCAATATATTCGCAAGGATTCTCTAATCCTGTTCATTCTGGCTTTTACTTTGATAGTCGTGGTGTTATCGATGCCTTATCAGCAGTTACTGCCCATCTTCGTAGATGATATTCTGAAAGTTGGCGCCACGGGGATGGGTGTACTCATGAGCGTTTCCGGTGCCGGGGCACTGGTCGGCTCCATTATTTTAGCTACTTTACCTAACAAAAAGCGCGGGCTTATGCTACTGGCGAGCGGTATCATCGCTGGTATAGCTCTGGTTGTTTTTTCTTTTTCGTCCCACTGGACCCTCTCATTAGCTTTTATCTTTTTCGTCGGGCTGGGTCAAACCTTTCGCATGACAATAGGCAGCACTTTACTCCAGGCTTACACGGAAGGCGCCTATATGGGACGAGTAATGAGTATTCTCAATATGCAATGGGGTTTCATGAGTTTATGCACCTTTATAGCTGGAATGTTGGCCGAAATAGTTGCCGTCCAGTGGGTACTCGGGAGTTTGGCCATACTACTAAGTATCCTTTCAATCATATCTCTGGTCTTTGTTCCCAGTATTAGAAAGATAGACTAGGCTGGAATACTCTTTTTTCAAGAAATATATGGAGGTAGAATTATGATTAAGTCGATTGTGGTTGCCCACAGAAAGGCGGGAATGACCCGCGAGGAGTACAACAAATACTGGCTGGAAAAGCACGCCCCTTTAGCCGCCAGACTTATCCCCGGAGTGAGGAGATACGTGCAAAATCACCTGGTAACCATACCGGGGATGGAATATGAGGGTGATGGTATTGTCGAAATGTGGTATGACGACGTCGAGGCCTGGCAGAAATCCATTAAATACATCAGGTCCCCTGAAGCTAAAGTGCTGGCAGAAGACGCGGCAAACTTCTGCGACGTGCGCGCCGGTAAGAGCTGGATTGTGGAAGAACACGTCATCAAGTAACACATATATAGCTTTAAAAGAATATAACGGATGTTTTCTTTCGGAGAACATTTAAAGAGGAGTAACAATAATGCCGGATAAATTAATCATGCAGATAGTAGCTGCTGAAAGTACTCCTGATAAGGAAGCCGAATTTAACCGCTGGTACACCGAAGAGCATGTCCCCATGCTGTTAGGTTTCAAAGGCCTCAAACAGGCAAGCCGCTATCGGCGTATCGGTGATGATGCCCAGAGTTCTAAATTCCTGACAATTTACGAGTTTGAGAGTAAAGAGGCCATGGATGTTTTCCCCAAGAGTCCCGCATTTGCCGCCGCTATCAAGGATTACGAGAATAAAAAGGAAGAGGTCGGGTTCAACTTGAAATGGGCGACCTCTTATGAGCTAATCAAGTCCTGGAAAAGATAGCTCCAAACGTTTAGAATACTAAGCCCGATTAATTTCAAAAAGGAGAGATGAATGGCGCAGAAAGATTATTCGAAATATATTCTCAGGGAACCCATGGCAAAATCGATGTTTGCCGAGGTGGTGGCGCCGCAGATACTCATGATTGGCGAAAGGAATTTTAACGGCGCCCCTTTCTCGATGGGCTGGTCGTATATCACCAAACCATTTCTCATGGTAGATGAAGCTCATTCACACAGTTACGACCAGTTCATCGGCGTCGTGGGCGGCGACCTGACCAATATGAAGGATTTTGACGCTGAAATAGAGATTTATATGGGCGAGGAAGGGGCAAAACAGGTAATCAATACCACTGCGTTTATCTATGTACCCAAGGGGCTGATTCACGGCCCTTATATTATCAAGCGCGTTGCCAAAACCTTTCCTGTTTATCGACATCGTGCTCGGTCCCAAACCCGATTTTAGAAGGAAGCCTGCAAATACGAAAGTGTAGTAACATGGAATATAAGGGCCAAGTAACGACCATCAGTACGTGCCATATTCAACGGCCGCTTCCATAAACACTCGGAAATTATCCGGGTTCTTTGTTTCGGTAGCTGAGCAGCCGCCAGCCAGCACGTAGCCGCCTCCGGGCGCGCAGGTCTCGATAAGACGACGGCAGCATTCCTTAACATCCTTTGGCGTGCCCGTAACCATCAACGAGGCGGGCACATTGCCGCTAATGCAGCACTTATCACCGACGGCTTTCTTGGCCGCAGCCATGTCAGTACGGTCGAACATCCAGGATACCCACCCTTTGGGAAAATCACCATAATAGTCCAACCTTTGATTGTGAGAGCCCTCGGCGAAAAGAGATACCATGATACCCTCTTCGATTAAAGCATCGATGACCTTCTTCAAGCTCGGCCAGTAAAATCGTTCGAACTGCTTGCGGGACATAAACATGTCGTCGCCCTTATGCAGAGGGAAACCGACCGTAAAGCCATTGATGGCATTCATACTTTCTATCAACCGGGCTATGTGGATTTCCGTGACTACGTCAATAGCTTCGAGTAACTTCTCAGGCTGGCGGAACATATCTATGGCGATTCCCTCGGTTCCTCGCAGGTTGTCCGCGATAAGGTCGAAGGGGGCGCTGCCCATGCCGCCCCGCCCCCCCGGGAAACCAGCCGCCTGGCATTCCCGGGCGAATATCATATTTTCTTGCATTTGCTTCTCCATCTCTTCTCCCGCCGCGATAAATTTCTTAAACGCATCCCGTACATCCGGGCGAATGAAGGGAAAGACAGCCACCAATGGCATACCATTTAGACTGGTAAGGTGAGGAAAATACTGCCAGGCTTCAGCGGCGCCGATGGTCCTCGGTGTCAGTACCCTGAACCCAAAGTCGCCGGGGTCGTCGATAAACTTATCATATTCATTGGCTGCCATATACTGCTTTTCATTGAACTGGTAGGTGGTGGCATCGTCCCCCAACCCGTGACCGGGCCAGGAGTATTGATGGTAGTCCAGGATATCGAACACTTTACCGGAAAACACCAGACCGGGCCCCCCAAAGCTGTCCATATCATCATAAAAGTCTAACATGAACTTCGTCCAGGCTTCTCTGGCGGCCTTGTAATCATACATCATCGTTTTGAAATCATAGCCGGCATAATAAGCCGGGTAACTTCCCAATGGTAATGAGACGGGTACCCGGTCGGGTTCCTGACACATGCTGGCCGCCAGCTGGCGGTTCAATCTCTCTTTATACAGTCTCTCCGCCTTTGCATCACGAAACCTGATTCCGGCAGGCGAGATATAATCCTTTAACCTTCGCTCTCGTTTCTCTTCTTTAGTTAATTCTGACCATTGTTTTTCCATGCTTCCTCCTTGTAATTACTTATTCAGAAATTTAGTGGCCGCTTGGCGCACTGGGCGGATGAATCAACTGGAGGCTATCCGCCCGACTATCTACTGGAAGTACTCGTATCAAGAGTAATGTATTATCTGGAACAACAATTGTCAATTACTTACTGCTCGGTAATACTAAATCGTCCTGCCAATCTAACACCTCCTGAGTCAGGAGCTAAAACTGGATTTTTCTATTTTATTTACCGAAACTGAGGAATTCCAGTGTAATTCCATCCGGGTCTCGAACATAAGTAAAGGCAGCCTCTTCACCGGGCATGCGTTGCAGCTTTAGAACAAATTCAAGTCCTTCTTTTTCGAAACGGTCAGCTATTTCGGGTACATTTTTACACATCAGGGCGGTTTGAAGGTAACCAAAGTCACCCCATAAGGTATAAGACGGGATGGATCTTCCCCGCGGTTCGAGGACTTCGAAAAGCTCTAACATCCCGCTGCCTTTACTGCTGGACAGAACGCAAGAGCGGACTTTGGTCGACTTCTCCCCTGAGACCTCATCGACCAATCCGGAAAAACTCTCATGCGGGTTAATAAACAAGGTATCAAAACCGGAATTCTTTTGATAAAAGGAAATCGAGCGCTTTAAATCAGTCACACTGATGCCGATACAGATTACACCGCCAAACTTGTTCTTTCCATGTAACTTCGCTCCGGAGGCAAATTCGATAAGGTTGCCTTCGGGGTCTTTGCCATATACAAAGTTAAAAGCTCCCCAGCCTGGAATCTCGGCTGACTTCGGGCTGGAACAGAAATTGACTCTATTTTTTAACTCCCCGTATATCTTTTTCACATCGGAGACAGCGATGGTCATCTTATTAGCTCCGATATCGCCATAGCGGAAGTCTTTACGGATAGCCTGTGGAGCAGGGGTGACCATGTGAATAAACTCGACAATTATTCCGCCGGCATCATGGGAGAGCATACTCGCTGCGAATACCGGAGTTACCCCTCGCGTTATATTGGACATAACGGAATGAGGGGCAGCCGGAGGTTCCTGTGGGCTGGTTTTGAATTCCAGGATATCTTTATAAAATGATTTCATGTCCTCCATGTTATTAACTCCGATGGCAACATGATGGACTCCTGCTATTTCATACATAAGAAACCTCCATTTATTTCACTTTTGTAAAGAATTGAGTGCCTAGCTGCAATATAGGTTGGCTGCGTCCCATAACTGGTGGAAATTCGATCTAGCCATATCCTATACCCTTCTGCCATCTCGGTCAATCCTTATTAAGTAACCAGTGCTTCCTCCAAGAATTCCAGTTTGATTGGTTCCTGCTCC
>Ga0315282_10017696_pt1 | contig 10264 bp, 9 predicted proteins | sample YL17G07_20_MG_FD_203693 | JGI IMG/M metagenome (GOLD analysis project Ga0315282, IMG submission 203693) | Sediment microbial communities from Yellowstone Lake, YNP, Wyoming, USA - YL17G07_20 | ecosystem: Environmental > Aquatic > Freshwater > Lake > Sediment | place: USA: Wyoming | collected... | reverse complement strand
TTTGTTTATCATAATTTCACCTCGTTGGTGATGGGAAAAGAACTATTTGCTGGCGCAGATTGTAACATCTACGCCGCCAACGAGGTATTTTTTTATCCAACATAATTTTCAATCGCTATTTCAGGGTGCATTCCTACTTGCTTGACAATATCGTATTTCACAACTAGAAATAGTGGGTGAGCTTGAAAACTCGCAACGAATACCGCCTCCGTTAGCGTCAATCACCCTGCCGTTCTGTATGGAGAAGCCTTCAACCATAGCGCTCTGTGTTTCACCACTGTGGAAGAAAAAGGCACGACCGTCATGCTCACAGTCAATCGTGCAGTTCCGGACACCACCAACTGACTTCAGATTTATAGCCTTGCCCCTAAAATCAAGGGTTTTATTCCCCTCACCGTTATAAGTTCCGTTTGCAACCAGAACCGTCCAGCCCTCAGCAGCGAGGTCAATTCCTTGCTGAATTGTCCTAACTGCTTGTTCCCAAGAAGCCCCATCATTGCTGTCATTCCCACCCGTCCCATCCACATGGATTGTGTCAGGGCCGGACTCTGCTACCGTAGTGAAAGACCATACATCGCCCTGAGTATCACCTACCCCGTTGACGCTGTCTATGCGCCAATAGTAGGTAGTGTTGTAATCGAGGCCGCCCGGCGGGTCGGAGATTAATCCTGTCTGGTTCCCGATGAACTCAGGGCTTCCATGCGTGGCATTTGCCACGGCAGTCGCTAAGGTGCCGAAATAGACGTCATATGAATCCGCACGAACTCCTGCCGCCCAACTTATGTCGGTTGTTATAAGGACGCCAATCATATCATCAGGGGGGTCAGGGTGCGCCACCTTCTCCGGCGGCGCCTCAGTTGTGAATCTCCACACATCGCCTTTTGTCGTTGTTGAGGCATTGACGCTGTCTATTGCGCCAGTAATAAGTCATTGACAGGCTCAAGTCCCCCGGCGGGTCGTAGGACAGGTCTGTCTGATTGCCTTTGAACTCAGCGGACGAACGGGTCGCGTTTGTAACAGCATTTGCGTCTGAACCAAAATAAACGTCGTACGAGTCTGTCCGTTCCGATGCGGTCCAAGTTAAAATGGCAGTCACAGGAACATCCAAAGCGTTGTGCGCGGGCTGAGGATTCGCAACCTTGCCCGGCACATATGAAGTTTTTTTACTACCGTCCCCACAGCCAAACAGAAGGACGAACAAAAGAACCGATAATAGAATAAGCAAGTTGCGCATATTTCATTTCCTCCTGAAGCAACTCTGATATTACAATATACGGCGAAAGAAGCGGCAAGTCAAAGAGATTAGCCGGCGAACTTGTTCGCCGCGGCTTCGGAATTACCACCACGCTATTGTGGCGTGAAGGACGCGGCGAGTAAACTCGCCGGCTAAAATATTACCCGCGCGTTGAGACGCGCGGCTTGTCAACCGCGGCCAATGAATGCCACGGCTTTTGAATATCCTGTTTTTCGCGCGAGGAGGAGGATTTTTGCCCAGTTTTGGGGTAGGGGGGATATTATAGAAATCCTGTAAATTGGGAAGGGCTAAAATCGCGTAACTTCTATTTTGCGCTGGAGTTGCTAAAAATGGCAATTTACAGGATTGCGGACGGTTCTGGAGCGAGTCGGTGACCGAGAATGGGGCGTTAGGCGCGCAGTTGCGACTCAGCGGGGGAGGGAGGCGAGATAGCGCTCCCTGGACTCTTTCTCCTGCTTCAAATACGTTCTCTGACGCTTTAGCAAGAGGTCAAAGTCAACTTCCTGCCCGTCAAACTCCGGACCGTGAATGCAGGCAAAACGGGTCTTTCCGCCGACAACAACGCGGCAGGCGCCGCACATTCCTGTGCCGTCAACCATTATTGAGTTCAGACTCACAAGCGTCTTTATTCCGTATTCCTTGGTCAACTTGCAAACGAACATCATCATAATAGCGGGACCAATTGCGACGACGAGGTCTATCTTTTCGCCTCTGCTTATCAGACTCTTGAGCGCGTCTGTGACAAACCCTTCCATTCCGTAAGAGCCGTCATCTGTGGTTACTATCATTTCATCGCTGATTTCGCGGATAAGGTCTTCCATTATTAGAAGGCTTTTTGACCGCGCGCCTATTACACTAATCAATTTATTGCCCGCCTTCTTCAGACCCTGCGCAATCGGATATAGCGGGGCGACGCCTATTCCGCCGCCGATGCAGACAACAGTGCCGAACTTCTCAATATGGGTCGGCTTGCCCAGCGGACCGATGACGTCAAGAATCGCGTCACCTGGCTCAAGATTAGAGAGTTTCAGTGTAGTTGTTCCGACTGTCTGAAAATAGAGAGTGAGCACGCCTCTTTTTGGGTCTGCGTCCGCGATGGTCAGCGGAATTCTCTCGCCGTTTTCATCAACTCTGAGGATGATGAACTGTCCCGGCTTTCGCTTTTTTGCTATAAGCGGCGCTTCCACTTCCATTCTGAAAACATCAGGTGAAAGTTGCTGCTTGCTCAGAACCTTGAACATATCTGTATCTCCTCGTAACTGTTCTTATCTGACTTGGTCGTTCGTGAAAACTGAACGCAGTGATTATACCGTTTGAGCAGTTGTGGTCAAGCAATTTTGCAACAACGCGAGAGAGCGCGCGCGATTCTGGCGCGGACACTTTCTCTCTAACAGGCGTTTTCCTTTGCAAACTTCTGGCGGTCTCTGCCGAAAACAGATATAATAACCTATGTGGATAGACTTTTCCTTCTCATACTACTGATTTTCGCTCTGACAGGGATTTCCTGCAGCGAGCGCAAACCGCGGGAGCTTTCAACCTCGCGAGCAACTTATCCTGTGAATGAGAAGTTTGCGATGCGAGCGCTGGAGTTTGCCACAACAGATGACTCGGACTTTCAAAAGATGAGCCAGCCGCAGCCGGGCGAGTGGCTTCACAGGTTTCACGAAAGAGGACAGACTTTTGAGGAATACCTGAACTGCGAACCCATAACCCGCACAAAAGAGCGAAGCAGAATAGTTCTTCTGCCAATAGGACCTTTTGCCGAAAATCAGAAGCAACTTCTCTCAACTCTTCGCGAGTTCACGCAGATATTCTTTGACTGCCCAACCGAGGTCGCACAAGGAATAGATTTGCCCGCAGAGAATTTCCGCGTCCGCAACTGGGCTGGGCGCACCTGGAAGCAGTATTTGACCGGGTATTTTCTCTACGAGGTTCTACCGAAAAAGTTGCCTGACGACGCGATATGCTGTCTTGGCATAACTATGGCAGACTTGTACGCGGGCGAATCTTGGAACTACGTTTTTGGTCAAGCATCGCCGCGAGACAGAGTCGGAATATACTCTCTTGTCAGATACTTTCCCGCATTCTGGGGCGAGAGGGAAACTCCAGAGGCTGAGATTCAGGCGCTTCGGCGAAGTTGCAAAACTCTCTCCCACGAAATAGGGCACATATTCACTATGGAACACTGTATCTTCTACGATTGCGGTATGAACGGTTCCAACTCGCTTGAGGAGTCTGACAAACGTCCGCTTTTCTTCTGTCCTGTTTGTCTGAAAAAACTCCAGCGGAACCTGAAATTTGATGTTCTCTCGCGTTACGAGAAACTGAAGGATTTCTTCGCGAAAAACAGAATGACGCAAGAAGCGCAGTGGCTGGATAATCGGATAAGAAAAGTTCGGCAGTTCGCAGAAAAGGGAAAATAAAAATGGGCAGGGCGGGACTTGAACCCGCGACACCTGGATTTTCAGTCCAGTGCTCTACCAACTGAGCTACCTGCCCGCAAAATAAATTATATTGGGACCAAATCACCGTGTCAATAAAAACCAGATACAAACGCGCCACCAGCGGTAAAGATTATCAGGCAGCAGTCTCGCTTCTTACAGATGGTCGTGTTCCGAGCGCGTCCTGGCAGCGCCATTCTATAAAAGTTTCAGAGGCGGCTGAAGTCATCGCGCGCGCGCTTCGCGCGCGAGGTATCACAATAGACGTAAGGTTCTGCAAAGTGGCTGGACTCCTCCACGATATAGGAAGAAAAGTCTCTCACGAACTCCTCCACGGATATAAAGGGTATCTGCTTCTTGGCGTAACCGGTCTGGCAAAATACGCCAAGCCCTGCGTCTCTCATTGGCTCAAAGGGCGCTCAGAGAAACAGATTGTGAAAGAAAGTTCTCTTTCCCGGAAACTTGTTCAAGAAATCCTCGCAAAAGATAACTTCACCACACTCTCTCTTGAAGAAAAGATAATCTGCATCGCAGATTCTCTTGCAATGGGCGAGAAGTTTGTCACTGTCAGACAGAGGTACTCTGACGCCCGCAAAAGATACGGCGGCGGACCCTGGATAGACACCAATGAGAGACTCACTATAAAATTCAAGCGCGAGATAGACAAACTGCTGGGAAAAGACCTTTACAGCCTCCTCTATTGTGGTAAACTCAATTTTGACAAATCCAGGTGACTTATGCCGAACTGCAAAATATGTAGAACCCGGATTGATGTTTCACAGACCGGAGTCAGAGCGTTCAGATGCCGCCTGTGCGAGCGAACAGTCTGCAAGTCCCACTTTGTTCCCTCAAAAGACCTCTGCTCTGAATGCGCTTGCGTTCCTGAGGAGAAGGTCTCGTCAAGGCTGAGAAGATTTTCCTCGCACATTCGCGGCGGTCGGAGCCAGTGAGAGGAACGCTATGCTTATCTCTGTCCTCACCCTTTTCCCGAAGATGTTTGAGGGTGCGCTCAGTGAGTCAATACTCAGGATTGCACAGGATAAGGGCGCGCTCAAAATAAAACTTTATAACCTGCGCGACTGGGGAATGGGAAAAAGAAAGACGGTTGATGACAGACCTTTCGGCGGCGGACCTGGAATGGTGCTGCGACCAGAGCCTGTCTTTGCGGCAGTGGAAGAAATCACGAAAGAGGGACGCTGGCGAAAGATTCTCCTCTCACCTGGTGGAAAAAAATTGACCCAGTCGCTGGTGCACCAACTCTCAAAAGAAGAGAATATACTTCTTGTCTGCGGGCATTATGAGGGCTTTGACGAGCGCATCCGCGAAGGTCTGAACCTTGAAGAAATCTCAATCGGTGATTATATAACGACAGGCGGCGAACTGCCTGCTCTTATCATAATAGACGCTCTCGCAAGACTTCTGCCCGGCGTGCTTGGAAATGAGGAATCGCCGAGGCAGGAATCTTTTTCAGAAGGTCTTCTTGAAGCGCCTCAGTACACCCGTCCCGTTGAGTTTCACGGAATGAGGGTGCCTGAAATCTTGAGAAGTGGAGACCATAAAAAGGTGGTAGAGTGGCGCGAGTCGCAGGCGCGCGCGCGCACGCGCCTGCGACGTCCTGACCTGCTTGAAGGAGAAGAAAAGAAATGAAACTGTTTATCTCGGCAGATATGGAAGGCGTGTCAGGCGTCTATAAAAATATCCAGACTTCGCCAAATGAGAAAGATTGGGAGAGTGCGAGAAAACTTATGACAGATGAAGTGAACGCAGCCGTAGAGGGGGCGTTAGAGGCTGGCGCGACTGATGTGGTTATCTGCGACTCGCACGCTTCAGGCGAGAATCTCATTCCCGAATCGCTTCATCCGCGTGCTGTGTTGGTTCGCGGAACTACAAAGACTCTCGGAATGATGGAAGGTCTTGACAGCAGTTTTGACGCTGTATTTCTGCTTGGCTTCCACGCGAAAGCGGGCACAAAGGATGCAACTCTTCCACATACTTATTCAAGCAGGACTGTCTATCAGGTCCGGATAAATGGTGTGGAGTTCGGCGAAACTGCTCTGAACAGCGCGCTTGCAGGATACTTCGGCGTTCCTGTGGTTCTTGTTAGCGGGGACCAGAGTTTGTGCGCGGAGGCGCGAAAAGTGATTGCTGGTGTAACGACTTTTCAGACCAAAATCGCGCTTTCCGGAACCTCAATCTTGAGCGCTGTTCCTCAGGTTGTGAGGGGGGGTATGCGCAAAGCGGCGAAGAAAGCGGTTGAAAGAAGAAAGAATGTGAAACCTCTGCGCGTGAAGATGCCTGTAAAGGTTGAGATAGGTTTTATTACGCCTCAGATGGCTGATATTGCCTGCATAGTTCCGTGGTTTGAGAGAAGAAGCGCTCGCAAGATAAGATATATCTGCGATGATATTAAGGGCGCTTACAGCGCTTTCCGCGCCGCAATAAACCTCGCCTCTCTGTGATGTTTGGAGGAAGAAGTATGAGAAGATTGCGAATAGTTCTGTTAGTGGTTGGGATATTGTTTCTGGTGGCGGGCGTATATTTTCAAGACGGCGTGGCTGACGGAGTCGTTATAGCCTTTAACGTTATCTCCCGGTCGCAAGGCTCGCCCTCCTGGGCAGACTTGAATGGCGGATACGAGTTCTCGCAAGCCAGAGCGCGGACAGGACTGGTTCTCAAACTTACAGGGTTTGCGATACTGCTCTCACTTTTCTTCGTGACATTGCGCAGAGAAGGTGGGCGGAAGAACCGTAACACTCTTCTCCCCTCTTTGCTTGGACTCGGCTCAGGTATCTGCTTTGCAGTCTCTTTAGTTCTGGCGCCAACTGCGAAGATTGCGTGGTGGGCGTTGACGAAAGCACTGATAATAAGGCTTCCTTCAGGATTAGACACACGCGGGCTCTCTGAACTTCTTAACGCCCGTTTGGCCGAGGGCATCAACTCTGTAACCGGAGCAATCGTGCTCGCAGTAGGTCTTTTCCTGCTTGCTGCCGCGCTGGTGAGTTATCGCCGCGGCATAGGGAAGTCAATTTCTATCTCATTGGTCGCTCCGTCTCTGTTCATCTTTCTGGCTCAGGGACGGCAAGTGCTTGAGCGACGTTTTTTCACTTACTTTGATGTTGTTCCTATAGCAGGCGTCTTCTTATTCATTGCGATTGCCTTCGGGATAGTTGCAATCGCGATTTTTATTAGAGCCCTGATAGTTCGGAAGAAGGCTCCCGAAAAAATGTTGCTGCTGACAGTTGCACTGCTTGTTATCACAGGCTGTCTGGCGGTTGGTTTCTGGGTTACGTCACTGGTGAAAATTGGCGCTATACATTCGTCAAGCCCGTTGTATAGAATGTACCAGCCTGCTCCGTCCGACATCACGCAATGGTATTTCCCGCTGGTGGTTTCTGCATCTCTGTTCTACGGGTGTTTGATGCTCTGCGCTGTGTTCCTTCCCATTCTGTGTGCGTTGTCGCTGAAGCGTTCACCTGACCAGACCGTGGAAACCAAACCAACTGGAAAGCCGGTCTTTCCTTTGATTGCAGGTGTTCTAACTCTTATCGCTTTTGCTGTGGCAGGATTTTTCGGCTTGCACGAGAATCGGTTCAAAACAGCCCTGAGAAATGTCGCACATTATGGTCCCCAGTTCCGTATTGAACGTGAGAAGGACAGACCGAGAGAGGTTCAATCTGCTATGGACGTATTTGAATCCGAGGAAGGGCTTCAGTTCTTACGGGAAACTATGAACGCCCCGGGCGAGTATTACTGGCACGAATTTGTAGCGCTTTATATGTGGCAGTATATTCGCAACCCGAAATCTCAAGAATTCTTCTTTGATATGCTGCTGGACGAGAGCCACCCGATTGCGTCTGCCTGGGCAGCGGGGGTGATAGTTGATGCTTTAGACTCGTATCCTGACTCATATCCTATTACCAAAGGGATCAGCGAAGATGCTTTCCTCTCCTACATTTCGCGCAGACCAGAACTGGGCAGCAGGTTTTTTGAGATTGCGACCAAGGCATACATACTTCGCAGCAGCCTCGTTTATGAAATCTTGAAGACCTGTTCCAACGCCGGGGTGGAGAAACTGTCGTTCCACGCAAAGATTGGAGCGCGTCCCGGGGAGATACTGGAACTGCCGGAGGGGTTCACAGTATATCTGCCTCAAAAAGCGCCGGTGAATCGCAGCATCTTCTCCGTAAACCTTTCGTGGTCTGAGTCAGAAAAATACGAGACCAGTTATCACCTTCACAGCAAGGTGCGCCACGGGCGCGTGGAACTTTATGCGGGCGGCAAAAAGGTGGGCTATATCACAGACCAATACGGCACCAAGATGCCTGACTATCAGGAACTGAGCGAAATCATCAAGAGAGCGAAGAATGCATCAGGCAACAAGTCAGGTTCCGGCGCTTTTTTGGTGGAAGTCAAGATTGACCCGATTGTGCCTTCGTATCACGTTATGCACTTCCTGAACGCGTGCGCGCGCGCGGGCATCACCGAGGTGAGTATTGCGGAACCTTGAAATTCTATCTTCTGCCTCTATTCCACGGTTACGCTTTTGGCGAGGTTGCGAGGCTGGTCAACATTGTAGCCTTTCTTGACGGCGATGTAATACGCTAAGAGTTGCAGAGGAATAATATTGACTATCGGACTCAAGACTTCTCTCACCTCCGGAACTTCAATTGTGTAATCTGTTAGTTCTTTCACTTCTGTATCGCCCGGATTTGCGAGGGCGATTACGGGACCGCCACGCGCCTTTATCTCCTGAATGTTTGAGAGCATCTTCTCGCGCACTGCGCCGCGGGTTGCTATCGCGACTGTTGGGTAGTTTGGCTGGACAAGCGCTATTGGACCGTGTTTCATCTCTCCCGCGCCGTAGCCCTCCGCGTGGATGTAAGAAATTTCCTTCAGTTTGAGCGCGCCCTCAAACGCGGTCGCCAGGTTGTAGTGGCGCCCGATATACAAGAACGTGGTTGTATCTTTGAACTTTTCGGCGATTTCTACGGTCTGCGGCTCAACATTCAGCGCTTTCTCAACTGCGTCCGGGATGCCGAGGAGGTCGCGGAGTATCTCTTCTTGTGCGCTCTTTTCCATTTTGCCTTTTAGTTCTGCGAGGTGCAGAGTGAGCGCGATAACGGCGGCAAGTTGGGTTGTGTAAGCCTTTGTTGATGCGACGCCAATTTCCGGACCTGCGCGGGTGTAGATGATGCTGTCGGACGCGCGCGCGAGAGAACTGCCGGTGACGTTACAAATTGCGAGGACTTTCGCACCGCGTTTTTTTGCCTCCTGGACTGCGGCTAATGTGTCTGCAGTCTCGCCTGACTGGGAGATTGCGATAAGCAGGGTATGGCTGTCAATGTATGGCGGGGAATATCTGAATTCGGATGCTGGCTCGGCAAGTGTCGGCAGATTGGTCAGGTTTGTGAACGCGTATTTTGCGACCAGAGCGGCGTGATATGCGGTGCCGCAGGCGACGAGCGTGATGCTCTGCGCTTCGTGCAAGAATTTGTCGGGGATTTCAAGGTGAGGGAATCTTATCTGGCAGGTGCGCGAATCTATTATGCTGTCTATTGTATTTTTGAGCGCTTCAGGCTGTTCGTGAATCTCTTTGAGCATAAAATGCCGATATTCGCCCTTTTCTGCCTCTTCTTGCTCCCACTGGACTGTGGCGACTCTGCGCGTGACGAGGTTGCCTGAGGAATCGTAGATTCTGACCGACTGCGCTGAGACTACCGCCACATCCTGGTCGTCCAGATAAATCACTTCTTTTGTGTATGGCAGAATAGCGGGCACATCGGAGGCGATAAAATTTTCACCTTTTCCGATTCCGATTACGAGCGGACTTCTGAGTTTTGCCACGATTATTTCTTTGCTCTCTGCTGTGGCGACCGCGATGGCGTATGAGCCTTGAAGGCGCTTGACAGAACTAATAACCGCCTTCAAGAGGTCTCCTTCGTAATTTTTCTCTATCAGGTGCGGGATGACCTCTGTGTCTGTCTCGGAAGCGAATCTGTGTCCTGTTTCAATCAGTTCTTCCTTGAGGTCGTGGAAGTTTTCAATTATTCCGTTGTGAACGACAGCGATGTTTTTGGTGCAGTCAAAATGGGGGTGCGCGTTCACCCTGTTAGGTTTTCCGTGCGTCGCCCATCTTGTATGTCCTATGCCGCAGTTTCCCGGCATATTTGCCTGACGGATTCTGCTCTCCACAGACGCGATGTTGCCTTTATCTTTTTCCCAGAATATTTCGCCGTCTCCGGCGACCGCGATGCCGACGGAGTCGTAGCCTCTGTATTCAAGGCGTTTGAGGCTGTCCAGAATCACGCTCACCGCGTTTCTTGGACCTGTGTAAGCGACTATTCCACACACTGTGATTTTCTCTGGCTACCTAGTGCTCTGGAGATTCTATCCTGCGCGCTTGCGACGTCAATGAGAAAAAGGCGCTGGAGAGTTTCAGTGTCCCGGAGGTGGTTTCAATCAAATTTCCACCGCTCACCTATCTGATTCCACGAATTCGCCTCCCCACGCTCTCAAAAAATCCTGTAAATTGCCATTTTTAGTAACCTCCTCGCGCAGAAGGAGTTAC
>Ga0315282_10017695_pt1 | contig 10264 bp, 7 predicted proteins | sample YL17G07_20_MG_FD_203693 | JGI IMG/M metagenome (GOLD analysis project Ga0315282, IMG submission 203693) | Sediment microbial communities from Yellowstone Lake, YNP, Wyoming, USA - YL17G07_20 | ecosystem: Environmental > Aquatic > Freshwater > Lake > Sediment | place: USA: Wyoming | collected... | reverse complement strand
AGTGACCGACTTCACGTCGGAGTTGATTTTCTCCTACGCCTGGTCGCGCGACGGCCTGACGCTCGCAGTCTCGCGCGGCAGCCGGCGCAGTGACGTGACCCTGTTCACCCGGGTGAAATGAACGCAGTGCCCGGCAGTTCCGCCGCAAGCCGGCCGGCTCCGCCGGCGGCTGCTTGTCTACGGCTTGCTTGCGGAACTACCCGGCGCTGCGCGTTTGAACCTGGTTTCACGGCTTCAGCGCCGCGACGACGTCGAGGACCCGATCGATGTCGGCCGGACTCACATAGAGGTGCGCCGACAGCCGCACCGGCCGATCGACGGTCTGTCCCTGCGCGCGAACGCGAATCTTCTTCGCCCAGAGCGCGTCCTGCAGCTGGCGCCCCGTGATGCCCGTTACGGCGAAGGTCGTGATCGCCGACGCCAGCCGGCGATCGGCGGGCGAGACAAGCCTCGCGTTCCCGATCTGCGCGAGGCCGTCGCGCAGGCGGTTGGCGAGCATCAGGTCCCACCGCTCGATGCGATCGATGCCGATCGCCTCCATGAACTTCAGCGCCGCCATCAGCCCATCGACCACCGGTACGCTGCCGGTCCCGTACTGCATGAACCGGAACGCACCGGTCTCGTCGTCCACGAGATGCGAACTGGCGAGCGTCACCCAGAAGCGCGGCTGCACGTCGCGCTTGATGTAGAGGACACCAGTCCCCTTCGGCGCGAGCAGCCACTTGTGCGGGCTCGCCACGTAGCCGTCGCACCCGATCTCCTTCACGTTCAGCCTGCGCTGCCCCACCACCTGCGCGCCGTCGATGATCGCGAGCGCGCCGTGAGCGTGCGCGAGGTCGCACAGTTCTTTCGCCGGCATCAGGATGCCAAGGCCGGACGTGATGTGACTGAACATCACGACCTTCGTCCGCGGCGTCATCGCGTCGGCGAACAGCTTCACGACCCCGTCGGGCCCTTTCTCGAGCGCCGGCAGCAGCGGCAGTTCTTTCACCACCACGCCGTGCCGCCTGGCCCGCAGTCGCCAGCCGCCAATTCCTCCGCTGTGCTCCTGATCGGTCGTCAGCACTTCGTCACCGGCCGCCAGGTCCAGGCCGTTCGCCAGGAAGTTCATCCCCATCGTCGCGTTCAGCGTGATCGCGATCTCCTCCGGCGCCGCGCCGACGAGCGTGCCCAGTCGCGTGCGCGCATCCAGAAGCTGCTGGTACCCGGTAAGCGGCTCGCCGTCGGCCTGGAAGTACGGCCAGTCGGGCAGATCGTGCTCGAGGCGCTCGACCCCCTGGTTCATCGCGTCAACCACGTCGCGCGGCGACGCGCCGAGCGTCCCGGTGTTGCAGTAGGTGACGGTGTCCGGAAAGAGAAAGCGCTTCCGTGCGACCGCGAAAACGGCCGCGTCGGGATCCTGCGGCGCCGGCGCGAAGGGCGGGAGTGCGCTCAGGGCAGGCAGCCGGATTGCGCGCCCCGGCAGCCCGGGCGCGAGGCCGATTGCCGCGCCGGCGAGCACGGACTGCGACAGAAACCGACGACGGTCCAGCCGAATGATGCGAGCCATGAGCAATCTCCCCTCTTACCAGATTCCCGGCACCAGCCGGAATCGCACGCGCGCCGCGTAATCGCGGTACCCCTCGAGTTCACGCCGCAACGTCCGATCCTCGACAGAGGTTCGCACGGCGACCACCAGGGACACCACCGCAGCGACATCCAGCGCCCACCAGGACCCGAGCGCGAACCCGGTACCGAACATCTGCAGGATCGAACCGACGTAACCGGGGTGCCTCACGAATCGGTACGGGCCTGACGATGTTGACGCTGTAGACTACGAGCGAGGCCGTGACGAGCGCGAGGTAGGCCCACGCGGCGGGCCACGCCACGGTCCCGGCGGTGAGGAACAGAAGCCCGCCGAAGAACAGCGTCGTGACGACCAGACGAAGAACCCTGTCGAGCATTCTTCAATGTCCGGGAGCCGTTGCGCGCCTCCTCTCGCCAGTTCCCCGAATGGCGGGGCGTCACGTAAACGCATGATGATTCCGGACGTATGGCCAGTCAAGACGGAGATGAACTCCCCTCGCGTGAAAGGCAAGCGATGACGACATCCGACCTGCGGCACGCCTTCCGCTCGCTCGCACGCACGCCGTGGTACACCTCGACCGTCGTCGGCGTGATTGCGCTTGCGATGGCGCTCACGACGTCCGTGCTCGCCGTGGTGGATGGGGTCCTCTTCAAGCCACTTCCGTATCGCGATCCTGAACGGCTCTTCGCCGTGTCCGCCGGCTTCTCGAAGCTGCCGGGCGACAACCGGCCGATGCGGTGGACCGTGTCGCCGCTGGAGCTCAATGCCTGGCGCGCGGCGTTACCCGGCGTTGGGTTCACCGCGTTCAGCACCAGTCTCTATGAGACCGACACGCTCGATACCGTCTTGATTCCCTACGTCGACTCCGGTTTCTTCGATACGCTCGGCGTCGCGTTGCAGGGTGGCCGGTTCGCCCCGGGCGATTTCCACACTCGGGCATCCGTGCCTCCTGTCGTGATCACCCATGCCCTGTGGCAAAGCCGGTTCGCCCTCGAACCTTCTGCGATCGGCCGCACGCTGGTGGACCAGGACGGCGCGACCAAGCGCGTCGTGGCGATTCTGCCGGCCGGCTTCGTCTTTCCCAATGGTCCCTACGCCACCGAGACGGTGATGCCGCTCATCGGTGCCGACCCCGGGAGCCGGACTCGAAACCTGTTCGTGGTGGCTCGCGTACCTGCGGGGTTGAGCGCACGACAAGTCGGGGAACGCCTGACAGCCGCGACCAGGCGACTGGCCGCGACGTGGCCACCACTCGCTCCGATGCCGGAGGCGTCGGAGCGCACCAGGATCCTGCGCGGGCCGCACGATACCGTCCGGCTCGACCCGCTCCGCGACGCGCTCGCGGCGCGCTCGATCCAGACGGCAAGGATCGTCTTCTGGGCAGCCGCGGCCTTGATGCTGCTGGCGTGCCTGAACGTCGGGGGACTCGCGGTAGCGCGCGTCCAGGACCGGCACCGCGATCTCGTCGTCCGGCGGGCGCTCGGTGCGCGATACACGGATCTGGCGCGCCTGCTCGCAACCGAGAGCGTTGTCGTCGCAGCGGCTGGCGCCGTTCTGGGCGTGTGCGGCGCACGCGCGCTGCTTGCCGCCACGACGACCCTGATGCCGCGAACCATGCAGTTTCTCAAGGCGCCGGTGGTCGATGGTCGCGTTCTCGCCCTCTCGGCTCTGGCCACCACGCTGACCGTGTTGCTCATCACGTTGCTGCCAGCGAGGGTGGCGTGGACAAGCGGCCTTCAGTCCTCGCTCGCTGGCGGCTGGACAGCAACACCTCGCGTCCCTCGCGGCGGATGGTCGATCGTCAGCGGCCAGGTCGCACTGGCGCTCGTGATGGCCGTCGGCGGCGCGCTCGTCGCGGGCAGCCTCGTGCGCGTGTGGGGCGAGGATGTGGGATTCAACGTCGATCGCGTGGCGGTTCTAACCGTGTCGTCACGTCGATCTCCGGCCGCCGCCATCGAGGACCTGATGGCCACGATCCGACATCTGCCCGGCGTGAAGTCCGTCGGAGGCATCGACCATCCTTTGCTCGAACACGCATTCAACGGCAACTCGTTCGATCGCCCGGCCGGCGTCGTGATCCGCCAAGAGGGTCCTTCGGATGCCATCGAAGAGATCGGGGTCACGTCCTACTATCTCCAGGCGGCGGGCCTGCGCCCAACCGACGGCCGGCTGCCGACCGAGGTCGAGTGCGCGGACGGCGCGCCGGTGATCGTTGTCAGCGACCGTGTGGCCCGCGAGTACTGGCCCGGGAAGCGTGCGGTCGGCCAGTCGCTGATGAACAACGGGCGTCTCTTCACCGTCATCGGCGTCGTACCCGACGCGCGGTACCTTTCGCTCGACATGGATCCGCAGGGCGCGATCTACTGGTCCGTTGCGGCGACTCCTCAGCCGTACGTCTCTCACGTGCTCGTCACGTTCGATCGTGTCGGGAGCGCGAGGCTGCACGACCTCGTCGCTGCCTTCGAGAAGCGCTGCCCGAGCTGCACCGTCTTCAAGGCAGAGATGCTCTCGGACGCGCTGGGCGCCTCCATCCGGCCGCGGCGGTTCAACGCCTGGCTCTTCTCGGCCTTTGGCATCGCGGCGCTCGCCATCGTGGGCAGCGGCATCCTCGGACTCGTGGCCATGACGACGGGGCGGCGAACGAAGGAGATCGGCATCCGCATGGCGCTTGGATCGACGCGCGTCGGCGTCGTGCGCCAGATCCTGCGCGAGCAGGCGGGCGCCGTCGGTGTCGGCTTGGTGGCCGGCGGCATGGCGGCTGCGTGGGCCGTGAAGTACGTCCAGGCCTACCTGTACAAGACGCCACTGTACGACGTCTGGTCCTGGGGCGCCGCGGTCGGAGTCATCCTGGCGGTCGCGTTGCTGGGCGCGCTGGCCCCGTCGCTGCGCGCCAGCCGGGTCGATCCCATGCGTGCGCTGAGAGTCGAGTGAAGGTCAAACACTCGCCTTTGATTGGCCGAGCAGCCGATCCAGCTTCGATTCGATCTCCCTCAGCCGACCCTCCAAACGCGCGAGTTCCGTTGTCTTGTCCTGTTCGAAAAAGAAGCTTGCCAGTGTCGCTGTGAAAACGCCCACGACGGCGATGCCGACCAGCATCAACACAACCGCGATCAAACGGCCCTCGCCAGTGACCGGCGATACGTCTCCATATCCCACGGTCGTTGTCGTAACCGCCGCCCACCAGAGTGCGTCCCCAAGCGAGCCAACCGCCCGCGGCGGGAGGAGGCACGCCGCGATGATCGTGATCGCCAAGCGCGAGAGATCGAACGACTGCAGCAGGAGAACGACCGGCTGCGCCAGCAGATCGCCGAGCAAGCGAAACGCATCGCGGATCTGGAACACCAATTGGCGCTCCGGCAGCAGAACTCCACGACGACCTCGAAGCCCCCTTCATCCGATGGCCTCGCGGGTCGACAGCGGGACCGCGGACGTCGCGTGAAGAGCCGACGCAAGCCAGGCGGCCAGCCGGGACATCCGGGCCACCACCGTCAGCTCGTGCCCGTTGAGCGCGTCGATACGATCATCGATCTCGCGCCTGACCGCTGTCGCCACTGCGCGCACCGCTTGCACGCACGACACGGCGTGGGGGATCCGCGCCGCCATCAAGTCACCGAGGTGCCGGCGATCGCCGCGCACATCACGGAGTATCGCTGTCATCGGCGGCAGTGTCCCGTCTGTGGCACGACGACCGTCGCGCCGCTGCCCGACACCCTCGCCGGGCAATTTGGGCCGCAGCTCACCGCCTTGATTGCCTATCTCACCGTGGTCTGCCGCTTGCCGCGCTTGGTGGTACAACGCCTGCTCGAAGGGGTGCTGCAGATCCCGATCAGTCTGGGCAGCACCCAGCACGCGTGGGAAGAGGCGAGCGCGGCGGTGGAGACGCCCTATCAGGAACTGCAGGCCGCCTTGGCCCTGCAGCCGGTGCTCAATGGCGACGAGACCGGACACCGCACCAACGGTGCGAAACGCTGGCTCTGGACGCTGGTGGCGCCCACGTTTGTCTTCTACACCATCGCCGCGTCTCGGGGGTCGGACGTCTTGCGGCGGCTGCTCGGCGACGCCTTCGCGGGCGTGCTGGGGAGCGACCGGTTGCCAGCCTACCTGACGTACGCCGCGGATCGTCGCCAATTCTGTTGGTCGCACTTCAAGCGCAATCTCTTGAGCGCCCAGGAACTGGCGACCTCGGCTGCGGGCAAACGGTTCTGTCGCGAGGCGCTGGCCCTGCAGCGACAGCTCTTTCGACTCTGGCGTCGGGTTCGCGGCGATCCGCACGTGCGGGGTGCGCCCCTCACCCGCGCGCAGTTGATCGCCAAGGTGTGGCCGATCGAGACGCGTTTCTTCGCGCTGGCGCGGCGGTACGTCAACGCGGCCGACGCCGACGTGTCGAATCTCGCCCGCGCGTTGTTCCTGCATCACCTGCACTTCTTCACCTTTGTGCGCGTGGACGGGGTCGAACCCACCAACAACGTGGCCGAACGCGCGCTGCGCACCGCCGTGCAGTGGCGCAAGATCATGTTCGGCAACCGGAGCGCGGACGGCGAACTCGCGGTCGCGCGCTTGCTCACGGTGACGCGGACGTGCCAGCTCCAACACCTCAATGTGGTCCCGTATCTGGCCGCCGCAATTCAGTGCCATCGCCGCCGTCAACCGGTGGCTTCACTGCTCTCGAAACGTCCGGTGCCCTGAACTGTTACCAAAAACCTGAAGAGCCGCACCGCGCGAAGGGCTCGCAGCGAATCCATCTGCTGCGGAACCAGGAACGGCGGCGACAGGACGATGATCGCAAGATCAAACCACGCTTCTCTGACGAACACTGCTCGGCGCGGGGCGGCGACACGTTTCAGCAAAAACTCGCCGCAAAACGCCAGCCACACGACCCAGTTGGTCAGGTACGCAGCTGATCTAAGTGCCGCATCGGTGGCTCGATCTTCAAGTACCAGCGCCGGCACCACGGCGAGTGCAAGGATACCAATCGGAACCTCGCATGCTTTGACCATGCGCTGCAAACGCTCTGTGGACATGTATTTGGACTCCCGCGTGAATGCGGCCACGTCCGATTCGTGGCACGTTCCTTGTCCGTCTCGTCAGGTTTGTAATCGACTGAGATGATAAGCGCCGCACGCGCCAGCCGGCAAGACGCTGCCCGGTGAATCGCCCACCAGGTAGAGGTTCGCCAGCTGGCGGAGTAACTGACGTCAACCGCCGGTTGACATGGGCGGACACTTAACCGACACTCTGAGCCTCGTTTGTTTGACCAGGCAACCGCCCTACGTGGTGATTTTCGAGGACGGCGATCATGACCCAAGTTGGGCTCACGTTCCCGCTGGTCCTTCGGGCTCAATCGCTTGGCGTGCTCGACGGCGCGAGTGCGTTGATCGTCGCGCCCACCGCAACCGGCAAATCGCACATCGGCCGGGAAGCGATTTGCCGGGCGCTGCGCCGAGGCGAACGTGGCACACATGCTTACCTGGTGCCTTATCGCGCGCTCGCCTCCGAAGTCTATGACACGTTCCTAAAACTGCTCGAGGGCTCCAACGCACGAGTACGCATCAGCACCGGCGACCATCGCGATCCTGTCAGGCCGGGTGACGCAGATTTGATCGTCGCAACGTACGAGAGCTTCGCGTCGCTTTTGGTACGCGGGACCATAACGCCCGGCGTGATTGTCGCCGACGAGATCCAGCTGATTGCCGACGACCACCGGGGCCCTGTCGTCGAGGGGCTGCTCGCGCGGTTGCTCGCTTCCGGCCGTACAAAGGCGCTCTGCGGCTTGTCGGCCGTCGTCGAGAATGGCCAGGAGTTGGCCGACTGGCTCGGCATACCGCTCGTTCAGGGTACCGCCGCCGATCGCCCTGTTGCGCTGACGCTCCGGCACCGACTGGGCGACGACCTCGATTCCGAGCTGATTGAATCGCTTGGATCGTGCCTGGATTCTCAGCAAGCGCTGGTCTTCTGCAGTTCACGACCAGCAGCGGAGAAGACGGCGAGGGTTCTCGCCGAAACGATGAAGTTGCCGCTGGACGGCCGCCAGCGCGATGCTTTGCGAGAGCTGATGACCGCTGTGGGGGAGACTGAACCCTCCGAGATGTTGCAGACGCTGATTGCTGCAGGCATCGCGTACCACCATGCCGGACTTTCCAGGTACGCGCGTCAACAGATCGAGCAGGCTTTCCGGCAACGTCATCTTCGCATCCTTGCCTGCACACCAACGTTGGCCGCCGGTGTGAATTTGCCTGCTGACCTCGCCATTGTTCGACATATCTTCCGGTCAGAAGTCGTCAGGGGCACCTACAAGCACGTCCTCCTGCCGAGTGGCGAAATCTTGAACATGCTGGGTCGGGCCGGACGTCCGTACCAGAGCATCGGTGCCGCCGGTGTCGGCACGGCGCTCGTTGAGAGGCGGTTTCAGCGCGAGCCAGAGGTCAAAACGCTCCTCGAGGCCATCAGGGCCGGCAGAGGCGCCGCCGTCGAAAGCCGACTGCCGCACAGCTTCGAAGCGCTGATGCGTTTCGCCCTTGCGGTGATTGTGGAACGCGGGGAGGCTGCCCGAGATGACGTTGCGGCGGCATTCGAGAAGACGCTTGCGCATCACACCAGTCGCACGCGGATTGATTTTCGGCGCTCCTTCGAAGAAGACCTGATGGAGGACATTCCTGCGTATCGTAAGGTCATCGACGCGAAGGGCGCAATTCGGCTGAAGTCGTACGAGCCTTCTTCCGGTGGTGTCCGCGCCGTAATCGAATCAACCGATCACGAGTACAAAGTCCTCCTTAGCGTAACCGGCATCACCTGCACATGCCCGGCCGCTTCGCAGTTCTATCGCGGCCGCATTTGCAAGCACCAAGCGTGCGCCATTCACGCGTTGCTGTTCAACAAAGGCATTGACAAGGACGCGAGGCTCCGTGCCATTTACAACTGCGCGCATGTGTTCGCACGAACATTGGACACGGCAACGCTGCTCGCCCGGGCGTTCGAGATTCTCGAGGGATGGCGCCTGATCGAGCGCGTCCCATCCGGCTGGCGCGCCACTCGCGTGGGCACCGTCGCGGCGAACCCTGGATTCGACCTGCTGCTTGTAAGGCACGCGATTGACCGTGTGCGCGACGACCGGCCGACTGGGTATCGCGACATCGCCCTGTGGGCGGTTGCGGACTACCTCGCGGAGCAATCGGACGCCACGCGTTGGCGGGATGCAGTCGACAAATGGCTCGATGAGGTCGACGTCCGCGAAATCAAGCTGCCGGTGAAGTATCGTGGGGATTTCGAACGCGGGCTGGAAGACCTGTCGCGTGTCTGCCTGCTCTATGAGCAGGCCGCCCTGGCCCTCGACAAGCAGGAAGCCGCGGCAATGGCCCGAGCGGCGGCGGGGGCCGTCCGTTACGGAGTCGCGCCGGAACTCGTCCCGCTCATGGCGCTCAATCTTCCGCAGCTTGGCAGGGCTCGGAGTCGACACCTTTATAGTCGTGGTGTCAAGAATGTCGAAGACCTGGCAAACGCAAAACCCGAGCGGGTAGCCGACCCGCGGCGCGCACCAGAGGCACTCGTGCGCCAGTGGATAGAGCGCGCGAAGGATATCCACCGGGCGCGGGCAATCGCCACAGCCGACCGCGAAGAAGCGGATCCTGAGTTCGACGAGATCGTCGCTCGGTTTCGGCTGGATCCTGCCGCCTTGAGGTAACGCCATGCCGGCGCTGACTGCTGCTCAACGCCTCGCGATCGCACATCCGGCCTCCCGGCTGCAGGTCCTGGCGTGCGCCGGCTCCGGCAAAACGGAAGTCCTCGCGCGGCGAGCTGTTCGCTTGCTCGTCGAGGGCGGCGATCCGGCGGCCCTGATCGCGTTCACATTCACAGAAAAGGCTGCCGCGGAACTCAAGGCGCGCATCGAGAGCCGGGCGGCGGAAGCCGACGCGCGGTTCCGCGAACTCCCGCCCGTTGGACGTGGGATGTTCATCGGCACGACGCACGCCTGGGCACTCGGCGCCCTGCGACAGGTGGGTGGTGAGTACGAGATGCTCGATGGGTTGACGGACGAGCAGGAATGGGCACTGCTCTACCGGCTGGCGCGTCGCCTTGGGGTCGTCGACCTTTATGCGGGTTTGGAGGAGCGAGGATCGCAGCAAGTCGCAACGGCGCCGGGAATCGACGCCTTTCTGCGCAGCGTCGAGGTCGTGCACAACGAGCGCATCGACCGGACGCGGCTGCAGCAGGAGGTCCCGGCGTTTGCCGGCGTGTTGAAGCGTTACGAACAGGTGCTCCGCGAAATGCGATTGGTGCCCTTTCGACTGATGATCGCCTACGCGATCGACGAACTTCAGCCCGGTGGGAGGCTGCGTGAACAGCTCGAGAATCGTGTCTCGCATGTTCTTGTGGACGAATTCCAGGACTTCAACCCGGCGCAGGATCTGTTGCTTCAACTGCTCGGCGGGATTGGCGCCACGGTCACCGCCGTGGCAGACGACGACCAGGCGATCTATCAGTGGCGCGGCGGCGATGTGTCCCTGTTCGTGCACTTCGGCCAACGATTCCCAGGCACACAGCAGGTGCCGTTGGCCGAGAACCATCGTTCGCGGCCCGAAATCGTGGAAGTTGCAAGACACCTTCTGACCCCGCTCACCGACCGTCTCCCGAAGATGCTGATTTCATCTCGTTCGGCATCATCGACGGGTGCCGTGGAGTTGATGACCGCACAGACTGCGG
>Ga0315282_10017694_pt1 | contig 10265 bp, 12 predicted proteins | sample YL17G07_20_MG_FD_203693 | JGI IMG/M metagenome (GOLD analysis project Ga0315282, IMG submission 203693) | Sediment microbial communities from Yellowstone Lake, YNP, Wyoming, USA - YL17G07_20 | ecosystem: Environmental > Aquatic > Freshwater > Lake > Sediment | place: USA: Wyoming | collected... | reverse complement strand
AAATCTATTTATAAATTTATATATAGTAGAAAATGTTAATTAACTATCCATATCTCCAATTCCTCTTTTGATTTTCAAAATCTTTTTCAATTTCTTTTAGAGATGCTATTTCTGACAGCGGTTTGTCAGGACGGAGGGAAACAAATCTTGGAAAACGAAGAGCCCATCCTGAATTATAATTCGGAGAACGCTGGATTTCCTGATAAGTTACAGAGACAATAATTTTTGGTTTTATTTTCACTGTTTTTCCTTTTTCTGAAACAATTAATGGCTTTAATTTTTCTGTGAGTTCTTTGAAAGACATACCCTCCTCTTCTTTCTCTTTTATTCCTGTTCCCATTTTCCCCACCTCTAAAAATTCTCCTTGCTTATTTCCTCTGCAAGACAAGATAAAACTTGACATCCAGCCAGAACGTTTTCCTGCTCCATATTCTGCGCCTGTGATAACCAAATCCAAATCTCTTTCTTCTGGTTTGACTTTTATCATGTGCCCAACTCTTCTTCCTGGCTGGTACATTGCATCAAGTTTTTTCATCATGATTCCTTCCTGATTGTCTTTAAGCGCGCTCTTGTAAAATTTTTCTGCTTTAGTTTCATCATCTGTTATTATCATTTTAGAAGCAATTATCTTGTAAGGCTGATTTTTTACTATCTGTCTGACTAATTTTGCTCTTTTTTCAAAAGGCTCATCCAATTGTGATTTTCCATTAAAATATAATACATCAAAAACATTCACTTCAACAGGAAGTTCTTCTCTTAATTTTTCTATGTCATATTTTCTTCTTATTCTTTGGCTTATATGCTGGAATGATTGGTATTCTTTTGTTTTTTTATCATAACCAACTGCTTCTGAATCCAATATGAAAGAATTTCCTTTCACATATTTGCTGAGATATTCTACAACTTCTGGAAATTGCTTTGTTACATTTTCCAATCTTCTCGTGAATAAAATAACTTCTTTTCCTTTTTTATGAATCAATAAACGAAATCCGTCGTATTTGTATTCTATAGCACAGGGTTTTCCAACCATTTCAAAACCTTCTTTTATGTTTTTTGCTTTTTGTGCGAGCATTACTTTTATTGGCTTTCCAACTTCCAGATGCACTTCTTTTAATCTGTCTAACTTTTTTGTTTTTGTCATTTCAAAAACAAGAGACAAATCATTTGTTCTGTCAATTGCTCTCTGAATTTTGTCTATTGCTTCTTTTTCTTCACTGAAAAAAGCTTTTGCCATTGCATCTCTTATAGTGCTTTCCTGAACTCCTATTCTCAAATCTCCAATCAAAGTTCTTGTCAAATACAATGCTTCAACAGGAGAAGCAGATGTAAGAAGTTCTGTGATTAATGCAAGTTTTTTATTCACTGTTCCTTTTCCTTCAAGTTCAGGAAGTTTTCTCAGATTTTCAAGAACTTTTTCTGTTGTGATAACACGGCTCTGCAAAGTAGATTGCTTTTTATTTGAGATTAGCTTTTCTGCAACTTTTCCCAAATCTCCAATTGATTTCCATTCCTTCACAACTTTGTCTTTTTCTGTTCCTGTTGATTTTGATATTGCCTGAATTACCAGCTGGTTGCTTATTCCTATTTTCTTTTCGCTGTATTCAGGATAAATTTCTCCTTGGAGTAGATAAAGAATTTCCTTGTCTTCTTCTGTTACTTCTTTTAAAAATTTTGAAAGAATTTCTGTTTTTTCCAGCCTTTTTGTTGTTGAACCAAGAGATTCATAAAGTTCTGCAAGTTTTTTGTACCTCATAGAAAAATAAAGAATAAGAAGTTTTTAATTTATTCGATTATAGAATTGTTATCTTTTTTCCCTCTTCCAGAATTTTTTTGCCTGTTCTTCTAATCTGTCAAGTCTTGTGTAATAATCTGCAAACTCATTTAAATGCGCGAGAGCTATTTTACCTGTCATTATTGGATTATCATTAGTTATGTTTGTTTTTGGACTTATTTTTCCGTGTTCAAGTTCAACATCCAAGCCCCTCCTGAATTGTTCTATATCCCATTTTTTCCATGTTATACCCAATTTATTGCCTATCTTCTTCGCCCCTTCTTTTGTGAAATGTTTTTTCATAATATATATTACAGAATATGGTTTAAATAAATTATGTTAGAACTTGCTTTTCATGCTCCATCTGATGTTCTGTTCTTTTTTTCTTCTTGGGTGATTTCCTCTTAATCCTCTTGATTTTTTTGCAGAAGATGTTAATCCCCGCATTGCTCTTTTCTTGTTTATTGGCTTGCATATCCAGTTTATTGTCTTGTCATTTTTTATTTCTGGCCTGCTTTTATCAATAAGAATAACCTCAAAGAAATAATTGATTCCGTCTTTTCCTATCAGATAAGAATTCAAAACTTCAAGATTTTGGTATTTTCTCGCAACTCTTTGTTCTGCTATCCATTTGTAATTCATTTTCAGAGTTTTTCTTATAGTCATTCTTTTGCTTCTTCTTCCTTTGTTTGGGCGTGATTTTTTATGCCCTCCTCTCATTATTCTTACCCTGACTACAACAAATCCTTTCTTGTCTTTGTATCCTAATGCTCTTGCCCTGTCTAATCTTAATGGCTTGTCTAGTTTTGTGAAAACTTCAGATTTTCTCCATTCAACCATTCTTTTTCTAAGAGTTTCTACATCTGGTTTTTTCCATGCCTGTTTTATATGATGATACATTCCTTGAGCCATGTTAATCCTAAAGAAAAATGGTTTTTAAAACTTAGCCTGTACAAAAACTTTTAAATAACTTCTATTCTATGCTTTATTGTGAGCCTGTAGCTCAGCCTGGTTTTAGAGCACTGCTCTGATATATGAAAAGATTTCATATGCTAAATCCTAGCGGATTCAGGAAGGCAGGGGTCCACGGTTCAAATCCGTGCAGGCTCATTTTATTTTTGGTTTATAAATTTGATTTGAACCGTTCAAATCCCGAGAGTTTACACGAAATAATCCACAAGCGAGTGTGGGCTCGAGATATGCAGGCTCATTTAGTTTCTTACCCCTAATTCAAGAATTAATTTTCCATTATCTAAGCTATAATTTTCCAAAGGAAGATTTATAGGGATTAATTTGAAATAAGACTTCTCTTTTGCAATAGCTTTTATTTCTATGCTGTTCTCCAGTTTTATTATTGAAATATTTTCTGTTGATTCAACCCCTGGCATATCAATTTCGTATAATACTTTGTTTGATAATCTTCTTATATTTGTTTTTGGCTCTTCTCTTGGCAAACTTGAAAACTCTTTTATTTTTTCCCTGGAAAATAAAGTTTGCTTTGCATTTATTACTGTTTTTTGTACCTCTGCTTCCTGATTGTTCCCAAGCGAATTAACTTTTATTCTTGGAGGACCATTCCCAAAAGTAGAAATGCTTATGCTTATTCCATCTTTTTTAATTTTTTTTGACTTTTCATTTTCTTTTTCAAATTCGCTGAATTGCTTGTTCATGTTTTTCATAAGAGAATTGAAAAGCATGTTAAATCCCATTGGAAGTTTTATTTCATTCATAGAAGGCATGAAATCATTTTTTCCAAGCATTCCCCAGTCATTATTTTGAGGATTACCCATGCTATTTCCACAATTAGGACAAAAATCATATTTGTCGCTTACTTTTTTTCCGCATCTATTGCATTTCTTTTTCTTGAACATGTTTAATCTTATATTGAACTGTGTTTAAATAATTTTGGTAGGATAATTCTTTTGTTATTATTGATGCGCTGTCCGGGAATCGGACCCGGTTCACAAGCTTGTTCCGTTGGACGAACGCCCAAGCGTGGTCATTCGTGGGAAGCTCGAATTCTGCCAATAAACTAACAGCGCTTGTATATTTTTCAATGCAATAATACTTATATATTTTAATTTATGTGTATAGAAATGCCAGAAAGAACAGAAATTGAGAAACTTGTAAGAGTCCTTGTTGCTTCTGATATAACTTACAGACCCTTAAAAGGTTTTGGAGAAAGAGGAGTAAGAAGATTGGAGAAAACAGCTAAAGAAATTTCTGTTTTGTTAAAAGAAGGAGAAGAAACAGGAGATAGAATTTTTGCAAGAATAGAAAAACGAGATGAAGAAGAAGCAAGAACAATAAGACAAGGTATAGATGCATTCAAAAAAGAATATCCAGAAATGGGAGAGATACTTGAATCTAAGATAACAGAAAAGAGAATGAAAAATAATAAATATCTAGTATATGGTTTGCAAACAGGTTTTAAATTAGGAGAAGAGGATTATTTAAGAGCAATGATGGATTTGGGGGTTGATAGAAGAGTAGCATCATCACTTTACCCCCATACAATAGCAATTTCGGAAATGCTCAAAAAGGCAGCAGAACAAGCACAAAGAAGAATTTTAGTATCAAAGAGTTAGTTTTTTATATCTATATTTCTATTTTATCTTATGACAAAGAAATTTTACATTACAACTTCAATAGCATATGTCAATGCAAAACCCCACATAGGGCATGCATTTGAATTAGCACTAGCAGATGCTATAGCAAGATTTCACAGGCTTAAAGGAGAAAAAGTCTGGTTTTTAACAGGAACAGACGAAAATGCGCAGAAAAACGCAAATGCAGCAAAAGAAAAAGGAATTCCTATAAAGAAATTCATAGATGCAAATACAAAATTCTTTTTTGAATTATGCAAAAAACTGAATCTTTCAAATGATGATTTTATAAGAACAACAGAAGAAAGGCATAAGGAAATAGTTCAGTCACTTTTCAAAAGAGTTTATGACAAAGGAGACATTTACAAAGGATTTTATGAAGGATTGTATTGCGAGGGTTGTGAAGGTTTTGTGACAGAAAAGGACTTGGTTAATGGAAAATGCGCCGAACACAACAAGGAGCCAAAGCATTTATCAGAAGAAGCTTATTTTTTCAAATTATCAAAATACAAAGACAAGATAGAACAATTTGCGAAGACTTACATTGTTCCTGAATCAAGAAAAAAAGAAATTTTGACAAGATTAAAAGAAGAAGGCTTGAAGGACTTGTGCGTTTCAAGAACAAATTTGGATTGGGGAATTGATTCTCCTATTGACAAGAATTTCAAGATTTATGTCTGGTTTGATGCTCTGATTAATTATCTTACAGGAGCAAATGGAAACTGGCCTGCTGATGTTCATGTTATAGGAAAAGGAATAAACTGGTTTCATTCTGTCATATGGCCTGCTATATTAATTTCAGCAGGATATAAACTTCCAAAAAAACTGCTTGTTCATGGCTATCTAAATTTGGAAGGGCAGAAAATATCAAAGAGCTTGGGAAATGTGATAAATCCATTGGAGCTGCTTGGCAGATATGATTCTGATTCTGTAAGATATTCTCTTTTAAGATGCTCTGTTTTTGATGATTCTGATTATTCTGAAGAAATCTTGCTGGAAAGGCATAATAATGAACTTGCAAACAAACTTGGAAATTTGGTTTCAAGAGTTTCTGCATTGGCCGAAAAAGACGGAATTGTGAAAACAGAAAATAAACTTTTGAAAAAACTGAAAATAAAAGAAATAGAAGATTTTTTTGATGAGTTCAAAGTAGACAAAACATTGGCTGAGATTTTTGCATTTATTGACTTGTGCAATGAATATATTCAAGATAAGAAACCATGGGAAACAGGAAACAAGAAAGTTCTTTATGAATTATCTGATTCAATTAAAGCAATTGCAATTCTTTTATGGGCTTTTATTCCAGAAACTTCTGAAAAAATTGCAAAGCAGTTTGGTTTTAAAGTTGGAGAAAACAGCTTTAAGGAAATAAAAATTCCATTAAAAATAAGCAAGATTAAGAAAGGAGAAATTTTGTTTGAGAAGTATTAAACTTAAAATGGAAAACATAATTAACTTCTCAGATTGGCAGAAACTTGATTTGCGAGTTGCACAAATAAAAAATGTTGAAGATGTTGAAAATGCAGACAAGCTTTACAAGTTAACTCTTGATGTTGGAGGTGAAATTGGAGAAAGAACTGTTTGTGCAGGAATAAAACAATTTTATTCTAAAAAAGAACTGAAAGGAAAAAAGATAATTGTTTTTACAAATCTTGCTCCTCGTATCATGAAAGGAATAACAAGCCAAGGCATGATTTTGGCTGCTGTTAATGAAGATGAAACAGAAGTTGTGTTAATTGGTCCGGAGAAGGAAATAGAGAATGGAAGCAGAGTGAGATAATTATTTTTTAGAATTCCCAAAGATTATTTGTTTTTTCCTTTTTTCCCGTTAGAGGATTGATATAATAATTACTTTTACCCGAATTGTTATTTTTTCTTTGTTTTTTCTGTGCAATTAATTTTCTGTCTTCTCGTGTCTTTAATTGATGACAATTTGCACAAAGTGCTTGAAGATTTGAAATATTATCTCTCCCACCTAGTTTTAAAGATATAATATGATCAAAATTGCTTCTTATATTAACAGGCATTCTTTTCCCATTATGTAATCTTTTACAATCTTTTCCTGCACATAATCCTTTTTGTTTTTGTAAAACTTTATCTTTATCATAAGAATATACAGTTTTTCTTTTATTATCTTTTTTTAATGGATTTCCATAAACATCATGGGTTATTTCATTACCAAATATATCTTTAACCATTTATAAAAGAAAGAGAAGGTATATTTAAAATTTTCTTATTTTATTTCTTCTTCCTCTTAAACTTATTAACAAGCCTTTCAAACAACCTTTCTTTATCTTTATCTGAGTCATAAGGCACATTCAGAAGCTTGGAAGCAATTTCCTTGTAAGCCCTTGAGGCTTTGCTTTTTGGATGAGTATGAACAACAGCATCTTTCATGCTTAAGGATTCCTGAACAGAAAAATCCTCTGGAACCATGCCTAAAATCGGGGTTTCAAGCATTTCTCTTACTGTTTCAGGGCTCATTTCAATTTTGTTTCTCTTTACTCTGTTCACAACAACACCCAAAATTGTTTTTTTGAGTTGTTCTGCCATTTTTATTGTTTTCAAAGCATCTGTTATAGCAGGCATTTCAGGATTTGTAACCACAATAAGTTCATCTGCCATTTCAATCAATGCAAGAGCTTCATGCCCTAATCCTGCAGCGCTGTCAACTATAATATAATCTGAGATTTTCCTGAAATCATCCTTGAATTCCCTTATTTTTTCAGGGTTTATTTTTCTTAATTCCTTTATAGACAATGAAGAAGGCATTATTTTTATCCCTGATTCATGCTCATATACTGCTTCATATGCATCTGCTTTTCCTGAAAGCACATGATTTAGGTTTATAGGAACTTCAGGAGAGTTCAGATGAATTCCTATGTTAGGTGTTGTTAGATTTCCATCAATAATAAGCACATCTTTGCCAAAATAATTCATAGCAGCACCTAGATTTATGGCTGTTGTTGTCTTTCCCACTCCGCCTTTGCCTGAAGTTATAACAATTATTTTCTTCATTTTATGCTTAAAGAAGCACCTAAGATAGAAGAAATTGCTTAACTTTACTTATAAACTTTTCTAACATCTCAGCGTATTCCTTGAGTTTTTCAAGGTTTACATCTATTTCTTTTCCCTGATAGAATATCTTTAAAGTAACATTTTTCCTGAATTCTCCTATTCTTTCTGTCCTTAATTCCTTTATTTTCTTGAACATTTCATACAATTCAATTACATCCAGAAATTCCTTGTCTTTTTTGAAGAGTTTTTTTATTTCTTCTGTCTTTCCAAAAGGATTTGCTGGGATTGAAGAAATCTTTTTTTTCTTTTTCGCATGCTCCAGTATCTTTTCTATGCTTGTTTCAATCATTTTTTTCCATCTTAAAATGAGATTCATGATTACATCACAAGTTTTTGTATATTTCAGACTAACATAGAGCAAATGGTCTGCACTAATCTTTTCCTGTATTATATCCTCCATAAAACCCTTGTTCAGAACTATATTCTTTTAAGATTTTGATGTTTTTATATTTATCTGCGATGGAGTTACATTAAAATCAGCTTAATTTCATAATTGCTTCTGCTAAATCACCTGTTTCTTCCAGTGTTTTCTTTGCATCTTCACAACTGCAATGAGTTTTTTCTATTATTGTCTTAATATCTTCTTCTGATGCAATGTCTAAATCTTTTTTTACATCTCCTGCAATCTGAAAAGTTTCTTCACCATTCATTTTTATCTTTGTAACAGAAGGATTTTCTATTATTATCCTGCTGTTGTCTTCTTTTTCTATTATTACGCGTAAAGCAGGAATTTCTTCCTGGTTAATTCCCATTTGCTTCATAACAGCCTGCATTTTTTTAGGATTTATTCCAGGAAACATTTTATTTTACAAAAATTCCCAGCAGAATTCTGAAAATCATGATTAATATCACAAAACTAATTACATGAACTGGTTTTATATTGAATTTGCTGTCATACTCATCTTTAAACCTCATCAAGCCGCCAAAGCCTGTAGGCATGTTTATTCCTTCATCTGCCATTATGGATTTTTTATGTTTGAAGAGTATAAAAAGTTTATGATTACAAAAGTTTAAAAGTTTCTTTGGTTATGTTTAATAATGGCAGGAGAACAGATTAATTTCAAGGAAACAGAGGAAAAATGGAAAAAATTCTGGGAAAAAGAAGGAATATACAAGTTTGATTCAAAAAGCAGGAAAAAGATTTATTCTATTGATACTCCCCCCCCAACAGTCTCAGGAAGAATGCATATTGGACATGCCTGTTCATATAGTCAGCAGGATTTTATTGCAAGGTTCAGAAGAATGGATGGATTTAATGTGTTTTATCCTTTTGGAACAGATGATGATGGACTTCCTACAGAAAGGCTTGTTGAAAAAATAAAAGGAGTTAAATCAAAAGACATGCCAAGAAATGATTTCATAAAACTGTGCATGAGTTTTCTTGAAGAAGAGCTTCCTGTTTTTATACAGGATTGGAAAAATATAGGAGTAAGTTGTGATTGGAATTTAAGCTATTCAACTATTGATGAACATTCAAGAAGAATAAGCCAATGGAGCTTTTTGGATTTGTACAAAAAAGGGAGAATGTACAGGAAAGATGCTCCTGCAATGTGGTGCCCCGAATGCAGGACAGGAGTTGCGCAGGTTGAAGTGCAGGACAAAGAAATTGATTCTGTATTCAATGATATAATTTTTCATATTGGAAATGAAAAAGTCGTAATTGCAACAACAAGGCCTGAATTGCTTCCTGCTTGTGTTGCTGTTTTCTATCATCCTGAAGACAAAAGATACAGAAAATTTCATGGAAAAAAAGCAGGAGTTCCTTTGTTTGATTTTGAAATTCCTGTTTTAAAAGACAAAAGAGTTGACATGAAAAAAGGAACAGGAATTGTAATGTGCTGCACTTTCGGAGACCAGACAGACATGGAATGGCAAAAAGCATATAATCTTCCTATAAAATTAGCAATAACAACAGACGGGAAAATGACTTCAATTGCAGGAAAATACAAAGGAATGACAATAAAAGAAGCGAGAAAAGAAATAATTTCTGATTTGAAAGAAAAAAATCTGCTGGTGAAACAGATTCCAATAAAACATTTTGTAAATGTTCATGAACGCTGCGGAACAGAGATAGAATTTGTGAAGAGCAAGCAATGGTTTGTGAAATATCTTGATTTGAAAAAAGATTTGATTAAATGGGGAAGAGAATTGAAATGGCATCCTGAATTCATGAGGCACAGGTATGAGAATTGGGTTAATGGATTGCAGTGGGACTGGCTTATTTCTAATCAGAGATATTTTGGGGTTAGTTTTCCTGTTTGGTATTGCGGAGATTGCGAAGAAATTATATTGGCAAAAGAAAATCAATTGCCTGTAGAGCCTATGAAAGACAAGCCTCCTGTAAGCAAATGCCCTAAATGCAATTCCACAAATATAATTCCTGAAAAAGATGTTTTGAATACATGGTTTACTTCTTCAATGTCTCCTCAGATTGCAACAGGATTAGTAAAAGGAGAAATAAGGAAAAAATTATTTCCAATGAGTTTGCGTCCACAGGCGCATGAGATAATTTCATTTTGGCTTTTCAATACTTTATTGAAATCAAGACTGCATTTTGGAAAAAATCCATGGGAGCATGCAATGATTTCAGGTTATGTAACAGTGCAGGGCGAGAAAATGTCGAAGTCAAAAGGAAATGTAATAAATCCGCAGGAAATAGTGGCAAAATATGGAAGTGATGCATTAAGATACTGGGCATCATCATCCAAGCTTGGGGAAGATTTTGATTATCAGGAAAAAGATGTCATCACAGGAAAGAAATTCATCACAAAAATATTAAATGCTTCTAATTTTGTTTTCATGAATCTTGG
>Ga0315282_10017693_pt1 | contig 10265 bp, 7 predicted proteins | sample YL17G07_20_MG_FD_203693 | JGI IMG/M metagenome (GOLD analysis project Ga0315282, IMG submission 203693) | Sediment microbial communities from Yellowstone Lake, YNP, Wyoming, USA - YL17G07_20 | ecosystem: Environmental > Aquatic > Freshwater > Lake > Sediment | place: USA: Wyoming | collected... | reverse complement strand
ATCTTTCTTAAATACGAAACCAGCAATATTGATGATTTAATCCGCAATCGCATTAAAAATGATCCGGCTCGACAAGCAACGACCGAAGAAGAAATTCAAACCCGCATTGCCACGGCCAAAAAAGAAGCCGAATACGAAAAATACTATGATTATTCAGTCGTCAATCCTGAAGGCCATCCGGAGCAGGCGATAGGGGCAGTGGAAAAAATAATTACCGATGACCTCAAAAAGAATTAATCAACTCATTAACTTTTTAAAAGAAATTGATAAAGCCAAATTGGTTGAAAGAAAGGTGCTAATTTCTGATTTATCCAGATATGAAAATGATGCCGAACATTCTTGGCATACGGCAATGTTTGCTTTACTTTTCAAAGACGATTTGCCAAAAAATCTTGATATCGATAAAATTATTCGCATGCTTTTGATTCACGATTTAGGCGAAATTTACGCCGGCGACACCTTCGCTTTTGACGGTGAGGGGAAAAAGACCCAGAATAAACGAGAAATGAAGGCGACCAAAAAACTTTTTCGGAGACTCCCCAAAGATTTAAATCAAGAATTTTTAAAATTATATAATGAATATGAGGAAGCAGAAACACCCGAAGGTAAATTTGCTAAATCTTTTGACAAACTTCACCCGATTTTACAAAATCTAATTTCTGGCGGCCAAGCGTGGAAAAAACATAAAGTAAGTTACGAGGATATTGATGAACATAAAAGGCAATTTCTTAATCACGATAAAACGATAATGAAAGTTTACAACATTTTCTTAAAAGAAATAAAAAGAAGAAAGTTAGCCTAAAAATATTCCAAAATTCTCAAGAATATTGGAATATCTTCTTAGAAGGTTATGATGTTCAGAGGGAAGAGGTATAGATGAAAAATACAAAATTTCACTACGTTGTGGCAACGGCGATTATTATCAAAAATGGTAAATTATTAATTACCAAACGGGCGCCGTGGGAAAAAGCTTTCCCAAATGAATGGACTGTGCCCGGAGGAAAACTGGAAACTAACGATTATATCAAACTCCCCAAAGATGGCGTCAATCAGTGAACAACATTGCCGAAAAACTTTTAAAAAGAGAGGTTTTGGAGGAAGTAGGACTAAAAATCAAAAATATTCGCTACCTTTGCGATTTAGTTTTTATTCGACCGGATAATATTCCAGTCGTAACTTTAAGTTATTACGCTGACTGGGCTGGCGGCAAAGTTAAGCTCGAGAAAGACCAAGTCGACTTTGCTTGGGTAAATCTCAAAGAAGCCAAAAAATATCAATTAATTGAAGGTATTTATGACGAATTAAGAATGCTCGATAAAATCCTCAAAGGTAAAAAAGTTATTCGGTGGATAAAGGATAAATAAAAATTAAGACAAAACTATCAATACTACATAGTATTGATAAAATGTTCCAATTCCGAAAAATAATGTCCTTAAGGAGGCAAAATGAATGAGAAAGGGGAATTGACACCGGAAGAGGCATCCGAAGAAGAGGCATCCGAACAAGAAAGTCAGGAACCAACTCCTGAACAAATAGGTGATACTTTAAGGGCGCTTCTGATTGAAACGGCATCTGGAATAACCGAAAAAGAACTTGAAGCATTGAAAGCAAAGTTGGCCGAAAGCCACGAATGGCTGTTTGTTCGCCAGGGAGAAACGGAACGCCAGATAGCCCAACTTGATGGAGAAAAAGTTGAGTACGATTTGACTCAAGATTTGGAAGTTATTCTCGGCCAAATTTGTGATATCTGGGTCCAAGAGTTACTGTCTGGTCAAAGAGAGATTGGCGAGGTTCTTGAGGATGCCTGTACTCTCGTTGACTCTTTAGGCGGTGACAGTAGTTCAGTTATCGAAAAATTAGCTGAAATCGGCGCCCTAGAATAGTCATTAACTAATTAATAGAATCAATGAAAAAGACTATTTATATTATTCTGGCCGCTTTTTTAGGGCTGATTTTAAGTTTTATTGCCCATGCGGCGATTGAGATGATTTATCTTGGATGGGCCGCCAGTCATAACGTCGCTATTAAATCATATTTTGGCACTCTCTTGATTTATTTTTTTAAATATGGTTAAATGAGAAGTCCAGACGAACACAAGGAGGAGAAGATGGCTGGCGTCAAACTGGTAGTGCCTGACGGCTCGATGGAGAAGGTGGTTACGGATTTACTGACGAGAGCCCACATCCAAGCCGGTCCAAGACACCCGCGAACAGGATATGCGCCTTCAACGGTGAGCTTCATTGATGTGATTCGCTACCGGCGACCACAGATCATCCCACGACTGATTAAGCGAGGACGATATGATGTCGGAATTGCTGGCCAGGACTGGATGGCAGAAAGCGGCGTCATCTCAGGAATGTTCTTCAAGATCCCTAGAGGCAAAAGTTCAACGAGGCCACCTCGCATCGTTCTAGCGGTCAAACAAGATAGCCCCTACCAGACCATTACAGACTTACCAAGGGATTGCACGATCGTTTCCGAATACCCGAAGATAGCCAGCGCCTATTGTCGGCGGCAAGGTCGTGAGGACATCAAGATTGAACCCTCGCCTGGACAATCCGAGGCTATTGAAGAGTTTGATGCCGAAGCCGCGATCGAGTTGACCGATAGTGGCGAATCACTAATCGTCCATAATCTCCGTGAGATAGACGAGTTGATGACATCCAGTACGGTGCTTATCGCCAATCACGAGGCTTTTGCCGACAAGACAATGAGAGGTTATATTGACTGCTTGGTGAATCTCATCGCCGGTGCCTGGAAAGCCCAGCAACTCATATACCTTATCGCTAATGTTCCGCGGGCGATATTAACTGAAGCAGCTTATCTCATGGGCGGTCTAAAGGCCCCCACCGTCAGCCCGACAACAAGGGGCGATATCGTCAGTGTAGCCGCTTACGTTCCGCTAGATAAACACATAGATGTTATCCTCGCGCTTACGAATATCGGCGTCACCGACATCGGCACCTTCGAGTCGGGTATTGTCACCAGCACCAACTAATATCATTCGACCAAACAACTCAGGGCGCGGAGTAAACCGCGCCTTTTCTCGTACATTCTTGACCTCGAACCATATTTTTAGTATACTATTTTTATGAACTCAAATTACGTCGTCATTATGGCGGGGGGAGCGGGGACGCGGCTTTGGCCTAAATCAAGAGTCAAAAAACCAAAACAACTTCATGCTTTGATAAATCAAGATTCGATGTTAAAAAACACCGTTGATCGATTGCTGCCAATTGTGCCAAAAGCTAATATCTATATCGCCACCAATACCACTCAAGCCAGAGATATTGCTCGAGAATTACCGGAATTAAAAAAGAACTTAATTATTGAGCCTTTAATCCGCAATACCGCTCCTTGTATCGGTTTGGCGGCTTTAAAATTAAAAGATAGGGCAGAGGTAATTGCCTTTTTACCCGCGGACCATTATATCGGCAAAGAAAAAGAATTTCAAAAAATTCTTCAGAAAGCTTTTAAATTAGCTAAAAATGATTATCTTGCTCTTATTGGCATTCGACCAACGGATCCTGACACGGGCCTCGGTTATATTAAAATGGGCAAAAATATCGATGCCGATACATATCAAGTCGAAAAATTTGTCGAAAAGCCAGATTTGGAAACGGCCAAAGAATATTTAAAAAGCGGTCAATATCTCTGGAATGGAGGAATGTTTATTGCCAAACCAAAGGTAATTTTAGAATTATTTAAAAAACATACACCAGTGATTTACAGACGATTAGCTCGGATTGCTAAAAATCCTCAAAACCTAACTTTAGAATACGAAAAAATGCCCAATATTTCTTTTGACTACGCCATCGCTGAACGGGCTAAAAATGTCGTCGTTGTTGCCGGCGATTTTGCCTGGTCTGATATCGGCAATTGGAGCAAACTCCTTGAGATGCTGGCTAAAAAGGTGGGGGATAACGTTGTCATCGGCTGCGAACATTATGGGGTTGAAACCAGCGGAACTTTGATTCACGGCACCGATAGACTGGTGGCCACCGTTGGCGTTAAAGACATCATAGTTGTCGACACCCCCGATGTTGTGTTAGTCTGTAATAAGACACACGCCCAAGATGTCAAAAAAATTGTTGAAGAGTTAAAATTAAAAAGAAAAGAAAAATATTTGTAAAATATTCCACGAATCTTACACCCTAATTAGACACGAATAATTTGATTAGTGTCGATTCGTGAAAAAGGATTAGTGGATTGCGACGTAATATTTGGATCTGGTTTGGAATTATTATCATAATTACGGTGTTAGCCGGTTTGATCGACTGGCCAACTGGCCCTAATATTTCGATTGGTAAATATTCTAAAGAACTCAAAATTCACGAGGGTTTAGATTTACAAGGCGGGGCCCATTTAGTTTTTGAGCTTGATACTTCAAAACTTGGCGAGAAAGATGTGAGTTCGGCCACTTCTTCGGTTATTAATGTTATCGACCGGAGAATCAACGCTTTAGGGGTGGCGGAGCCGGTGATTCAATCAGCCAAAATCGGCAATAAAGAATCTGTAATTGTCGAACTGCCGGGAGTTTCCGATGTCCAACAGGCGATTGATTTGATCGGCAAAACGGCTCAACTGGTTTTTCAAGAAGGAAATCCCGACACGACCAATACATCACAACCTTTTGTAGATACGCAGCTTACGGGCGCGCATCTGCGGCGGGCGGATGTCGAGTTCGACAAAAATACCGGCGAGCCCCAAGTGGCGATTCAGTTTGACGCCGAAGGCACCAAGTTGTTTGCCGCGATTACCCAACGCAATTTGCAAAAACCGGTGGCAATTTCCTTGGACGGACAGATTATTTCGGCCCCGACGGTTCAAAGCGCCATCGACAATGGCCAAGCGGTCATTACCGGGAAATTTAGCATCCAGGAAGCCAAACAACTCTCGATTGAGTTAAATGCTGGCGCCTTGCCGGTACCAATCACCATGGTTGAGCAACGAAGCATTGGGCCAACCCTTGGCTCGGAATCAGTCAGAAAATCGTTGATGGCCGGATTGATCGGTTTAACTTTAGTAGCCCTTTTTATGATTATTTACTATCGAGTGCTCGGTCTTTTAGCGGTGGTTGCTTTATTAATTTATACCTTTATTGTTTTGGCTTTATTTAAACTTATTCCCGTAACCTTGACTTTAGCCGGTATTGCTGGTTTTATATTATCAATCGGCATGGCCGTTGACGCCAATATTTTAATTTTTGAACGAACCAAAGAAGAATTAGCCCAAGGTAAAACCGCCGGGTTGGCAATCGAGGAAGGTTTTAACCGCGCCTGGCCTTCGATCCGCGACTCCAATGTTTCATCGTTAATTACCTGTATTATCCTTTATTATGGCACCACTGGCGTGGTCAGAGGATTTGCGGTCACTTTGGCCATTGGTATTTTAGTTTCCATGTTTACGGCAATTATTGTCACCCGGACATTTTTGCGGTTGGCCATTGGGACATTTTTGGAAAAAAAATTAGTAATAGAATGACGAGAAAAATATGCAAATAATTAGACGAAGAAAAATTTGGTATTTCATTTCCTTAATTCTGATTGTTCCCGGCATTGTCGCTTTAATTTTGTGGAAACTGCCGACTGGAATCGATTTTAAGGGTGGCACGCTGATTGATATTAAATTTACTAATCAAGTTTCGAAAGATGAGGTTTCGCAGGCAGTGACAAATGCCGGAATTAACAGTGCCAATGTTTTGCCGTCTCAAGAGAGCTATATCATCCGAACTCCGGTCTTGGGTCAAGCCTCCCAACAAAAATTGACCAACGAATTAAATAAAGTGGGGGAGTACACCCAAAATCGATTTGAGACGGTCGGACCAACGGTTAGTTCGGACCTAAAAAGAAAAGCGGTCATCGCCGTGATTTTGGCCTCACTCGCAATTATTATTTATATTGCGATTGCGTTTCGTAAAGTCCCAAAACCGGCGAATTCATGGCGATTCGGGGTTTGTGCCGTTTTAGCCTTGATTCATGATTTGGCTTTTGTGATCGGGATGTTTGCAATTTTAGGCCATTTTTTTGGCTATGAAGTTGATTCTCTTTTTATTACCGCTCTTTTGACAATTATGGGTTTTTCCGTTCACGACACGATTGTGGTTTTTGATCGAATTCGTGAGAATTTACGCAAATCCCCTTCAACTTCGTTTGAAATCAATGTTAATAATAGTATTCTACAAACTCTCAATCGCTCATTAAATACTTCGTTTACGGTTCTAATCGTCCTTCTAGCTTTATATCTGCTCGGCGGTCAAAGTTTGAAGCATTTTATGCTCGCTTTGATCATTGGCGTCGCCATTGGTACGTATTCGTCCATTTTTAACGCATCGCCGATGTTGGTGAGTTGGCAGGGATGGATAATGAAACGTACGGCCCGAAAAGTCGCGTCCTAGGGGCGTCTAGAGACCAAATTAACAGGTATAATATAATAATAGTACTTATCATATTAGTGCCGCAAAAACGGCCTTTTTTAGTATATATACTCTAAAATAGGCGAGTGATAAATTCGAAATTCTAAATCATAAATGCATGCCTGGAGACGAAACAAGTCCTAATGACCAAAATTCAAATGACAAAAACTAGGCGGGATTTTGCGATGACTTTATAGGCATCATAATAACCCCGTCTTCTTTACGACATAATTTTACTCTTTAGATATTTCGTCGTAAAAGGAATATTGAGCGACGCATTATTAGATACCTTAATAGTAGGTAAGAACGTCTAAATTGGGCTTTCGAAAGTACGAGTAAACATCAGTCCAAATATGCCAAATTTGCAATTCCCCACCTCCGGCCGTGGGTAGGATTTATGCGGATTCATTAGAAAATATAAATGAAAACTGCAAATTCAATGTTATTCTGACCCACTCCCCCGACAGAGTAGCAAAAAATGAACCTGTTAATATGGTTTGGATATGACTTAGTTATGGGGCTACTGGCGTCTTAAAAGGATATTTTAATAAGAAAACCACCAGTTAATCACCGGTGGTCTGCTAGACTTGGTATGGGACGGAGGACTTTGTGGAACACCAAACCAGCCAAAGAAAAAAGGACAGTCCCGGATAGAACAAGAAATATGCTTTGCGGTACAGTAAACGGTTGTCGCTTTATCAGACAATACAGCAATGACACGATTGGAGGAAATCCAGATAGAAACAGGGCTCGCCCTAAAATGAGAAACATCGTTTTTGGTAAAGATCCCTCTTCTGGCCATAACTCGCACATAAGCCCTTTTAGGACGATTCGCATCTTTATCCTCCGTGTCAGGAATAATCAAAGTATATTCCTTTTTGCTAGAAAAGTCAATTCCATAGATCTCGTGAGTTTAATTATTACAACTTAATCGTCTCGCTACCTTTAAGATGACTAAGAGTTTTTGAGATATTGGTGTTATCGCACTTTTCTTATTATTGCTAAAATAACAGATTCAAATTGTAGTAACTTTCTCGCGATCGCAAAATTGTTACTACATCTACAGGAATAATCAAAACATACTCTCTCTTATTAGCTTATTAGAAAAGTTAGTCCATAGAGCTCGATAGAGCTAGATAGAGCTATAAAGTTTAATTATTTAATTTGACGCTCTCGCCGTCTTTGAGATGACTGATATCACTTTTTTGAGTCTGGCTATCCTGCGGCGGGCCCATGTGACTCATCATCGTTGCTTTGTCTTTTTCTAAATCCTCCGCTTCTTCCCGAGACGTCTCTCCCCTATTTTCCTCTGGTTTCTCGGGCTCCAAAGCTTTTAGTCGTTCTTTCATCCACTCCGGCGTTTCCTCTTCGGCTTTCTTGATTTTTTCCTGAACGATTTCTTCGGTTAAGGGCTGGTCGGCGGTTCCCTCGCCGAAATACCAACGGACATCACCGGGCGTTTGAATTTCGCGATAGAAGGTCTCCCCCACTTTCGGCGGAATTTTAGGGATTCGTTCCCTCTCAGCCTTAGTCAGAATTTCTTCAACGCGCGGCATTCCCGCTAAAGATGCGAGTTTTTCTTCGACATATTCACGTCGTTTTGAATAATGAGTTCGCGAATGTTCAATAATCGATTGGCGATTATTATTCATTATTTGATCGGGCGGCAAAGTTGTGGCCGAAAATGCCGGGCAGGTAACGCCGTCAATCGACATTTTGACGTAGATGTGGTAGTTATCCAAGTTGACTAAATCAACCTCTTCAAAAACCGGGGCAAATTCCTGTTTTAAAGCCGCGGCGTCAGGGGCGCCGACTCTAAAAGTTACGAGCGTGCCACAGTTGCCAAAAACAGCCGCCATGACCTCTTCGGGTACTTGGGCGATATATTGGTGCGTCATAATTAAATTGAGATGATATTTGCGGGCTTCAGAAAGAATGGTGGCGAATGACTCGGTCGCAAAGTTTTGAAACTCATCGACATATAGATAAAAGTCTTTTCTTTCGTCTTCGGGAATGGTGGCTCTGCGCATGGCCGCCAATTGGATTTTAGTAATCATCATTGATCCCAACAAAGCCGAAGCATCTTCGCCGATCTCGCCAATTGATAAATCTAAAAACAGGATTTTACCTTGGTTCATAATTTCTTCAATATCAATGGTTGATTTCGGTTGACCGACAATATTACGGATAGTGGTTGATGATAAAAATTGGCCGACTTTGTTTTGAATCGGGGCGATGGCTTCGGTTCGAAATTTCGGATCATATTTTTCATATTCGTTAACGAAAAAATCTTTAATGACCGAGTCTTGAATTTTTTCAATCACGCGATTACGAAAATCCTGATCAACTAAAATTTTTGTAATGCCGAGCATGGTGGCGTTGGGATAATCCAGTAAAGCTAAAATCGTATTTCTTAAAATGTATTCCAATCTGGGACCCCATGATTCGCCAAAAATCTTTTTAAAGATGCCGACGACCCCGGAAGCGACGATATTTTTTAATTCCGGATCAACGTTTTCGAGCGGGTTAAACCCGATTGGATACATCCGGTCAGCCGGGGAAAACAAAATGACGTCTTTGACTCTTTCCTGAGGAACGTAGTTGGTCAACTTTTTAACCAAATCCCCATGAGGATCAACCACGGCCACTCCCCTGCCTTCACGAATATCATCAATAATCATGTTTTCCAGCATAGTTGATTTACCAGTGCCGGTTTTTCCAATCGCATACATATGATAGCGGCGGTCCGGAAGTTTCATCCCAAATTTATGAACTATATGACGATAATCCGTTTGGGCAAAAATAGTTAAGTCTTGGCTGAGAACGTTTTCTTCAATCGGCAAATCCGAAGGCGGCTCCCCTTTTTTAGAGCCAGCCCAAACAATGCTGGGCGTTTCCACGGAAATATTAGGCAGATGAAAAATCGAGGCGATTTCTTCAATATTTAAAATGTAACCGGGATCTAAAAAGGCGCGCAGGCGAAATTGATCGTAAAAATTTAAAGAGGTTTGCACCGGGCCAGACTGAAAACCGTTGAGATTAAGCAGATTATATTGTTTAAAGGCGGCGACGGTGGAAAGTAATTTCGAACGGGCAATATTTTCGTTGCTCGCTAAGGCCATAATTCTGATTTTCGTCTCAAACCCAAGTTTGGTGACCTTTGTTTCCACTCCCTTTAGCCCGGCCTCGACCGTACCCGAAAGTTTAGCTTCTTCTTTGGGAGCTTCTCCCTTTGATGATGGCGGGGTAACTCCGGTTAAAATCGTATTTAATAATCCTCCAAGAAATCTAAAGAAAGCTGCCACAATCCCCGTCATCACACCTTGTTGATTGGTCGCGCCGGACTTTACCGCCGAAACATGGCCGGTGCCTTTCGACTGCCATTCGTCCGAAACCGGCTTAATGATAATTTGTATCCAGATTTCCTCGCCTTTATCAACTTTTGCTAGCACTCCGGTGATCGAAGACAATGGGTCGACTTCAAAATTTAAAAAAGTTTTAATCGGATAAACTTCTAAGTTGGTGGTCGCGAGATCCGTGCCGGCAAATTTCAATTTACCGCTTTTAATATTTTCTTTGCCTTCGACCGTGTAGTCATCAACTTCGACGATCTCGGCGGTTGGGTACTGGGCGTAAATTTGGCCTTCGACAAAATCTTTTAAATGCGTTGGGGTGTGGACATAAAATTGAATATATTTTTCGCGGGAGGCAATCTCAAAAGAAAAATAATCTTGAAAAGCGGTTTCCGATCTGAAAACGCCATGCAAAGCGGCAAACATCTGCTCGGCCGCTAGAGGCGTTTTTTCATTAAGCTTAGGAACTGAAATTCTTAAAGTTTTAAATTGCAGCT
>Ga0315282_10017692_pt1 | contig 10265 bp, 5 predicted proteins | sample YL17G07_20_MG_FD_203693 | JGI IMG/M metagenome (GOLD analysis project Ga0315282, IMG submission 203693) | Sediment microbial communities from Yellowstone Lake, YNP, Wyoming, USA - YL17G07_20 | ecosystem: Environmental > Aquatic > Freshwater > Lake > Sediment | place: USA: Wyoming | collected... | reverse complement strand
CGAAGATCATCTCCAGCTCCTGCTCGGATACGCCTATGCCGTTATCCTTAACCGAGACGGTCACCCCTCCCTCTTTCTCCTCCCAGCCGATCTCCACCCTGGGTTCCGGGTTGTCGCCCAGGAACTTAAGGGCGTTGCCCAACAGGTTGGAGAGCACCTGGTGGAGTTTAACGGGTTCCCCACTGACGGCGGGAAACTTGCCCTGGATTACGATGTCCGCCTTCCGCCTGTTTATCTCCCCCTCGTGCTCCGCAAGCACGCCCACCAGCACCTCATCCAGCTCCACGCGTTCGGTCCCCCCCCGGTGACCCGCCCTGGAGTAGTCCAGGAGGGAATCGATGAAGTTGTCCATGCGCTGTGCGGCCTGGACGATCTTAACCAGGCATTCGTTTTCCTCATCCACGCTCCCCTTATTCCTGGCATTGATTGCCGTGCAGGCGAAACCGTCTATCAAGGCCAGGGAACCGCGCAGGTCGTGGGAGACGTTGTGAGCGAAGGCGTCCAGCTCCAGGTTACGGGCCCGTAGCTGCTCCTCCACCCGCCCGCGCTCCGTTATTTCCTCCTGCAACCTCTCGTTGGTCCGCATTATCTCCAGGGTGCGTTCCTCCACCAGCTCCTCGAGGTGAACGCGGTATCTCTGCAATTCCTCATCCGCCCGCTTGCGCTCGCTGATATCCCTCCCGACACCGCATACGGCGACGGGATTGCCCTCTCCGTCCCTCAACAGGGTGGAGAATAAATAATATGGTATGCGCCTGCCGTCCTTGGTAACGCCCCGGGCCTCGATCCCCGCTTGGCCCTCCTCGAGCAGGACCTGGTAAAACTCGTCCTGCCGCTGCTGGTCTTCCCCCTCGAAGAAATCGAAAACGGCCATGGAGGACAACTCCTCATCGCTGTAGCCAGAGACTTCCTTGAACGCCTTGTTCCAGCGTAGCAACCTCGCATCCGCCCCCAGGACATAGAAGATGTCCTTGAGCGAGTTCAAGGCGTTATCCGTGAAATCCTTCTCCTCCCTGAGGGCCTGCTCCGCCAGCTTGAAGTCAGTCAGATCGGTGGCGTTCACTACGATGGCGGATAGCGATGGATGGTCGAGGAGGTTTATGCCCATGGCCTGAACGTAACGCCACGAGCCGTCCTTGTGCCTGATGCGGTATTCCACCTTTCCCGTGGAGCCCGGCTCCCGCACCAGAGCCGTCAGCGCTTGGACCACGCCCGGCGAGTCATCGGGGTGGATGAACTCCAGGGAGTTCCTGCCCACCAGTTCCTCGGATTTATAACCGGAGAACTTCTCGTTGGAGGGACTCATGTAAATTATGGTCCCTTCGGCATCGATGATCGAGATAATCTCGCAGATGTTCTCGATAAGCAGGCGGAAATGCTCCTCGCTTTCGCGTGGGCCGTCATCGGTCACGTGGGTATCCCCCACTGGGGATTCCAGTTCCTGGACGCGCCGGCGCAGCTCCGATAATTCCCCCAGGAGCTGGTCCCTGGTCTTCTCCTCGTCCTTCAACCTAAATCCTCGCTATAGGGAATCAGGGAAACGAACCTCTTATCGACAAACGCCCCTCAACGCCCGAGCTTGCCTCGTCTTTTCCATTATTACCATTATTATAATCGACGGGCGGACAAAATCGCATGAGAGACCGTCCTTCGACCTTCGATCCGGCCACTGCACAGGTAGTTTTTCATACGGAGACGGGGTCAGCCCCGGACATGGGACATAAACTTAGCATAGCTAAACAATGGGGTCAGCCCCGGACATGGGACATTTCTCAACAAAGTCCGTTGCTTTAAATATGTTACAGGTAATGTCCCATGTCCGGGGCTGACCCCATCTCTTGAAACGTCTCCTTAATATGTCCCATGTCCGGGGCTGACCCCATTGTTTAGCTGACCCCGTCTCCATTACGAGAAGAGAGCGGCGGCGAACTCCCGTGGATCGAAGGGATGAAGGTCATCCAACCTCTCGCCCACGCCGATGAACTTGATGGGGATCCCCAATTCGTGCGTAATGGCCACCATTATGCCTCCCTTGGCGGTCCCGTCCAGCTTGGTGAGGACCAGCCCGGTCACCTCCACCGCCTTCTTGAACTCCCGCGCCTGTATGAGGCCGTTCTGGCCGGTGGTGGCGTCGATAACCAGGAGGGTCTCGATTACCTCGGCGCCCCTCTCCGCCACCCGTTTGATCTTCTTCAACTCCTCCATGAGGTTGGTCTTGGTGTGCAGGCGACCCGCCGTGTCCGCGATGACCACATCCATGTCGCGGGCCAGGGCGGACTCCACGGCGTCATGGACCACGGCGGCGGCGTCGGCCCCCTGCCGGTGCTTGACCGTATGCAACCCCACCCGATCGCCCCAAGCCTCCAGTTGCTCGATGCCCGCCGCCCGGAAGGTGTCCCCGGCGGCCAGGATCACCGTCTTGCCATCCCGGCGCAAGCGGTACCCCAGCTTGGCTATGGTGGTGGTCTTTCCCGTCCCGTTCACCCCCACGATCATGAACACGCTGGGGCCGGATGCGGAGAAGCGCAATTCCCTATCCCCCACGTCGATAGCCTCCGCCAGCACCTCCCGGAAGAGGGCCAGGAGCTCATCCGGGTCCTTGACCTTCTCCCCGGCCATGCGCTCCCTGACCCGGCCCACCAGGATCGTGGCCATCTCCACACCGACATCGGCTCCCACCAGGATATCCTCGATTTCCTCCCAAAAAGTTTCGTCGAAACGCCTGGCGGCCATGGCCTTGGAGAGAGGGGCGACGAAGTTGACGCGGCTTTTTGATAGGCCCTTGCGTAACCTTGACATCCACCGCTCCTTCTCTTCCTCGAGGGATGCCTCCTCCTCGAGCTCGGGAAGGACCTCTTTGTCGGGAAACGCCTCCTCGGCCTCTGGGGTCACCGCTTCCCCGGGAAACGCCTCCTTCTCGAGAACTATTCCGGTATCCTCATCGCACCTGAATATGGGGATAACACCTTCCCCCGCTGCAGTGATCTCTTTCTCCACCTCGGGGCCGCACCGCAGCTCCTGGGCTCCCCCCCCCACCTCGAGGTCCGGCAGTTCCTGGAGCTCCTCCAGCGCCTCAATCTTTTCCCTTTTTTTTGCCTCCTTGAGCTCCTTCTTCTCCGCCTTAAGCCGCGCCTTTTCTTCCTGGTCTCTCTTTTTTTGTCCTGCCTTTTCCCTCTTCTTCTCTTCCTTGCCCTCTTTCATTTCTCCCTACCTCTTGATTCACACCCTTTAACACCCATAAATCTATCATATTGCGGAGTGCCCATGGCGCATAAATGGGGCCGCCTCATGGGGCCCATTCGATGAACCGCTGATCGAGAGTGCGAGTGGAGCGGCTGGGCTTGAAGCACTGGCCGGGACGTATTTGTCCGATTAAGCTTATGTTCAAGGCACCACACCCGGGCCGGCATAGACGGGGATGGGTATCGCTAGGGTGATTAGGGGCAGCCTTCAGTCATGAAATATGGTACCTATTACCGTCATTTAACAGGTAAAACATGCGACCCATGAACGGGGGCTTTGCTTTCCCGGTAAGCCTGTCGGTAATTCTCCCGAGTCCTGAGGCGTTTGCTGGCACATGTCAATCAGGGTCAAACGAAGGAGTATGAGGAAGATGCTCACGACAGCCCGTCATTCCGGCGGTTCCTCAGGTTCAGGCGGTGCCGGTCCTGGCCAACTGCTGCGCCTCGTCCAGCCTCTGGCTGACGATGCGCGATATCCCGGAGGCCTGCATGGACACCCCGTAGAGGACGTCGGCTATCTCCATGGTGCGCTTCTGGTGGGTGATGATCACCAACTGGGAGTCTCCCTTGAACTCCTTGAGCATGTTCAGGAAGCGGTGCAGGTTCACGTCGTCAAGCGCCGCCTCCACCTCGTCCAGGAAATAGAAGGGGCTGGGCCTGGTCTTGAAAATGGCAAAAAGAAAAGCCAGTGAGATCAGGGCGGTCTCTCCCCCGGACAGCAGGGAAAGTTTTTTCAACCTCTTGCCTCGGGGCTGCGCTTCCACATCCACCCCGGTATTGAGCAGGTCGGTGGGGTCGGACAGGGTGAGCTCCGCCCTCCCCTGGGGGAACAACATCTCGAACAGCTCCTGAAAATGCTGGTTGACCTCCTCGTAGGTTTCCTTGAAGATACGGACGATCTCCCGGTCGATAGCGCGGACCACCTTGAGCAGGGAGGCCTTGCTCTCCCGCAGGTCCTCCACCTGCTCCACCAGGAAATCGTAGCGCTCCTTCAAGGCCTGGTGCTCCTCCACCGCCCTCAGGTTGACCTGGCCCAACATTTCCCGGCGGTGCTCCAGCCTCTCAAGCTCCCCCCTCATTTCCTCCACGGGAGAGGTGGGGAGATAATCGGTCACCGCCGTCTCCAGGGGAAGCCGGTATTCATCCAGAAGGCGCTGGACCAGCATGTCCACCCGCATCTTCAACTGGGCCGCAGCCAGGTCACGGTTGTGCACCAGCTCACGGAGCTCCCCTTCGCGGATCTCCCTCTCCTCCTGGCGCCCGCGTAGATCATCCAGCTCTTCTTCCTTTCGGCTTAGCTCCTCCTTGTCCTCCTCCTCCTGGAGGTTTACCTTCTCCTCCCATCCCTGGTGCACGGCAATCAGCCGTCCGGCTAGCTCCAGCATCTCCTCCTGGGCCTGGGACATCTCGGCCAGCTCCTCCCTCCCGGGGAGGGAAGGTCCGGCCGCCTCCTGGCTCAGCTCTTTTATTCTCTCCTCCAGGTGGAAGCGGCGCTCGACCAGGGAGGCGCCGCTCGCCCGAATCACCTGCAAGGCCTCATCCAGTTCCCTTTCCCTCTCGCGCAGCCTCTCCACCAGGTCTTCCCCCCGCGAACGCAACGGGCTCAACGCCTCCAGGACCCCCGCCAGAGCCGCCGCCTCCACGTCCAGGGAGACAGCCTTGGTGCGGAGCTCCCTCCTCTCCTCCTCCAGCCCGCCGGCCCGTTCCGCCAACTCCGCCAGCTCCTCCTCCACCCTTTCCCCCTGGAGCCCCTTCTCCCGGGAGGCGATATCCAGCTCCCTCAGCTCAGCCTCAACTTCTTTTCTATCTATTTCCATCCTTTCTACGTCCCTCTCCAGGCCGGCGATGGTAGCCAGGGTGCTCTTGCGCTGCACCTCGAGGGAAATCGATTCCTCGTCGCAGAGGTCGAGCATCTCCTGGAGCTGTTCTATCTCGCGGCGCCGGGCGATTACATGGAATTGGCTGCGCGGGCGGGCCCCGCCCTTCACCGCCCGGCGGGGCGCTATGATGTCGCCCTCGGAGGTCACGAAGGTAAGCTTGGGATAAAGCTCGGCCTTATCCCCCGCCTCCTCCAGGGAGGAACACAAAACCACGTCTCCCAGCAGGTATTCCAGGGCGGGGCGGATGTCATCGTCGCACTCCACCACGTCCAGGGCGGGGGTTCCCCCTACTATATGAGCCAGGTTTTTCGCCTCATCCAGGGACTCGGTGGATATCTCGGAGAGGGGCAGGAACACGCCGTACCCCTCCTCGCCCCTCTTCAAGAACCTGATGGCCTCCACGGCGTCGTTCAAGCTGCGCGTGACCACGCAGAACAGCCAGGGCCCCAGGTAGGACTCCAGCGCCTTCTCCCATTCCTCGGAGACGCGGATCCTGTGCAGGAGCATGCCCAGGATGCCGGGCAGGTCCTCACCCTTCTCCAGCACCCTGGCAGCGGCCGAAGCGTAATCCAGGCGGGTACTGAAGACCTCCTGCAGGGCCCTCAGCCTGGCCACCACCAGGGCTTCGTCCTGGTAATACCGCCTCTGCTTGCGGGATACGGCCTCCAGTTCCTCCCGAAAGCGGCCTATGTCGCCGCGGGCCGCCGCCATCTTCCCCTCGATCTCCACCCTGCGCTTCTCCGCCTTTTCTATCTTCCGCCCGCTGGCGTGCATCTCCTCCCGCAGGCCCCCCAGGCGCCCCTCCAGGCCCGTTCTCTCTTCCTGGAGGCCAAAGGATGCGGCCCGGCATTCGTCGGCCCTTTCCCATACCTTCCTCCGGCTCTCCCGTACCTCCCTGACGCGCTCCCGCAGCTCGCTCCAGGAACGCCTCAGGTTATCCCTCTCCCGCCTGGCCCTGCCCAACTCACCACCGAGGGCTTTTTTCTCCTCGCGCCGCCGGCGCTCCTCGCCCTCGAGCCTGCATATCTCCTCCTCGGTCTTGCGGGACTCCTCCTCCAGCCCGGCGCGCTTCCGGGCCAGTTCCTCCCGGCGGGAACTCCACCCCGCATCACCGTAGCCCATCTCCCCGCCCAGGGCGGCATAGAGCTTCAACCTCTCCTCCCCCAGGCGCTCGCAGGAGCGCAACCGCTCTCCCAGTGAAAGCAGGCGCATCTCCCGGGTGCGGCATTTCTCCAGGACCTGCCGGAGGTTCCTCAGCTCCGTCTCGAGCCCGCCCAGCCGTTCCTTTCCTTCCTTGATCGATGCGGTGGTCTCCTCCAGCTCCCGGGCCAGGTTCTCCTCCTCCTGCCGGCGGTTATCCCACTGCCCCTTCAGCTCCTGCAGTTCCGCCACCAGGATGCGAATGGAGAGCTCCCTTATCTCCGCGGCCAACGCCTGGTACTCCCTGGCATGTTTGGCCTGCCTCTCCAGGGGCCGGAGCTGCTTGTTCACCTCGGACATGATGTCCTTCACCCGGACCAGGTTGCGCTCCATGCCCTCCATTTTGCGCAGGGCCTTCTCCTTGCGCCGCCGGTGCTTGCGCAGCCCGGCCGCCTCCTCGATAAAGGCCCGGCGGTCCTCGGGTTGGCCGCGCAGGATGGTCTCCAGCTTGTTCTGGCTGATGACCGCGGTTAACTCCCGGCCCACCCCGAGGTCGGACAGGAGCTCCTGAATATCCACCAGGCGGCACGCCGTCTTATTCAGCAGGTACTCGCTCTCCCCGGTACGGAAAATGCGGCGGGTGACCACCACCTCGGGGAAATCGATGCGGATGTCGCCGTTGCGGTTATCGAAGGAGAGGCAGACCTCGGCCATGCTCAGGGGTTGGCGGGTTGCGCTGCCCGCGAAGATAACGTCCTCCATCCTCGATCCCCTGAGGTTGCGGGGGCTCTGCTCCCCCAACACCCAGAGTACGGCGTCGGCAACGTTGCTTTTACCGCTGCCGTTGGGACCGACGATCACCGATATGCCGGGCTCGAAATCGAGGGTTACCTTCTCGGCAAAGGACTTGAAACCCCTGGAGGTAAGCGACTTGAGGTACATCTATATCTTGGTCTCCTCTTACACGCTGGATGACCGGATATTCTAAATATTTTTCTCCTCCCGGTACCTTAAACCCTTCCCGTACAGCGTGAAAAAATGCTTTTTTTCTTGCATCAAAGATGGATGCGCAGACCCCCGTCCGTTAAAAGGGCTGATTTCCTGAAGCCCCTACAGGATCATCCCTACGGTCCTAAAACTCCCGTAATCCTCGTGTTCAGTCGATGGGGAAGAAGCACACCCCGGCCGTCCCCGGCCCGACATGGGAGCCGATTACCGGGCCGGTTTCGTTCCAGGCAATGGAGTCGGGGTCGCAATTCAGCGCCACCTTGACCTTCTCCATGAGCTCGTGCAGCCTCTCCGGGGCCTGCACGTGGGTGAGCCCCACCTGGACCCTCCTTCCGCCCGTCTTCTCCACCGCCAGCTCCACCAGGCGGTCAAGGGCCTTGCCGCTCCCCCGCACCTTTTCCAGGGCGTCGATGGTCCCATTAAGGTAAAGGATGGGCTTGATGCGCAGCATAGATCCCATGAACGCCTGGGCGCCGCCTATCCTGCCCCCCCGGTGCAGGTATTCCAGGGTATCCACCAGGAACATGATCACGCCCTCACCTATTCTTTTTTCCGCCAGGGATTTAAGCTCCTCCAGGCTCTTTCCCTGTTCCCTCGCCCTTACAAGATCTTCGATGATTATCATGAGTTGGATGCCGGTGAATCTCGAATCGATGACCTCGATGGTATAATCTCCCATCTCCGCCGCGGCGGTCCGGGCCGATTCATAGGTGCCGCTTATGCCCGCCGATATATGGATGCTTATCAGTTCGTCGTAGCGCTCCGCCATCTCCTTGTAGGCCTCCAGGAACTCCCCTGCCGAGGGCTGCGATGTGGTCGGAAAGACACCCGGCTGTTTGAGGCGCCGGTAAAATTCATCGTTGGTTATGTCCACCCCCTCCCGATAGGACACGTCGTCCAGGATGACCTCCAAGGGTACTACCTTGATGTCGTGTTTCCGGACGTAGTCGTCGTCCAGGTAAGCGGTGGAGTCGGTTACAATTCCTAATTTTTCCAACTTGATCCCCCCTATCATCGCTCGATGCACTACATTAAACTTCTTATTCGCAGGACTTGCGTTGCAGGGCCTCGCGGGCCGCGGCCTGCTCGGCCTCCTTCTTCGAGCTCCCGCTCCCCTGCCCCAGGTTCACCCCTTCCACGAACACGGTGGCATAGAAGATCTTGCAGTGGTCCGGCCCCTCCTCCCTGAGCCGGTACTTGGGAAGGACGCCCCTCTCCTTTACCACCAACTCCTGCAGCCGGGACTTGTAATCGTAATCGAGGGGGCCGGAGACGGCCTCCTCCAGCCTCTCCCTGACCAGGTTCAGGACCACCTGCCGCGCCGTTTCCAAACCCCGGTCCAGGTAGATCGCCCCGATGATCGCCTCCAGGGTATCGGCGAGGATGGAGGCCTTGTCACCCCCGCCGTCCGCCCTCTCCTCCCGGCTGAGGAGGATATACGGGCCGATACCTCTCTCCCTCGCCATCTCCGCCAGGGAATTCATGTTCACCAGGAAAGACCTTATACGGGTCAGTTCCCCCTCGTCCAGCCAGCCGTGATTGAGGTAGAGGTAATCCGAGATGACCAGGTCCAGCACGGCATCCCCCAGGAACTCCATCCTCTCGTTGGTATTCTCCGAGCCCATGCATGCCTCGTGGGCATAGGAACGGTGGGTCAGGGCACTGTGCAGGAGCTCGGGGTCGCGGAAGAGGACGTCGAGAATCTCCTCGATACCCTCCTTCTTTCTGCGCTGAAAGATCATTTGCCGCCCCCTTTACCGGGGATAAGGCACCGTTCCGTCTTTTCCACCAGTCCCGATTTGACCGCCTCCGCGGCCACGCGTATGGAGTTCTTGACGGCTACGGCGTCGGAGCTGCCGTGAGCGATGATGCACACGCCCCTGACCCCCAGCAGCGGGGCCCCGCCTATACCGCGGTAGTCCAGCTCCTGGCGCAGCTTGAGCAGGGCGGGAAGCAGCGGCTTGAGTTCCTCCTCCCGCAAGGTCCCCAGCGCCTCCAGCAACCGGCCGGTGATCATGGAGGCCACGCCCTCCACCACCTTCAGGGTGACGTTGCCGGTGAACCCGTCGGTCACCACCACGTCGGCCCGGCCCGAGGCCAGGTCCCTGCCCTCCAGGTTGCCCACGAAGTTGATCCTCTCGTCGGAGTTTAGCAGCTGGAACGCCTCGCGGGCCAGTTCGTTGCCCTTGGACTCCTCTGCCCCGATGTTCAGCAGGCCGACCCTGGGCTTTTCCAGGTTCCAGCGGATGGAGGCGTAGGCGCTACCGAGCAGGGCGAACTGGCGGAGGTGTTCCGGGCGGCAGTCCGAATTGGCTCCAGCATCCAAGAGGAGGGTGGGTGACTGGGAGGGTGGCAGCACCACGGCCACCGCGGGCCGCTTGATGCCCTTCACCCTTCCCCAAGAAAAAAAGGCGGCCGCCATGGCGGCCCCGGTATTTCCGGCCGAGACCATGGCCTGGGCCCTTCCCTGGCGGACGGACTCGGCGGCGACGACCACGGAGGCACCCTCCCGGCTCCTCACCGCCCAGGCCCCTTCCTCGTGCATGCCCACGGCCTCGGGGGCGTGCACGATCTCCAACCTACCGCGCCCCTTGGAGTCCAGGAGGTCGGCCAAGACGGCCTGGTCGCCCACCAGCAGAACCTCTATCCCGAACTCGTCCCTGGCGTCGAGGGCGCCGGATACGGTCGCCCCCGGAGCGTGATCCCCGCCCATGGCGTCCAGTGCTACGGTCATTCCCTCCAGGTTCGCCACTCCAGTTACCCCCGGGGCATCCCGCGGGCGCCTGCGCCGCCCGATCAATCCCAACAGATATTCCGGTTAAGGTAAAATATCATCTCGCAAGCCGGCTTAGGTAAGTCTCAGACCTTACACCCAGCGACCTAAGCGGTCTTATTTCGTCTCCAGCACTTCCCGACCGTTGTAGGTGCCACAGTTCGGGCACGCCCGGTGGGGAAGCTTGGGGGAATGGCACTGCGGGCATTCCGACTTCGGGGG